>ERZ894209.101-NODE-101-length-69671-cov-60.649132_pt1 | contig 69671 bp, 52 predicted proteins | sample MGYA00380288_ERZ894209 | MGnify/ENA primary metagenome ERZ894209 (study PRJEB32331, sample SAMN06328482) | human gut metagenome | biome: human gut microbiome; feature: stool | host: Homo sapiens | collected 2013-12-13 ... | reverse complement strand
ACAAGGACCAAGACAAGGACCAAGACAAGGACCAAGACAAGGACCAAGACAAGGATAACGCCGAAACCAAGGAAAGCAAGAGGGACGAAAATGAAATGAAAAATGCCCGGCTTCCCTCCTCTCCGGAAAAAGACAGGCTGCCAGAAACGTCCGGAATGGAAAAACCGCAGCCCCAGCCGGAAGATAACAAGCCCGTTCCGGCAGCCGCACAAAAGGAAAGCAGGGAGGAAAAGGAACGCAGGGAAGCAAGAGCCATCCTGATGGAACGCAGGGACATTGAACCCGGCTGCCCCGTTCCCCAGCGTTCTCCGGAAATTCCTCCGGATAAGGATTACTAACCCATTCCGCCCGCTTCCGCGAAGCCACCCCTTTAAACATATCCCGCAAAACAAGATGAAAAAACTGCTCGCCATTCTTTCGCTTTTCTTCTGCATGACTGTCACGCTTATGGCTCAGCAGGTGGTTACCACCTGGCTGTCCGACGCCGTTGTGCCGGGAGAACAAACCCGTCTCTTCATCATCCTGACAGACGGCAGCATCGCCCGCCAGGACCCGCTTCCCCGGGTAAAGGGCGCCAGCCTGCGCTGGGTCAGCCAGGGCAACTACATCCGCTGGCCGGGGTCTCCAAACCAATCCGCCTTCCTGATGGCCATTGAAGTAACGCCGGACGAAGTGGGCACCGTGGAAATCCCTTCCCTGACCCTGCAGGCCAACAATGGCCGCACCTATACCACGCTTCCCCAGACGCTGACTGTCTACCCGTACAGCGCCATCAAATGGAATACGCTGAACCTGAACGGTACAGCAGTCCCGTACGGCATGCTGTGGCATGTGGACAACCAGAAACCCTATGTCCATCAGCCGGACCGCTGCGAACTGAAAATTTACGCCCCGGAATACATTCTGGAATACACGGCGCCCGCCATTACCACCTCCAACCTGGCTACCTGGCGCTTTGAACCCACGCTGGTGGAACTGCTCCGCGGACAGCCTCGCGGTTCTGTACTTTACAAAGGCGTCAACTGGAATGTCATGACCTTCCAGAGCACCCTGTTCCCGCTGCGCGCCGGGGAGGTAACGGCATCCGGCACTGTCACGGCACGCGCCGCCCTGCCGGAGGCGGACCCTCTCATCGCCAACTTCATCCGTTCGGAAGTACTGGTGGAAATGGCCATTCCGGAAGTGAAAATCACAGCCCAGGAACTCCCTCCGGGAGCTCCCTCTTCCTTCACCAATGCCGTAGGGAATTTCCGCATCTCCTCCACCACGGATGCGCGGGATCTCAGCGCCAATGAACCCATTACTGTTAAAATCAAGGTAACAGGAACAGGAAATATCCACAGTATCGCCTGCCCGGCCCTCACAGACGCCTCCAACTGGAAACTCTATCCTCCCAACAAGCTGGACCCGGGCCAGAATACGCGCTCCATCCAGGGAACCGTGGAATTTCAGCAAATGATGCGCCCGGTTGCCCAAACGGATGCCATCCCTCCCTTTGAACTCACTTTTTTTGACCCCAGCACGCAACAGTACAAAACCGTAACCACAGCCCCCATTCCCCTGGAATGGAAGGCCTCAGCCATTACTGGAACGGCGGCCGGAGGCGCCGCTCCCGCCACGCCTCCCCCGGCAGGCACCATTCCGGTAGCTGAAATGACGGATATTTACGGACTCATGCCCGCCATCGTCATGAACGCCCTTACCGCTCCGGCTCACTGGGGGTGGTATTTCCTGGCCTACATCCCCGCCGTCATCCTGCTGGGAATGGCTCTTATCCGCTACATCCGGAAAATACGGAAGGAAAGCTTCACGGCCAGGGAACGCATGAGAGCCTTCCGCAGGCTCGCTTCCACTCCGCGCCAGGCAAGCTCCACGGAATTCCTGCGTGCCGCCGGCAACTTTATTGAATCCTATATTCCACCTTCCAAGCAGAATGAAAAAATGAAAGATATACTTCAACTCCGGGACGACAGGGCATTCAAGCCTTCGGAATCTTCGGAAGAACTGCCGCACGCGGAACGCCAGCACATGCTCCAGGCTATTAAAAAAGCCATTGCCAAGCTTCCCGTTCTCATGATGGCCGCCATACTGGCCCTGTCTCTGGCCGGAACAGCCGGAAACGCGTCGGAAACGGACAACCTGGGCGTAAAAGCCTATGAACAGGGAGAGTACGCCAAAGCCATTGACTATTTCAGCAAGGAAAGCGGCAATATGAACCTTTCCAAGGCAGAACGCGCCTACGCCTGTTTCGGCATCGGTAATTCCTATTACCGCATGAACAAACCCGGTCTGGCCGCTCTCAATTACCGCCGTGCTCTGGAACTCTCCCCATACTTCACGGAAGCTGAATACAATCTGCAATTCATCGAACGCAAGGAGGGTGCCATCCTGCCCGCCAACACCACGGAAAACCAGTGGCTCACTTACATCCGCCATGAAACGCTCGGCCCCATCTCCATCCTGTCCGGAGCCGTCATGCTCACCTTCCTGGCCCTGCTGACCGTTACCCGCAGACACGGGGCGCTGCTGACCATCCTGGCCACCCTGAGCGGGCTGGTCACCGTGGCGGCTGTCATGAACTACATCATGTACCCGGAAACCCCGGAATCCATTCCGGCGGACCGGTTGCTGGTCGTTACCCAAAAAACGCCCGGCAGACACGCTGCGGACATGAACAGCCCGGCGCTCATCACTCTTCCGGAATCCACCCCGCTCATCCTGCGCGCGGAACGCGGCTCCTGGTACTACGCCAGCACCTTCCAGAATACGCCTGTCTGGATACCCAGGACGGACGCGCAGCCGCTGTAACGCTTTTGATTTTCCCGCCCCTTTTCTGGAGCCGCCTCTCCGGGAATGCCGTATTCCCCAGAAAGGGCGGCTTTCTCACAGCCGCATTCAGCCTTCTTTCCTGCTGAAGAAGCTGGAACGGGAAAAAAGCACATTCTCTTTTCAAACAAAAAGATCCGGCCCCCTTCCGGATATCGTCAGCGGATTCCCCGGCCTTACGAACGGCAAAGCCAATGCCTCCCTCATATCGTACCCACAAGCATCATCAAGGCATGCGTGTATGGAAATTATCCGCAGACGCCCTTTCATCCCGGTACAGATGAAGGGCTTGAAACAATTGTAATGCGGCAGGAAAATCCGCGCGTCCCGTTTCACTCCGACTGCCGGACGGCGTCACGGTTTACCAGGAATCCAGATGCACCTTGCTGACCGGGGGCGGAAAAGCCCCATCCAGCAAATCCACATCTTCCGCAGTCAGCCTGATGGACAAGCTCCGGTAATTTTCCTGCACATGCGTGACGGAACCAGCTTTGGGGATCGCAATCATTCCAGGGCAGCGCAAAATCCAGGCCAGAGCAATCTGCACCGGGGTGGCCTCATGCTTCTGCGCAATCTCCATCAGCACCGGATTGCGGGAAAGCCGCCCTTCATCCGCAGGCGAATAGGCCATCACGGGAAGGTGGCGTTCCCGGCACCACGGCAACAAATCGTACTCCACGCCGCGATGGGCCAGATTATAAAGAATCTGGTTGGCGGCGCAGGAGGCTCCCCCCGGGACGGCATAAAACCGCTCCATTTCCGGAACGTCCATATTGCTCACGCCCCAGGCCTTTATCTTACCCTCCTGCTGCAGCTCAACCATGGAGGCAACCGTATCTTCAATGGGATGGGGACCGCCCCAGTGAAGCAGAAACAAATCCACATAGTCCGTCTTCAGCCTGTTCAGGCTCCGTTCGCAGGCCGCTTTGGTTCCTGTCCTGCTGGCGTTGCCGGGCAGCACCTTGGTAACCAGGAAAACACGGTCGCGCAATCCGCGGATTACCGCTCCCACCATTTCCTCGTTGCCATACATCTCCGCCGTATCCACTACGCTCATGCCCAGCTCAATGCCGGCGCGCAAAGCATCTATCTCATCGGCTTCCCTCAACGCTGATTTTCCCATTTTCCAGGTTCCCTGCCCCAGGGCGCAAACCTTCCGATGGTCCGGAAAAATTACTGAATGTTCCATCATCAATATTCTTTCTACCTGCTCGCATCATTCCATGCCGTATAAACCTTTGACAGCAGATAAGAAAAAAAGCTCAAAAATCAGGACGTTTTTTCCGAACAGCCTCGCCCGTCATCTTCCTTTTCTGCTGGCAGGCCGTCAATAACTCTCATTAAAATTTCATTCAATATGCTTTTCGCGAACGTGTAAAAAACACCCATTTCCCGCCGGGCATACCCGCATCAAAAAACGCACCAGCCTCCCTGTCATACTGATTCCGGAACAATGTGTCTTCTTCCGGAAAAATCACTTCCGGAATTCGCCCTCCAGCCTCCCTTTCTCCGCTGCTATCTGGGAAATAAAAAGCCGTCCCGCTGTAAACGGGACGGCTCTGAAGATATTTTCCGGCCTCAAACCGCTGAAAAACATTAACGCACGCGGGCAATCAGCCAATGCAGCAGGTCGTTAATTGCAACACGTTCCTGTTTCATGGAGTCGCGGTGGCGAATGGTCACCGTCCCCTTGAGAGAAGCATCGTTTTCCCCGAGAGTTTCAAAGTCCACGGTTATGCAGAAAGGAGTACCCACTTCATCCTGGCGGCGGTAACGGCGGCCGACGGCTCCCGTTTCATCATAAAAGACGGACATCCACGGCTGAAGCGTCTTTTCAATTTCCCGGGCAATACGCACCTGTTCCCCGTTTTTCTTAAGCAGAGGGAAGATGGCCGCCTTGATCGGGGCCATGCGGGGCACGAAGCGGAGTACCGTGCGGACGTCTTTTTTACCTTTGTCGTCCACCAGCTCCTCTTCATCGTAAGCTTCGCAGATAATGGCCAGAATGGTGCGGTCACAACCGGCAGAAGGCTCCACCACATGGGGAATGAATTTCTCCCGCGTCTCTTCGTCAAAGTATTCCAGAGGACGGCCGGAACCTTTCTGATGGCAGCTCAGGTCATAATCCGTCCGGTAGGCGATGCCCTCCAGTTCCTGGATGCCGAAGGGGAATTCATACTCCAGGTCATAGGTTTTCTTGGAGTAGAACGCGCGTTCGCCGTCCGGCACGTCCAAAATGTGAATGTGTTCGCGCGGAACCCCCACTTCGTCATAGAAGCAAAGACGGTGTTCCAGCCATTCATCCACCAGACGCAGCCCGTCTTCCGGCCGGCAGAAATATTCGATTTCCATTTGTTCGAATTCGCGGGAACGGAAAGTGAAGTTCCGCGGGTTGATTTCGTTGCGGAAAGATTTGCCGATCTGGGCGATTCCGAAAGGCAGTTTGACGCGGGAACTGTCCAGAATGTTTTTATACTGGCAGAAAATGGACTGGGCCGTTTCCGGGCGCAGCCAGCCCGTAGCGTTGGGATCGTTTTCATCAGAGGTAGCTCCAATGGTCGTCTTGAACATGAGGTTGAACTCACGGGCTTCCGTCAGCAGGGAACCGTTGGCAGGGTTGTACATGGTGGAATCCGTTACGGTTTCCATGCACTCGCCTTTCAGCTCCATATCCTTGTAAGAGGCATCCTTGCCGGCCAGCTGGGCATAATATTGAGCCGCGGTCTTACGGGCCTTGTCCGCCTGTTTTTCAGATTCCACCAGAACGGAGTACTTCTTTTCAATATTCCAGGAACCGTCTTTTTTGGCGGCTCCGGTATAGAAAAACCCCATGCCGCTCTGGGCCGGGACCTGGTCCGCACGCAGACGCTCCTTGGTCAACAGGCAATCGCACATCGGGTCGGAGAATCCGCCCACATGGCCGGAAGCCACCAGTACGGAGTTATGCGTCAGGATGGAACCGTCCATGCCGACCACATCCTCGCGTTCCTGCACATTTTTACGCCACCAGTATTCTTTCAGATTGCGCTTGAGCTCCACCCCCATGGGACCATAGTCCCAGCAACCGTTCAGACCGCCGTAAATTTCAGCTGACTGGAAGATGAATCCCCTCCTTTTACAGAGGCTCACGATTTTTTCCATTCGGGCGGGGTCTGTGTTGGTTCTGTCTGCCATGATAAGTTATATAATTGGGTTGGCTATGCGGGTTGTATTGATGCCCGCAATCAGCATTCAGTAAAAGCAAAAAGCGTGTCTTCTCAAGAATTCCAAGGAAGAGGGACACCCTTGAGCAGCTGGGAGCCATACCCCGCTTCCACCAGCATGCGGAATGCCGCCATCGCCTCCGGAGTCACAGGCTGTTCCGTGGAAAATCCCTGTTTAGGATATTCCAGTATCCTTTGAAAGTCCCCCACCATGGCGGAGACAACCAGCTCCTGCGGCAGTTCCCCAGTCAGGTATTCCATGAACGTGAAGGGAGGGGAGCTGACCGCCACCCGCGCTTCCGGCCACTGGGCCTGGAGCGTAGCCAGCGTGCGCCGTTCCATATAAGGCTTTTGCAGGGCGATGAGGCTGGATGGTTCCGGAATGCCGGCTTTTTCCAGGACAGCGCGGGAAAAGCAGACATTTTCTCCCGTATTGGTGGATTTGTTTTCAATGAGGATGCAATCTCCCGGAACTCCCTTCTTCATGGCAGCCTCTGCGAAAAGTTCCGCTTCCGGTACGGCCCATTCCCCCGTAAAACGCCCCATCCCGCCGGAAAAGAGCAACAGGGGAGCCAGCTTCCGGGCATAAAGTTCCGCCGCATATTCCGCCACCCTTATGTCATTGCTGCCAAGAATAAAAATGAGTTCCGCCGGACGCAGCTCCTGCTTCACATGGTGGTAATCCCATAAAATTGCTATGGCTTCCTCTGGAGTCATCGGCTTTTATGTACTCAAGAAATTCCTCCCTGTAAACGCCGGATTCACCATAATCCATATTTGCCCCATGCCAGAGCGGCCCAGCCCAGCAGCGCATTCGCCGCCGCATGCATCACAATCACGGCGCACAGATTTTTCCGCCAGACGGCAAGCAGATACGCCAGGGAACCGTAAATGAACGCGCCGCAGTAGTCCACAGGCTGGTGCACCGCCATGAAACAGAGGGTAGTCATCCAGTATGCCTTCCAGCTATGGGTGCCAAACGGCACCTTCCAGGGATGGTCCAGGTTCACCATCAGGCGCATCAGATAGCCGCGCCAGAAAAGCTCCTCCACCAGAGCCACCACGACCACGGCACGGAAGAAACGCAGCACCAGGGCCGCCAGCCAGCTCCAGGAATCCGTAAGGAAGACGATGCCCGGATCAAACCCCTCCGGGCGCGCGTCAATTCCCAGCAGATACCGGTACCAGGGCCAGGAGGGATGACCAAACCAGGCATCCGCGCCTCCGGGCAGGCGGTCCGCTATCATGGTCGGGGCCAGCCAGCACAGGATACCCAGCACGCCGAACAGGATTCCCCAGGCGGCGGGTTTCCACCGCCAATCCCAATCAATGGCCTTTCTCCACCGGAAAACCAGGGCAAAGCAAACGATTGCCTGAACAGGATACAGCCATTGTTCCGGCGCCCTTCTCCACCAGGGTGCGGCCGGGTGGTCCCATTCCAGAAACGGGCTGCCAAACTGCCATACCAGGGTAAAGCCCATGAATACCGCAAACGGCGCCACGTACGCCTTTGTTTTCAGCGCCTCCGTCACGGAGTTCATGAATACTGCCGGGTCAGGAAAGAGTTTTCACGAAATGCTCCATGCGGTTGCAGGCCTCCTTGATCTGGTCAAAGGCGGTCGCATAGCAACAGCGCAGGAAACCTTCTCCGCTCGCGCCGAAGGCGGTCCCCGGTACGGCGGCCACCTGCTTCTCCATCAGCAGCCGGGTGGCAAACTCCTTGCTGGTCAGGCCAAATCTGGAAATGTCCGGGAAGACATAGAACGCGCCGCCGGGCAGGTGGCAGTCCATGCCGATTTCATTAAGGCGCTTCACCAGGTAATCCCGGCGCTGGCGGTAGCTTTCCCGCATTTTCAACATGGCGGATGTCCCGTTTTCCAATGCTTCAATGGCCGCCTCCTGGGAAGTAATGGGGGCGCAGAGCATGGAATACTGATGAATTTTCATCATGGCGGAAATAAGCGGCTCCGGACCGCAGGCATAACCCAGGCGGAACCCCGTCATGGCGAATGCCTTGGAGAAGCCGTGCAGCAGAAGCGTGCGTTCCTTCATCCCCGGCAGAGAAGCTATGGAAACATGCGGCTTGCCGTCATAACGCAGTTCACTGTAAATTTCATCCGTCAGCACAATGAGGTCGTGCTTGATGCAGATGCGGGCGATTTCCTGAAGGGTTTCCACAGGGGCCACCGCTCCGGTCGGGTTCGTCGGGAAGTTGAGCATCAGCACCTTGGTTCGCGGTGTAATGGACGCTTCCAGCACCTCCGGGTTAAGGGCAAAAAGATCCCTCTTGCTCGTAGGAACGGCGGTAGCCACGCCATAGGCCATGTTGACGCTGGGGGCATAGGAAACATAACAGGGTTCGTGGTAAAGAACCTCGTCCCCCGGATTCAGAATGGCACGGAGAGCGAGATCTATGGCCTCGCTTACGCCTACGGTCACCAGCACTTCACGCAGGGGATCGTAGTTGACATGGAAAAATCCGTCCACGTATTTGACGATGGAACGGCGCAGGGATTCCAACCCGTAATTGGATGTATAGGAGGTATGACCCTTTTCCAGGGAGTAAATGGCCGCTTCCCGTATATTCCACGGCGTCACGAAGTCCGGCTCCCCTACGCCCAGGGAGATGATATCCGTGCGTCCCGTGACCAGGTCAAAAAATTCCCGGATGCCGGAACGGGGTATGGAGCTTACCTGCTCCGCTATTTTGTTCTGCCAATTCATGATCATTCCTTTCTTAACGGCAGAGAATTACGGAGCGACAGCCAGGCGTTCTGTCTGCACGGGAGCTTCAAACACACAACCGTTTTTCTTGTAGGTTTTCAGATGGAAGTGTGTGGAAGTGGACAACACCCCTTCCAGCGTAGAAAGTTTTTCCGCCACAAACCGGGCAATCTCCCGCATGCTTTTTCCTTCCACAAGCACCAGCAGGTCAAACCCGCCGCTTGCCAGATAGCAGGAGGACACTTCGTCAAACCGTGAGATGCGCATGGCCAGACGGTCAAACCCGCCGTCGCGTTCAGGCGTCATTTTCACTTCAATGAAGGCCGCCACCTTGCTGTCGTGCTCATATTCCTCATTCACCACGGCCTGGTATCCGAGGATGACGCCTTCCTTCTCCCACTGTTCCCGCTGGGCCCGCACGGCTTCTTCAGTCATGTCAAGACGTTCGGCCAATTCGCCATCGCTCAAGCGGGCTTGAGTCGCCAGTAACTGTAGAAGTGATGCAGAGGACATAAAATTTCAGGCATAAAAGACGCTTTTACGACGAACCTGTCAAGAATCATGTTACGCAAGACTGACATCTTTTCTTTCCAAGATGATAAAATATGTTCGTTTTCTTCAAAAATCGACCTTCTTCACATAAACATAACAATTTGTCATCCAATAATAAACACTTCACCACAAACAACCTCCGGAATTATTTTCAGAGAATAGTTGCTCTAATCCGCTTTTTGTGCCATAGTAAAGTGCATAGACCTGTGGCGTCCCCTGACTGGGAACGCTTGTTTCCAATTTTTATATGACAGTTTGATATTATGAGCATGGCACTTAACCCGGACAGGGCTACTCTGAACTTTCTCAATGCCTTTCCGGAAGAAATCCGGCTGCGGGGAGAGAAACTCCAGAAAGATGGCGCAGTCACGCAAATTTTCGGCAATCATTTATATATTCAGGGCCGCGTGGAAGACGCATACGGCGTGCACCGCGTAAATCTGCGCCTTCAGGGCAACAGGTGGTTCGGAGCATGTTCCACGGAAGACGAGGATCTGGCCGGAGCGGCCATGTATGCCGCCATGCTGGAGCGCATGTACCGTGGCCAGGACCTTCCGGAATCCCCGAACGAACTGAATGATGTTCCTCTTCTGGATATTCTGGAAGAGAAACTGGGACGCGAACTGGACGACAAGGAAGCGGACTATGTCAGCAAACTGGAAAAGCGCTACCGCCGTTTCGCCATTGAACAGGAGATTCACGACCATGATATGGTGCGCCTGAATCCCCGATGGGAAATCGTCAGCTATGACCCGCTGGAATTGTGGCCCGTTCCTCCCACAAACATCCTCGAATTCTGGAATTACATTGCTTACGCCTTCAACAAGAAACGCCTGCCCTACCCGGAATTCATGGAATCCATTACGGATCTGGAAAAGGTCCAGCGCAAGATTCATGAATGGGAGCGCTCCCGTGAAGTCGGCACCTGGTATGACCGCATCCAATCCGTGAATGAACGCCCCCCGCAGCCGCCCCGCGGAGAACTGTTCATGAGGCTTGTTTCCACTATTAACGAGGGACATTTCGAATACCGCCATTCCCTGAAGCAGGACTGGATTCCCGTCCGGGAAAAACAGGATCTGGAACATCTGGAAAATCTGCATGAACGGGCTGCCGTACGCATGGACGCCCAGACGGAAATCCTGCTCGTCTCCCTGTCCGACTACGTCCGTGCGGAAGACGCCCTGACACTGGATCTAGACCAGGAGGCCGCATGCGCCCTGATGAACAAACTTTTCCACCAGCCCGCCCTGAAAGGCTACCTGGTGAACCTTGATGAAAACTATTTCAAAGTGGTGGACGAACCGCTCAAATGGATTTGCCTGGACGATCCCATTGAACCGGACTGCTACGCTCTTCAGCTTGCAACTTCCACCGGCATCAACGTCTCCCACTCCGTCCGGCAGCTTCCGGGGCAGCAGGAACTGTACCAGTCTGACGAAACCGTCTTTCCCGGCCCCCCCCGCTGGCTGGAAAGCACGGAAGTGGAACCCCGCTACTCCATTCCCAAACAGGTCATCGACAGCCTTGAAGGGGTGGAATTCCTCCGTAAAATAGGCGCTTCCCTGCCCCCCAGCATGGAAGACCGCGTGGTGGACATCGATCTGCGCGGCACCTTTGATATGAAAATCGTCCGCGGCCTCACCTCTGCGGAAACGGAACACGTGCTCTGCGAAGTAAGCGCCAGGGACGCTTCCGGCTACCGCACGGAAAAACTCGGCAAGGACGGCTGGGACGTATCCCATCAGGAACCCATGAAGAACAAAGTTCTGCTGCGTTTCATCCGGGAGCACCTTTATCCCATTCCCGGCCTGCTGGAAGAAATGGGCTTTTCCTACGATCCCCAGGTGGGCGCGTTCAAGGCCCGCGTCACCCGCCAGTTCCCCGAAAAATTCGCGGAATGGGCCAAACAGCTTCCGAAAGAGCTGACCGTCAATATGGACGACAAGCTCAAGACGCTGCTGGCGGATCCGGTGGCCGCCGCCGTGCGGTTTGAAGTAGTCAACCAGGAAATCGACTGGTTTGACCTCCGCATCGTCATTGATGTGGAAGGCGTCCAGCTCTCCAAGGAGCAAATCCGCGCCCTGGTCGCCGCCAGAGGCGGTTACGTCCGCATGGACGACGGAGGATGGATGCGCCTGGAAATTAAACTGGACAATGACCAGCGCGACGCCGTTACCCGCCTGGGCCTGGACCCCTTCGATCTTTCCGGAGAAACCCACCGCATGCACGCCATGCAGCTGGCGGACCCGAAAGCCGCAGAAGTGTTCGATCCAAAGGCCTGGAAACGTATCAAGGACCGTACCGCGGAAATCCAGATCGACGTCAAGCCGGATGTTCCCTCCCAGCTCCAGGCCACCCTGCGCCCGTATCAGGTGGAAGGGTTCCATTTCCTGGCTTACCTTGCCACGAACGGGTTCGGCGGCATTCTGGCGGATGACATGGGCCTGGGTAAAACGATCCAGTCCATCACTTACGTCCTCTGGCTGCGTGAAGAATTCGCCCGCAAAAACAAATCCAAGAAAAAAGTCGTCATCCCTCCGGTTCTTATCGTTTGCCCCAAATCCGTGCTGGACGTCTGGGCGGGAGAAACGGAAAAATTTGCGCCAGGCGTGCGCGTCCTCGTCATCCGCAGCAAAGACCAGGCCAATCTGGAAGACATCAAGAAGAATTACGACATGGTCGTGGTCAACTACGCCCAGCTCCGCGTCTGCGGGGAAACCCTGAACCAAATCAAATGGCTTACGGTTATTCTGGACGAAGGCCAGCAGATCAAAAACCCGGATTCCAAGGCAGCCAAGGCGGCACGGGAAATCGTTTCCTACAACCGTCTCGTTCTCTCCGGCACACCCATTGAAAACCGCCTGCTGGACATGTGGTCCCTCATGGCCTTCTCCATGCCCGGAGTCCTCGGTTCCCGCTCCTACTTCAAGAAGCGCTTTGACAAGCGCAAGGACCCGCAGAGCCAGAACCGCCTGGCCGCGCGCCTGAAACCATTCCTGCTGCGCCGCACCAAATCCCAGGTGGCAAAAGACCTGCCTCCCAGGACGGAAGAAGAAGTGTACGCCAAAATGGAAGGCATCCAGAGCCAGCTGTACAAGGCGGAACTCCGCCGCATACAGCAGGCCCTGCTCGGCCTGGATTCGGACGAATCCGTCAAAAAGAACAGTTTCGCCATTTTGCAGGGCCTGATGCGCCTGCGTCAGATCTGTTGCCACCCCGGCCTGGTGGATCCCAAATACGCCAAGGAAGACAGTGCCAAAATGACAGCCCTCTTCTACCTGCTGGACCAGCTCCGGGAAGAAGGGCACAAAGTGCTCGTCTTCTCCCAGTTCGTTTCCATGCTGGAAATCATCAAGAACAGGCTGGAAGCGGAAAACAGGCCGCTTAACTATCTTACCGGCCAGACCAAGGACCGCCGCGGAGAAATTGAAAAATTCCAGACGACCAAGGACCCCTCCGTCTTCCTGCTTTCCCTGAAAGCCGGCGGTGCCGGCCTCAACCTTACTTCCGCCTCCTATGTCGTTCTGTATGACCCGTGGTGGAACCCGGCCGTAGAAAGCCAGGCCATCGACCGTACGCACCGCATCGGCCAGAAAAACAAGGTGATCGCCTACCGCCTTCTGACGAAGGATTCCGTGGAAGAAAAAATCCGCATTCTCCAGCATCAGAAAAACCAGCTCGTCGCCAACGTGCTGGGTGACGAAGGGTTTACCTCCAGCCTGGGCATTGACGACCTGAACTTCATCCTCAACCACGGGGATGATGAAGAAGGTTAGCCCGGAAGCATCTTTATGGATTTAACTCAGATTGATTCATTACATACAGTTTCATTCGGCGATAAAGTTGGTCTACACCTCATCGTCCAGATAAGGTTTTAGTAACATGACAACGCTTTGGGGTATTTATAATATCTCGGCATGAAAACGGCAAGACCGCCCGTTTTTGTAAAAATAGAGAAATAGCAAGGTTCCGGGAAAACATTTCTCAACAGGATCATCGTGAGCAAAATGATCGAAAGATAAATTTACTCTATTCCTTTGTCGTACTCTTAAAATGAAATAGAAGAGACCGTCTAAATAACGTTCCCTTCATGTTACCCATCTTTCAAACTCGTCCGAGGTGAATGATTAATAAATCCGTTCGCTGATTCGCAATGATAGCTGCGAAGAAACGCAAAAAGAACACATCTTTGTTGCCAAATGATTAAACTGCTATTACATCAAATTGTTGTATAACCTCTGCAATACTGTTTGTTACGTTAAACAAATCAATGAATTGAACTCGAACAACTACATCATCATCTGATCTAAATTCGATATTGTCCTCCAGAGATATTTTCTCTGTTTCAGGATAAAGCAGAATAACGCGTTCCGCCCCATATTTCTTCTGGTAGGCAAACATCTGGTACATATCAGCCTGAGTAATACCGTAGTTCACTTTGCCAGCATCAAGAATTTTCCACTTGGTATCCAACACAAAAGAAACTCCGTCAGATTTACGTCTAACCACAATATCCGGTTTCATCAGAAATTTCTTACCTGGCTCATCGAATAGATGGTAGGTTTTGTCCTGAACTGAAACTGTAAAGCCACTTCCAGAAAGTTTCTTTCTCAGTACAGCTGCAACATAATTCTCAAAAAGTGTTTCCATTGGGAATAGCAGTGCAAGCGCTATTTCTGATCCAGCAAAAGAAGTAAAACTCTTGCCCGACAGGAATACTCGACACCACATCAATGCGGTATTGTAATCCTTCATGTTTCGATCACTAATATACTTAGCAAAATCCCCTTTATAGTCAGTAGAAGCCTCCACATTTGAAAATACACTCAGCAAACTTTTTATATCGCTTCTGTTTTTTGAAGATGTAGTCCTTTTGCAGAGATAAATCAATGTTGCTTTCAACAATTTATTTTCCGGACGGTTGGCTGTAAATGCGTCATATTCAACATAGTTGCGCTCTTTGTGAAAACAGTTCAACTTGACCTGCTTTGAAAACAGTATCTTTCCCTTAAAAAATGTTGTGTTCTCTGCAATTGCTTCATAACTGCATTTGAGACCACGCTTCACAATGAAGAAAACCTCGTTCACGAACATTCGAATGAATATTTCAAAGATATTCATTTTTTCAATATTCACACAAGAATTCTGCAAAGACTTAAAAGGCATTTTCCGTAGTGTTCTCAGCATATCGAGCAACACTCGTTTGGTTCTGGCACCAAAATTGTCGTCCATGCTTGCCGAGTAAATTTTGGGCAAGATTTCAATGGTTGTCCCATCATTCAGTGTAATGATACCGACATAATTTTTTGCCGTGATTACTTTTCCGATGCCCTTTTTTGCAGAAAGTCCCATCAACTCCAGTGCATCGGTATCCTTGCTGCGATTAGTCAGAATAAAATCCTCAAGTTGCTGGAAAATAGACTCAGGCAAAGTCTTATATCCAGCAATTTCTTTATCAGAAATAAACGAATCATATTCTTTGATTTGATAAAAAGAGTTCACTCTAACTTCGTTTCCCTTTACATTTCAAATGGAACGATAGGATTCAATATCATCAAATGCAGCATAGTTGATATCATAGCTACACTTATCATCCACAACATCTTCTCGACTAAACAAGTCTTTCGACTTAGTTTCAATAACAAACTTGTCGCCAAGTATTCGCCGGATTTGTTCATAGTCCTCATAGAAATATTCTTGCAGGAGAGGAATAATGTTATTTGTAAAAATCTCAGCCAGTTTTTTAATCGTCGGATTTTTTTCAGCGGCATAAAATATGCATGACCAATCGTATGTTCCCTGTCATACAGAACAGCAATCCGTTCATTCATACGGGCAAGCAAACCACTGACAGACAAATCTTTTACGCTTACATCAGCCAAGACATCCGGCTTCGGCAACATTTCCTTGAAGAAGAATCGACGGCGCAAAGCTGTATCAATAATGGAAATGGAACGATCCGCCGTATTCATGGTACCTATAATATATACATTTTTCGGTACACCAAAAGACTTTTGAGAATAAGGCAACACGGCCTCCATACCTTCCGGATTTCCCCAGCGTTTTGTCGGTTCAACCAAAGTAATCAGTTCTCCAAAAATCTTTGAAATGTTGCCACGGTTGATTTCATCAATGATGAAGACATAATTGTTGTCATGACTATCGGTTACAAAAGCAGGTGGAGTAGAATTATATTTCTCAATAATCTGATACACATCATTAACCGTCACATTTGACAGACGATAAACTGAAGCCAATGTCATGGGAGTTCCGCCATTAATGGAAAGTATATTCTCCTGAATATCTTTCACAATCCAGTTCACTTTTCGCAACCGTTTCAGGTTATCGTATTCATCATGCCATTCATATTCACCTACGACAACGCCAATAGCATCAATCGTAGTAGAACTGTAACACGAAAACACAATATCACCGATCTGCATACGGTTCATAAAAGCATTCAGAACTACTCTACCACCATCATCAAAATTGGTTTCATCTGTAATGTCCTTACCATAATCGTCCCATCCGATACGGATGTGGCCATTTTTCAAGCACTCCGAACGAACAGGGTTATCACCTGTTCCCCATAAAGATACTTTCCAGATATTCGGGTATTCTCTAAAACTGAAGTTTTTCTTTCTTAATGTGCTCGACCGTTGCGCTTTCTCGCAGAATCTTTTAAATATACCAGGTTGCACACTATACTGAATGTCACCTATTCCTCCACCAATACCATCTTCAGGAGTAATGACAGGTTTAATTCCTTCGATAAATTCCTCATATCCATAAGATTGATGAAAAGTTGTGAATTCAATTCTTCCCTCTGCCTTATATCCATTGTAGCGCTCCAATACATCAGAGTAATTTTCCTTCTCTATCTCAATCCATTTCTTATTTTCAATGATTGCAACGGCGTAAATAACCGTGTGATAAGTTTTTCCTGTCCCCGGAGGGCCGTAAAAGATGGTGTTCAAACCAACATCGGTTACGGGGTTCTCCTTCAAAGAACCCATTGTAATATCCATATTCATAAGTGCCTCTTTCAATTCATCTCGCAATCTCCAAGAAAAACGCTCTTTTCCGTTTTCGACGACATAGCGACCAACAAAAGGAATACACCAGTTTTTCCATCGTTCATTTTTCCATCGTTCAGTTCCATCTTCTCGATTTATCCAATTGGGACAGCTGTACTTCTTTTTCACCCTTCTGCTGAACTGGGTTCCCCACGCATTATAGTATGAAGGAGTTTTCCCATATACTTCGGCTAAATGCGCGCAGGTACTTTCTCCACCCAATTCCATAATTTTTCGAAACATATCCAGATTTTCTGGATATGTAACGGTATCATCATCTAAGGCTGTAGCCCACATATCCGCAGTAATTCCGGGATTGTATTCGTCCAAAGAGGGAAAGTAACCCAATGAATCAGTTTCTTGACTGCTGTTCTTAAAATTAGATTCGGACATATTAGAATTTGCAGGGCTTTTTATTTCACCATTTAAGGCTGACGGGATCCGTATGATAAAGGATTCCCGCCTCGTCCCGGACAAGGAGAGTCAACTGGATGCGCGCCGGCAGCCGAAGCATCTGAAGGCCGTTGAACGCAAAAATCTGTCCCTGGCACAACAGGGGACGTGAACCGAACAGTTCATCCCCTTCAATCACCTGCGTGCCGTCTTCATGGGAACGGACGGTCCACTTTTTGCCGATGATGCGCACGGCGCCGTCTCCCGCATTGCGGATGCTTACGTTGTAAGGAACGGGGATGCGGCCATCATCCCGAACCATCCGCTCCAGTTTTTCATTCCGCAAGTACAGGCTGCGGGGAGTAAGACGCACTTCCAGACTGGTCAAAAGGGGAAGAACCATAGATGTATGCCTGCCGGAGAGAGGAATTATGATTCCACAGGGGCCAGAGCCGCCTTGAGCAACTCCAGCGTCGTTTTGCGGATGGCTTCCACGCCGGCCTTGGCGGGTTTGGCGTCCGGAGCCAGCGTCATCTGCTCCTGCAAGACCGTCAGAAGGTTCATGATTTTGGCAATGTCCCGGCGTTCCTTCATTTCCGGCTCCACCCCGTCCAGAATATAATGAAAATATTCCGGGACATCCGGCTGGAAAATGACTTTCGCCTTGTCCTCCGCAAATTTGTTATCCAGAGCCGCCGTAGCGGCGTCCAGGGCGCGTATCCAGCCCCCCAGGCCGATCAGGTTCGCCATATCGGAATCCCGCAGGGAGGCGAGTTCCTGTTCCACATCGGATTGAATAAGGGCCAGGTTGTTTTTGAAACTGCTCAAATCCCCGTCTTCCGCATTTTTCAGCAGGCTGGCGGCGTGGCGGTTCACCCTTTCTCCGGCTCCAATGGCCTTTGCATAGCTGGAAAGATCCAGGGCAATGGGTTTCACCTCGTTCATCTTGCCGCACTGCACGATTACGAAGCCGTCCGCCATCATGCCGCCCAACTGGAGAGCCAGGGAACAGCGGTCCATGGGAGGCCGCTCCGGGCGTGCGCGCAGGGCCACCTTTTCCGGTATTTCAGGAAGCCCCTCCAAATCTTCAAAAATCTTGCGGATGGACGGCGCGGTAAATTCGTTGATGCCCAGCTCCTCATTCATGTGGGAGTCGTCCAGCAGGCGTTCCGGAATAGCCGGCTGGTCCTGCTTGCCGGACGGCGGCGTTTGCACATCCAGTACTGCCGCCTCCTTCTCCGGGGCATCTTCTTGTGGAGCGGAAAACGCCATTCCCCCCGTGACGGATACAGCTGCGGCCAGCAGATACAATCTCTTCATAACAACACTCAAAAAGGTTAAGCAAAACGGAATATGTCTTGACTCTCGCCCTATGGTGTCCTATACGGGCGTCACGTCAAGGAAATCCCCCTTCCCTGACGCAAAAAGATACCAACCCCCTTTGTAACCCCTGCATGTCTTTAAATTACAATTTTATCTGGCTTTTGTGCTATCTTCTGGTCCTTGTCGGCCTGGCAGGATATGGCTTCCACCGCCTGAGCATCGTTTACCTGTACTGGAAAAACCGCAATAACAAGCCCCAGCCCAAAGCACGCTTCCAGGAACTGCCCGTCGTGACGGTCCAGCTCCCCATGTTCAATGAGAAGTTCGTCGTGGACCGCCTTCTGGAATCCGTAGCCGCTCTGGATTATCCGCAGGACAGGCTGGAAATCCAGATTCTGGACGATTCTACAGACGACACCACGGAACAATGCTACCGCAAGGTGGAGGAATTAAAGTCCCGCGGCTTTGACGCCGTCTGCATCCACCGCACGGACCGCACCGGCTTCAAGGCAGGCGCGCTGGAAGCGGCTACCAAAGTAGCGAAGGGGGAATTCCTGCTGATTCTGGATGCTGACTTCGTTCCGGAACCGGATCTCCTGCAAAAAACCATCCATTTCTTCACGGATGAAAACGTGGGCCTCGTTCAAACCCGCTGGGGCCACATCAACCGTGAATACAATCTCCTCACCCGCATCCAGGGGATGTACCTGGACGGCCATTTTGCCATGGAACAGACGGCCCGCAACCGTTCCGGCCGCTTCTTCACTTTCAACGGCACTGCCGGCATATGGCGCAAATACGTGATTGGCGACGCGGGCGGCTGGTCCCATGACACCCTGACGGAAGACATGGACCTTTCCTACCGTGTCCAGCTCAAGGGCTGGCGCTTCATCTACCTGAACGACGTCGTTACCCCGGCGGAACTTCCCGTGGACATGGACGGGTTCAAGTCCCAGCAGCACCGGTGGACCAAGGGTTCCATTCAGGTCTGCCAGAAAATCCTGCTGGACATCTGGCGCTCCAATGCTCCCCTTAAAGCCAAGGTAGAAGCCACCACCCACCTCACCTGCAATTATTCCTACCTGCTCCTGGCACTGCTCTGCTTCCTGGTGTACCCCATCTGCACGCAGCGCATTCCGGAAAATGAAACGGTCTTCATGTGGTTTGTGAATGTGGCCCTGTTTTTCATGACCAGCGTGGCCGTCTGCATCTTTTACATGAGCGCCCAAATCGTGGTGCGTCCCAAATCCTGGTGGAAGGAACTGCCGTACCTCCCCCTCCTTCTCACACTGAGCGTGGGCATGGCGGTCAACAACGCCAAGGCTGTTCTGGAAGCCATCTTCGGCCATCAGTCCGCCTTCGTCCGCACGCCCAAATACGGCGTGGACCGGAAGGAAGACCGCCGGCACGTCTCCCAGCTCAAACGCAACGGGTACCGGGCCATTAAATCCGTCGTCATTCCTGTTCTGGAAATCGCCTGCGGAACTTTCTTCCTGAACCTGATCATCATCATGATCCGCCAGGGCCATTACCTTTCCCCCATCCTGATGATTCCTTTCCTGGGTTTCTATTACACGGGATTCTGTTCCCTGGGCCGCATGATTTCCAACCTGCTGCCCGCCAAGCAAACTGCCAAAGCCAAGAACTGACGCCTTTCCCATGCCTGCGCCTCTCTCGCAAGCAGCACGCCTGATTCAACTCGCCGGCGCAGCTTTCGCTGTGTTCGGAGTCCTGGCATCCTGTTCCCGTCCGGATTATGAGCCCACCGCCATCGTGAAAGACGGTGCGGTCGTCAGCGTCAGGGACCAGAAAATGGCCGTCATGCGCAATGGCCGGGTGGTGAAAACCTACCCTGTCAGCACTTCCAAATTCGGCCTGGGAGACAGAAAGGGAAGCTGCCGCACTCCTCTGGGCGCCCATCGCATCGCTTCCAAAATCGGCAGCGGACAGCCCAAGGGCATGGTGTTTAAAAGCCGCAAGCCCACCGGGGAATGCGTCGCGCCCAATTCTCCGGGGCGGGACCCCATCGTCACGCGCATCATGTGGCTGGAAGGTCTGGAACCCCGTAACCGGAACGCTCACTCGCGCCTGATTTATATCCACGGTACGGCGGAGGAACGCACCATCGGCACCCCCGCCTCCTACGGCTGCGTCCGGATGAAGAGCAATGACGTATATGAGGCCTTCAACCTGCTCCGTACCGGAGACCCGGTCGTAATCGAACGCTGTTCCATTGACGCCTCCCTGAAAGCCCTGGCCCAGGCGGAAAAAATGCAGGATTCTTCCCTGCTGGTCATGGCTTCCGCTCCAGACCGCATGGAGAACGCCAATACGGCCTCCGTCATTTCCCACCGCCGCAGGACTTCCCGCCCCCCCGCTGTTGCCCTTTCCCGCAAGCAAACGGCCTCAACCGGGAAGAGATCCATTCCCGCCAGGAGGGCGGTCGCCCACAGGACGTCCGGAAATTCCAGAACCGCCGTCCGTTCCTCCGGAGGGACCCGCTATACACTCGGGTAAAAGCTCCCCTTCCCTCCTGTTTTTCCGGAGTTCCGTTTTCGCCGCCTCCTGACATGGCCGTTTGAACGCATGGTTGCCTGCATCCGTCACATTTGGTAACGTAGATTTATGGCCATGATGGAACACGAAGATATCAGCAATGAAAACCTGGCGGGGCACCTTCTGGTCGCCGCCCCCTACCTGGATGGCGCCGGATTCCATCATTCCGTCATCTTCCTGAGCCGGGCGGAGAAGGAATTTGTCATCGGCCATATTTTGAATCATCCGTCCGGCATGAATGTGGGGGACGTAGCCCGCCATACGGAAATACCGGAATCCCTTTACGCCGTGCCCATCTTCAAGGGAGGGCCCGTAGAACGCAACCAGCTCATCTTCGCCGCTTTCATCCGCACGGAGGATAAATTGCGCGTCCAGTTTCATCTGCAAGAGGAACAGGCCCTGGAATACCTGGAAGATCCCCGCGCCATCCTGCGCGCCTACGTAGGCCATAGCGGATGGACGCCGCCCCAGCTGCGCCGGGAACTGAATGACCGTGCCTGGTATGTTTCCCCCATGGTGCCGGACATCTGCCTGGAAACGGATTCTTCCAAGGTCTGGGCCATGGCCATGCGGCGGCTCTCTCCCCTGCACCATATCATGAGCCACGCGTCCGCACAGCCATCCCTGAACTGAACCATCCATCATGAGCATCCAACAAAATCTGGAACATATTCTCTCCCGCATACGCGCAGCGGAACTCCGCGCCGGACGTCCGGCGGGTTCCGTCCGCCTCGTCGCCGTCAGCAAAACTTTTCCCGCAGAGGATGTGAAAGCGTGCCATGATGCGGGCCAGCGCATTTTCGGTGAAAACAAGGTCCAGGAGGGACTGGCAAAAATCCCTTCCCTTCCTCCGGATACGGAATGGCATCTCATTGGCCCCCTCCAGCGCAACAAGGTGCGCAAGGCCCTGGAATATTTCACGCTGATCCATGCCGTGGACTCCCTGCGCCTGGCCCGGTTCATGGATACCGTGGCTCAGGAAACGGGAAAACGGCCCCGCATTTTGCTGGAAGTGAACGTAGGCAATGAAGACAGCAAGTTCGGATTCTTCCCGGAAACCCTGGAAAAGGAATGGCCGGAGCTGTCCTCCCTGAACCATCTTGAAATCGCCGGCCTTATGTGCATTCCCCCCCCGGTGGAAAATCCGGAGGAGGCGCGGCCCTATTTCCGCCGTCTCCGGGAGCTGAAGGAAGTCCTGTCCGGCAGCGGGGGAGCCACGCTGACGGAACTGTCCATGGGCATGAGCCACGACTTTGAAACGGCAATAGAGGAAGGAGCCACGCTCGTCCGCGTAGGGACGGCCATTTTCGGCGGCCGCTCGTACGCTCCCGCTTCGTGATTTTAGTTGGACAGAAGGAAAAGCGGCGTGTAGGTTTGTTCCGGAAAACCGGAACAGCCCGGACGGAGACCTGATTTCATCACCCCATGCTGACAGGAGGAAAAAACGTGATTCCGCATGCGGTGCGGGACGTAGCGGATGCCGCCGCGGCGTTTTCCGCCCGGATTGGCCCCGACCGTCATTTCGATTCCCAGGAAAAGGTGGAGGAAGCCCTGGCCGAATGCTGCTCTCCGCAGAATGTCACCGTCATCGGCATGACAGGGTCCGGCAAATCCTCTACGCTGGACGCCCTAGCCGGGGAACGGTTCTGTTCCCGCGTGTCCAGTGAAGCCACACTGGTCCGCTGGCAGTACAGGCCTCATCCCGCCCCACACACCCATGAATGGGTTCTGGACCTTTTTTACCCGTCGGACGCCCTGCTCAACCTGGAGTTCTGGGATACCATCGGCCTGGAACAGGAGGATGCCCCCAGAAAGCTGAAGCACATCGTTCCTAAATCGGATGCCATCCTTGTGGTTATTTCCGCCAGTGACGGCAACCATTCCGTCCTGTGGGACTATCTCCAGACGCTGGAGGAACGTCTCCATTCCCGCATGGTTCTCGTCATCACCCATGCGGAGCTGCTCTCTTTTGAGAGGCTTCAATCCTTGAAAGAGGAGCTTCGCTCCACCTCCCGGGAACGCCTGGGCGTGCAGCTGCCCCTGTACCCTGTCACGACCGCCGGAGAGCATGCAGGAGAAGGAGTGGAAGCCCTGACGGCGTGCGTTCAGGAAGTGCTGAAACGCAGCCCGCTGACGGACAAGCGCGTGGAACGCCTTCTGCTGGCTACGGACAGCCTTCTGGAAGAACAGGGGAAGGTGCTTGATGAACTGAGCCGCCTTTCCAAGATGGATTCCGGCTTCCTGACGTCCATTGACCGGGAAATCGACCGCATCCAGCTCCAGATGGAAGATGAAATGCCGGCACGCCTCAAGGCATACGCGCAATACGTGCAGGACTGCGTGCCGCGTCTTGGGAAAAAGTCGGCACGCCAGATGGGGCGTTTCCTATCCATCCGGCGCACGATGATCCTGCACAAGCTTCCTCCCGTCATTGACGAATGGTTTTATGAGCTGGTCAAATCCGGCATTGAGGAACGGCACGCGTATTACAACAAGGAATTCCTGAACATCTGCCAGACGCACTGGAACCATGTGCGCCCACGCGTGAAGGAACAGTGGGACTGCGACATAGGGGACTTTCCGGCCGCAAAGCTCCAGACGGATCTGGAAGTGTACAAAGAGAGGCTGGGACGTTCCATTTACATGCCCCTGAAGGACTTCGGCATCAAGCCGTGCCTCAGCAAGCTTTTTCTGGACCAGGAGGATGTGATGAGGACGGAAATCAAGCTGATGCTCCTTCTGGTGATTCTGGGAGCCCTGCTGGGCTGTTTCGGAGAGCACGCAGCAGGGTTCGCCTGCGTAGGCGCGGCCCTGGCCGTCTGGGTGGGCGGCAACCTGGGGCTGGCCTGGATGCAGTTCCGCCTGTCCCGCCAGATTGTGGCCGCAGCGGCGGAAATGCACATTGCCGTGGAATGCGGGTTGCGCACCCCCCTGTATGAAGCCATGATCAGCGGACTTTCCGACTACCGGAAACTGTATGCGGACATCCGCGGCCAGGTAGCCGGAGGGGTGGAATACCTCCAGCCCCTGCTCAACGCCCGCTACGACCTGTTTTATAAACTGACCGTGCAGAAACACCGGTTCCGTATCTAGCCTCTTTCCCTTTCTCCGGAGAGGTCACTCCCCTTCTGGCGCAATCACCATATCCACATGCCTGTCATGGGCTTCCATGGGCAGGTCGTCCAGAAGCTGGCAGGGGAAGCAGACTCCCGCCAGCGGCACCCCAGCAGCCGGGCCGGCCAGCAGCGTATCATAAAACCCGCCGCCATACCCCAGCCGCTTGCCGTCCCTGGTAAATGCGGCCCCAGGCAGCACTATCAAATCCATTTCCCCCGCATGCAGTTCCGGGCAGTCCGGACCGGGTTCGCGTATGCCCCAGCTGCCCGCCACCAATTCCCCGTGATGGCATACACGGTGAAAACTCAGCCTTCTCCCCTCATGCACCAGCGGGAAGTACCATTCCCGGTCCGGAAGCAAATCCAGCAGGGAAAGCAAATCCACCTCTCCCGGCCTGGCGGCAAAAACAGCCACGCGCCGGAAATTCTTCTCCCGCACCAGAGACGACACACGGCGGCAGATGGAACGGGACATGGCCTCCCGGGCGGCGGCATCCAATCCGCCCACCCTTTCACGTATCATGCGGCGCACTTCCCGTTTGGCAGCCGCCGGACCGCTTACGGTTCCGGATTGGGATGCTTTTCCTTCCATTCCAACAAACTTTTTAGAAATACGCTTTCCAGGGAGTTGCGCGGATGCCCATCCTCCAGCCAAACGGCACGGCCGTCTTCCTTCACCATATTCTTCAGCCGTTCCATCAATTCCGGGGAAGCATGCTCCAGAAGTATTTCCTGCTTGTCGGAATCCCTCGTCAGCTCATTCACAGACCCTTCCGCAATGAGCAGCCCTTTAAAAATGACGCCCACCCGGTCGCAAACCTCCTGCACCTGTTCCAGCAGGTGGGAACACAGGAATACGGTCATCCCACGCCCTTTCAGGTTTTCGATAATGTTCCGGATATCCCTCGACCCCAGAGGATCCACGCCGGCGGTCGGTTCGTCCAGAACCAGCAGGCGGGGGGACTGAACCAGGGCCTGCGCCATGCCGATGCGCTGGAGCATCCCCTTGGAATAGCCGCCCAGCCGCCTGTCCGCCGCATCAGCCAATCCCACCAGCTCCAGCAGTTCCCTGACTTTCGCTTTCAGGGATTTTCCGCTCAGGCCGCACAGCCTGCCGTAAAAGGAAACAGTTTCCGCCCCCGTCAGGAATTTGTAAAAGTAGGGGTTTTCCGGAAGAAAGCCCACTTCCTCCTTGCTGTCCGGAGCCAGGCTGGACCTGCCGAAAATGGAACAGGAACCTTCCGTAGGCCTCACCAGCCCCAGCAGGGCCTTCATCAGGGTGGACTTGCCGGAGCCGTTCGGGCCAATGAGGCCATATACCTCCCCTTGCCGGATATTCATGTCTATCCCCCGCACGGCATGCACCACGGGTTTGCCAAGACCTGTTTTAAAGGTCTTGTGCAGGTTGACTATTTCAGCGGCTACAGGCTGGTCCATAAAAAAGGTCAATGCTTGATCTGCCCCAGGCGGCGCAGAAGAATCTGGCTCATGTCAATGCCCTTGGAGAACAAATCCACGGGAAAGTTTTCATTGGGGGAATGGATGCGGGCATCCGGAAGGCACATGCCCAGCATCAGGGCATCCGCTCCCAGCACGCGCTTCATTTCCTCAATGATCGGGATGCTGCCTCCTTCCCTTACCAGCACGGGTTTGCGGCCAAAAGCCTCTTCCAGCGCCTGCTGGGCGGCAAGACCGAACTCGGAATTCGGATCGCACACGTAAGCATTCCCGCCATGGCCCCGCCTGAATTCCACCGTGACGCCCTTGGGGGAATGTTTCTTTACATGTTCTTCCAGCAGGGTTTCAATCCTTTCAGGCTGCTGTCCCGGCACCAGGCGGCATGAAATTTTGGCAAAGGCATGGCTGGGGATAATCGTCTTGCTTCCCTCACCCTGGTAACCTCCTCCGATACCGTTGATTTCCAGCGTCGGGCGGGCAAAAATACATTCCGCTCCGGTGAAACCGGCCTCCGTCACCACGGTTTCCACGCCCGTCAGCTGAGCCAGTTCCTCATTGCTCATGCCGGGCACCGTGGCCCACATGCTGCGTTCCCATGTGGCGATAGGTTCCACGCCGTCGTAAAACCCTCTCACGGCCACACGCCCCTCTTCATCATGGAAGGAGGCGATTATTTCCGCAAGAGCGGCGATAGGATTGGCCACCGCTCCTCCGAACACGCCGGAATGAAGATCCGCGGAAGGGCCTTTGACGATAATTTCCGCCCCGGCCAGGCCACGCAGCCCGTAGGAAAACGTAGGGGTGTCCGGAGCGGCCATGCCGGTATCGGAAACCACAATAACGTCGCAGGCCAGATCTTCCCTGTGCTCCTTGATAAACTGGGAAAGACTGCCGCTGCCCACTTCTTCCTCCCCTTCCAGAAGGAAAATCACATTTACGGGAAGGTGGCCTCCGTTCTGGCGGAGCAATTCCTCCACGCCCAGAATATGGGCGAACAGCTGCCCCTTGTTGTCCGTAGCGCCGCGGGCGTAAATCTTCCCGCCCCTCACTTCCGGTTCAAACGGGTCGGATTCCCATAATTCCACAGGATCTACGGGCTGCACGTCGTAATGGCCGTAAATCAGCACGGTAGGCTTTCCTTCCTCCCGCGGGCTGCGGGCCAGCACGATGGGATGGAGGGGCGTTTTACAGGCCTTGGCTTCCAATCCCATGCCGGACAATTTGTCTACCAGCCAGTCCGCGCAATCACTCACGTCCCGGGCGTGTTCCTTCTGTGCGGAAATGCTTGGAAATCTCAACAAGGTGGCTAATTGATCCAGTCTGTTCATGCCTTCATCAGACCATGTCTGGGGCTTCAAATCAACCGGTAAAGTGTGGCATTCCATGCCGGAGCGGGCCTTTTTTCAAAAAATGGAGCCCGCACATGGCGCCGGGAACAATATTTGATTGCTCTCGCGTGTGTTTTGTTCCTTTATATAGGATTATGTTCAGCAAATCCAAAGTGAAGAAAGTGGATTTCGTCACCCTGTCCAAATTTTACGGCAAGTACAAGGAAGCCCTTCAACTGGAACTCATCAACAGCCCCGCCGGCCTCAGCCGCCATATCTGCGAACCCGCCCTCAACCGCCCCGGGCTGGCGATCGCCGGCTTCTACTCCTACTTTGCCAACAAACGTATCCAGGTTTTCGGCTCCGCGGAGCTGGCCTATCTTCAAAAACTGCCGGAAGGCATGCGCAAATCGCGCATTCAGCGCATGTTCCGGTGCGAGGTGCCGGGCATCGTCTTCTCCCGTGACCAGAATCCACCCCGGGAAATCGTGGAGCTGGCGGATGAAGCCGGCGTCTGCGTCTTCCGCACGAGCCTGGTGACCATGAAATTCGTCAACTCCGCCACCATCATTCTGGAAAACGAATTCGCGGAAAGCGTCACCCTGCACGGCTGCATGGTGGACGTGCGCGGAGTGGGCGTCCTCATCCGCGGCAAGAGCGGCGTGGGGAAGAGTGAAACGGCCCTGGGCCTGATTGAACGCGGCGCGGCCCTCGTAGCGGACGACATGGTGTATGTACGCAACGTGGGCGGAGAACTGGTGGCCAGCGCCCCGGAAATGAGCCGCGGCTTTATGGAAGTGCGCGGCCTGGGCATCGTCAACATCACCACCCTTTTCGGCCTGAAATCCATCCGCCACAACAAGCGTCTGGATCTCATCGTCACCCTCATTCCCGCCAAGGACCAGGAAGAGCTGGACAGACTTGGCCTGGAGAGGGAGGGGCTGGACGTCCTGGGGGAAAAAGTGCTCCATGTCCAGCTTTCCGTGGCTCCCGGCAGGGATATTGCCAGGCTGGTGGAAGTAGCCGCCATGGACTATCATCTTAAGGACATGGGCATCGACATGGCCGGGGAGTTCAACCGCCGCCTCATGTCAAACTTCCAATCCTCCGAAAACTAGGACTGACAAAAAACTCTTGGAAAAAAACTTTAATTAGTGTACTTACCGTTGTAGCAACCGTTATCACCCCTTACTTCAAATTCCATGGTCACCAAGGAACTCACCATCATCAATAAACTCGGCATTCACGCACGCCCGGCTGCTCAATTCGTCAAACTGGCCAGCAAATTTGATGCAGACATTGTCGTGGAGAAGGATGGCGAGGAAGTTGACGGCAAGAGCATTCTGGGTTTGATGATGCTGGCGGTAGGCCACGGCTCCAAGATCACCATCACGGCGGAAGGGAAGGACGAACAGGAAGCGCTGAATGCGCTGGAAGACCTGATTTCCCGCAAGTTTGAAGAAGATTGAACACTCCGGCTCACGGCCATATGAGACCGGGCCATCAAGCCCGCAGATGATTCAGGAACCCATTTCAACGGAAGAAACCTGGCTTCAGGGCATTCCCGTTTCCCCCGGCATTGCCCTGGGCAAAATTAAAATTCAAATCAGCGGTTCCAAGGAACCCGTAGCGTACGATATTTCCCCGGAAGAAGTGGACGCCGAGCTGGTGCGCTTCCACCGGGCGCTGCAAACCACTGCGGACCAGATCAGGACGCTGCGGGAACGCATGATCCAGATATCCGGAGAGAAAGATGCCTCCATCTTCGACGCCCACATCCTTCTCCTTCAGGACAAAATTATCCTCCAGCAGGTTCAGACGGAACTGCTCAAGCGCCTCCAGAACGTGGAGCACATCTTTTATGTGGTCATGCAGAACTACATGGAAGTTCTGCGCCGTGTGGACGACCCCTACCTGCGCGCCAAAACGGCGGACATGGAGGATGTCATGCAGCGGGTCATCAACAACCTCCGCAGCACAGAACCTCCTGAAGACGAGGAAGAAACGGAAAAAGACCAGGTTCTGGTGGCCTACGACCTGACTCCTTCCGACACGGCCGCCATGGATGCCAGCCTGATTCACGGCTTTGCCACGGAAATAGGCTCTTCCGTTTCCCACACAGCCATTCTCGCCCGCTCCATGGGCATCCCCGCCGTCGTGGGGCTTGACCAGGCCCTTCTGAGAGTGGAAAGCCACTCACCCGCCATTCTGGACGGCTACAAGGGCGTGCTCATCCTGAAACCCACGAAAGAAACGGAGGAATACTACCACCGCCTCCAAGTGGAAAAGGAAAAGGCCTACAAGGCGCTGGAAGCGCTGCGCGACCTGCCCACCATCACCAGGGACGGACGCAACATCCGCCTGTCCGTCAACGTGGAGTTCCCCCATGAATATTCCGGCATCAAGGAGGTGGGAGCGGAAGGGGTAGGCCTGTTCCGCACGGAATTCTTTCTGCTGAGCAACCCATCCGGCATGCCGGATGAAGAAGAACAAACGCGCTACTACAGAAAGCTGGCGGAAGGTTGCTCCCCCCACGGCGTCATCTTCCGCACCCTGGACTCCGGCGGCGACAAGCTGCCGTGCGAACAGCTCCGCACTCCGGAACCGAACCCCTTCCTTGGCTGGCGAGGCATCCGCGTCTCCCTCAGCCGCCCGGAGCTGTTCAAGCAGCAGCTTCGGGCCATTCTACGTGCCTGCGCGGACACGCCCGGCTGCGGCATCATGTTCCCCATGGTCTCCGGCTATACGGAAGTGGTCACAGCCAAGCACATCCTCCAGGAATGCCGGGAAGAACTGGAAAGGAAGAACATCCCCTATGCGCGGGACTTGAAAGTGGGCATCATGATTGAAGTGCCCAGCGCCGCCATCATGACGGACGTGCTGGCGCGCGAGGTGGATTTCTTCTCCATAGGCACGAATGACCTCACCCAGTACACTATTGCCGTGGACCGGGTCAACAACCGCGTCGCCAACATGTTCCGCCCCACGCATCCTGCCGTGATACGCATCATGGATATGACGATCACCGCCGGAGAACGGGAAAACATTCCCACGGCCATCTGTGGGGAAATGGCGGGGGACATTACCCTGCTTCCCCTGCTGATCGGCCTGGGGGCCACCTCCATGTCCGTGGGCGTCCACCTTGTCCCCATCATCCGGTATGCCATCCGCAATCTGGACTACGGCCAGTGCCGGGACATGGCCCAAAAGGCGCTCCAGGCCCCCAACAGCAGGGCTATCGTGGACTTGAGCACGGCCCTGGCCCGGAAATCCTATCCGGCCCTGTTTGAATAAGGCTCTTCCATCCCGGTACACGCCGCACCGGAAAAACAGGACGTTCCCGAACAAACTGCCGCGGGAATACGAATCCTTGACAGAAACGTCCGTCTCATGCGTTATTATAAGTACCGGTCATTTTTAGTAATGAACATTTCCCGCATCGCAGCCTTTCTCATCCCGTTCCTGCTGGGAAGCGCCTGCTCCGCTTCCGCAGCTTCCGTAAAATCATCCCGCGCGGCAGAACCGAAACGCCCCAACATCATCCTCTTTCTGGTGGACGACATGGGCTGGCAGGATACATCCCTGCCCTTTTGGCGGGAAGAGGACGGCACTCCCAAACCTACTTTCCTGAACAAGCGCTACCGCACGCCCAACATGGAGGCTCTGGGCAAACAGGGCATGGTATTCACGAATGCCTACGCGCAGCCTATCTGTTCCCCCAGCCGGTGCAGCCTCATGTCCGGCATGAACTCCGCCCGCCACCGCGTCACGAACTGGACGCTCCTGCGTGACCAAACCACGGACGCAGGCCATCAAGCGCTCAAGGCTCCCGCAGACTGGAGCGTCAACGGCATCCAGCCGACAGGAACCAGGGCGTCCGGAACCACCCATCTTCCCCTGACGGAAGAAAAAATCCAGTACAGGATGGAAAAACCCTTCACCCAGGTGCTTGGGCTGCCCGCCCTGCTCAAAAAACAGGGTTATACCACCATCCACTGCGGAAAAGCCCATTTCGGCTCCAAAAATACGCCCGGAGCCAATCCCAGGCTCTTCGGCTTTGACTACAATATCGCCGGCACGGAAATAGGCGGCCCGGCGGACTACCGGGGTTCCCGGAAATACGGCACGGGGAATTTCCATGTCCGCGGACTGGATGAAAATAATTACTATGAAAACGACACATTCCTGACGGAAGCCCTGACGCAAGAGGCGCTGAAACGCCTGGACGCCATTCGGAAAAACCCCAGGGAGGCGGACAAGCCTTTCTACCTGTACATGTCCCATTACGCCATCCATGCCCCCTTCGACATGCGCGGCTATGACAAGAGATTTGCGGAAGAGTACTCCAACCCCAATGACGGCCATAAATGGTCCGACAACGAAAAACGCTATTCCGCCCTGATCCAGGGGATGGACAAGAGCCTGGGCGACATCCGGGAATACCTGAAAAAAAACAATCTGGATAAAAATACCGTCATCATCTTCATGGCAGACAACGGGGGCCTTGCCATCAGCGGACGCATGGGCAACAAGGAATCCAATTACCCGCTTAGTTTCGGCAAGGGTTCCAACCGGGAAGGCGGCATCCGGGAACCGATGATCGTCTACTGGCCCGGGGTCACAAAGGCGGAAAGCGTCTGCGCCACTCCCGTCATCATTGAAGACTTTTTCCCCACCATTCTGGAAATAGCGGGAGCAAAAAAAATTCAGGCGCCTCAGGTTGTGGACGGCAAAAGCTTTGTTGCCCTGCTGAAAGGCGGCAGCATGAATCCCAACCGCCCCCTGCTCTTCCACACGCCCAACGTATGGGGGGAAGGGAACGGAAACAACTCCCGTTATTCCCCCAGCACGGCCATGCGCCAGGGGGACTGGAAGCTTATCTACTGGCACCCTGACCAGAAGTTCGAACTCTTCAACCTCAAGGAGGACATCAGCGAGGAGCACAACCTGGCGGAACAGCAGCCGGAACGCGTTAAGGCCATGGCCAGGACCATGACCGCCCTGCTCAAGGAGCGCAAGGCCCAAATGCCCACCTACAAAAAGAATAATCCCGCCGGAGCCCGTGAAGGCGCTCCCGTACCGTGGCCGGACCAGGCGGCGGCCAGGCTGTAAAGGCATCTCCATCCCTCCCTGGAAAGCCGCATTATTCCCTTTTCTTTTAAGAAAACAGGGAGTATGGTGCGGCTTTCCCGTTTTTATTCCCTTTCAAAAACCATGAACAACCTCCTTTCCATCGAACAGCTTACCGGAGACGAAATCCGGGACCTGCTCGCCCTGGGCCACCGGCTTAAGGCGGAACGCGGCCATCACGAACGCCTTCCCCTGAAGGGGCAGACCTGGGCGCTCATCTTTTCCAAATCCTCCACCCGCACCCGCGTTTCCTTTGAAGTGGGCATCAGTGAACTGGGGGGCCGTCCCATGTTCCTTTCCGTCCATGACATCCAGCTCGGGCGTGGAGAGCCCATCAAGGATACGGCCCGCGTGCTGGGACGTATGATCCACGGCGCCGCCATCCGGACTTACGGACAGCAGGAAGTGGAGGAATTCGCCAGCTTTTCCGGCATTCCCACCATCAATGCCCTGACGGACGAGGAGCACCCCTGCCAGATTCTGGCGGACCTGCTTACCATTGAGGAAATCTACGGCCCCGGTTCTTGGAAGGATATGAAAATCGCCTTCGTGGGGGACGGGGACAACAACATGTCCCGCTCCTGGATGTGGGCGGCCAAGAGGCTGGGCTTTACGCTCGCCATCGGAGCCCCTACCAATTACCTTCCCCTGGAAGACTTCCGCAGGCATCTGGACTGCGAGAACGTCATCTTCACCACGGATCCCGTGGAAGCTGTCAAGGGAGCTTCCGTCATCAACACGGACGTCTGGCTTTCCATGGGCCAGGAATCGGAAGGACTGTCCAAGGAAAAACACTTCTATCCCTACCAGGTGAACAGGGAGCTGCTGGAACATGCCGCCTCCGGCCACTCCGTTTTCCACTGCCTACCTGCCTACCGCGGCAAGGAAATCACGGAAGACGTGCTGGAACATTTTGCTCCCGTTATCTTCCGGGAAGCGGAAAACAGGGTGCATGCCCAGAAAGCCGTGCTCGCCACGCTTGCAGACGCCCGCCGGGGATAATCCGCCCGGCTTATCCTACCCAATCTCCGAGCCATGAACTACGAAGAACGCCTGCAAGACCTGCTGGATGAACTGGATTTGTTCCAGGACTGGACGGAACGCTACGAATACATCATCAGCCTGGGTAAAAAATTGCCCAGGCTGGATGAAGCCTACAAAACGGAGGACTCCCTCATCAAGGGATGCCAATCCCGCGTATGGCTGCACACGGAACCGGACAATGGCGTACTGAAATTGTACGCAGACAGCGATTCCCTCATCACCAAGGGCCTCATTGCCGTCTTCATCCGGCTGCTTTCCGGCCTGCCTCCGGAAGAAATCCTGAAGGCGGACATGTCCAAGCTGGACAAAACCGGCCTGAAAGACCACCTGGCGCCCACCAGGGCGAACGCCCTCAACTCCATGGCGGCCCAGATCAAGCAGGCCGCCATAAAAATGGCGGAACACCATTGATTTTTTCCAGAACAATGACTCACGGCCTTTTCCCGCATCTTCTCCTGCTCTCCGCATTCTGCGGCGCAAGCCTCTCATGCAGCAGCCCTTCCCGGGACATCACCATCCGCAGCATTCCTTCCGGAGCCAGCCTGCGCGTGAACGGAGACTACGCCGGCCAGGCCCCCGTCACGCTCTCCCTGAACAGGCACAAGCCCGTGCACGTTGCGGCGGACAAACCGGGCTTCCTTTCCACGGAAAAAACGTTTTATCCGGAAATGACCACGCAAGGAGCCATTTTGTGGGGCCGCAATAACGAGAAGTCCAAGGACTTCAAAACGGACATCCTGACCATCCGCCTGAAAAAGGCGGATTCAGGAGCGCCCCCCTTGCGGGAACTTCCCGCGCAGTGGTAACAGCCTACCGGACACGTTCCGGCAGGGAAAGCGCCTATTCATCCCGCGCCCGGTACGCAGGCCCGTACCGCACGCCTCTTTCATGGACGGATCCAATAAACCCGCCAGTTTTTTTGAGGCCGCACGCTAATCCTCCCGCCCCAGGCGGCGGGCCATGACGGAGGAACCTACCCTTTTCAGGACCAGGGCCGTACGCGGCAGCAGGTACAGGGAAAGGTTCCCGTCCCCATCCGTAAAATGCGGCATGGAAACATCCTGCCTCCCGAAACCGCCGAAACGGGCGTTGTCCGTATCCAGCACGACCCGCCATTCCCCCTTCTGGGGAACAGGCAGCATGTAATCCATGATAGCCCTGTCTCCGGACCAGTTGAACACAAATACCAGACCGCCGCGGTGGAATGCCATGACATGGTTGGTCTCGTCAATATTAAGCGGGAAAGGCGGCGGATTATTCAGCAGCCGGGCTTCCTGCGCCAGGCGGACCATCGCCTGATCAAAAGCATTCAGGAACTTGAACCTGAGGGAAGGATTGTCCACCAGGGACCACTGGCGGCGGCAGTATTCGTAAGACCAGCCGTTGCCTTCGCGCGGAAAATCAATCCATTCCGGATGCCCGAATTCGTTGCCCATGAAATTCAGCCAGCCTTCCCCTCCGGTAGCCAGCGTCACCAGGCGGATCATCTTGTGCAGAGCCATGCCGCGGTCAATAATGAGGCTCTGCTGGTCCACGGCCATTTTCCAGTACATTTCCGCATCCATCAGGCGGAACGCCAGAGTTTTGTCCCCCACCAGGGCCTGGTCATGGCTCTCGCAATAGGCCACATGCGGCTCTCCGTAGCGCCTGTTGGTCAGCGTGTACCACATGTTTCCCATGCTCCATTCCTCATCCTTTTTCTCCTTGAGCAGCTTAATCCAGTAATCGGGAATGCCCATGGCCAGACGGTGGGAAAATCCAATCCCCCCTTCGTCCACCGGGCGGCACAACCCCGGCATGCCGGACATGTCCTCCGCAATCGCTATGGCGCCCGGCTTTACCCGCTGAATCAGCGTAGTGGCCAGCTGCAGATAAGCCACGGCATCCAGATCCACGGAAGAGCCGAAGTAGGCACCCAAATCCCCGAACGGCTCATGCCCGCGGTGGAAATACAGCATGGACGTCACGCCGTCAAAACGGAAGCCGTCAAAACGGAACTCTTCCAGCCACCAGCGGACATTGGACAGGAGGAACTCAATCACCTCGTCCCGGCCATAATCAAAACAACAGGAATCCCAGTCCGGATGGCGGCCGCGCTCCCCGGGCAGGAAATACATGCCTCCGGAACCGTCAAAATTGTTCAGCCCTTCCGCCTCGTTCTTCACGGCGTGGGAATGCACCACGTCCAGCAGCACGGCGATGCCCAGGCCGTGCGCCTGGTCTATCAGGTACTTCAGGTCCTCCGGCTCGCCGAAACGGGAGGAAGGGGCGAAAAAGGAAGAAACGTGGTAGCCGAAGGAACCGTAATAGGGGTGCTCCTGGACCGCCATCAGCTGGACGGTATTGTAACCCAGCCTGGAAATCCGGGGGAGGACCTCGTCCGCAAACTCGCGGTACGTATGCACGCGCCCTTCTTCCCCGCCCATGCCTACATGCGCTTCATATACGAACGGAACTTCCACCCGGGAAGGCTCAAAACCGTTATTCCTCCATTCATAAGGGCGCTCCGGCATCCAGATCTCCCCGGCAAAATCATAAGTGGTCGTATCCTGGACAGTCCTGGTAATCCATGCGGGAATGCGATCTCTGCCCGTGCCGTCCGCCCCGACCACGTGCACCTTCACCTTCTGCCCGTGGGCCAGCGCATCAGGCGGCAGCATAATCTCCCACACGCCGCGCTCATTCCGCTCCAGCGGGTGGCTCTCCCGGTTCCAGCCGTTAAAATCCCCAATCAGGGACACCCTGCGGGCGGCGGGAGCCCATTCCCGGTACGTCCACGCCCCCGTCTCCGCGTCTCTGTTGAAACCGTAATAGCGGTATCCACGCGCGTATTCCTCCAGAGAGCCGGCGCGCTGGTTGATCCTCTTCATTTTCAGGTCAAACAGACGCTGGCGGTCGCGTATCTGGCGGGAATACGGCTGGAGCCATCCGTCCGCCATCACCAAGCCGGGTATCGGGGGTCTTCTCATTGTCCGATGATACCCCTCCTCAATCAGCAGGGTCAAGGAAGAAAGAAGGGCTTCTCCCGGAGGGGAAGGAAAACAGGCGCGCTCCTTTACCCGCGCCCGGGAAGGCGCCCCGTATCACGCATATACATCATCCTGGCCAGAACCTCTTTGGAAATGTGGTTCAAATCAAAATGCACAGGGGGAGAATCCGGCAGCACTCCCCAGTCCCCGTACTGGCCGTACAACACCATTTCAGGAATCCTGGGGGCCGGGAACTCCCTTCCCTCAAACCGGACGAGGGAAAGCGGAAACAGCCATTCATGGCGGAAGGAATGGCGGCACGGGCCGGCAAAAGGAATCTCAAATCCCAGGAAAATGTTTCCTCCATCCGCCGGCCGCCGTCCTCCCATCACTACCCGGTCCCGGATCGCCATCTTTTCCTCATAAGAACACCGAGTCCGGTAGCGGCAGGAGGAATCTGCCTCATAATCAAGCATTCCGGATGCCTTGTAACCACGCAGCAGCCACTCCCTTTCCTCAGGTGCATCCGGAGACCACGCGGCAGGGGCCGTGTCATACGGGAAAATGTCCACATTGCACAACGTGCCCGGCAACCCTATCTGGATGAACGGATCCATACTGACGGAGAAACCGCGCGAACCGAAAAGCCCGGCGGCGTTCGCCCTCAACCTTTCATAATCTTCACGCAGCATGGAAATATCCAGGTCGTCATCCCAGGGGATAAAGCCCCGGTGCCGCACCGCGCCCAGCAGCGTCCCGAAATCCAGCCAGTACTGATAACCGCCCTCCTCAAGAATTCCGGCCACTTCATTCAAAAAACAGGTCATGGCCTGCTGCACAATCCTCAGCACTCCGGACGCCTGGGGCATCTCCTCGGCCCGGACGGAGCTTTTACCAGTTTGCCCAATTTGGGAGGATTCACCTTCCCGGCCCACCTTGAACCGTCCGCACGGAATACCGAAAAAACGGATGAAACGCTTTTTCCTGTCCGTGCAGGAAGAAAGCACGTTCAGGCCGCAGCACCGGACTTCCGTCACCCACCAATGCTTTCCCCTTACTAATTTTCCAGTTCTTCCGGCGGTAATGAATGATGGCAGCTTCATCACAGGTAAATTTGGTCAAAAACACGCGGGATATGCTTCATTTTTCCAGGAAAGCACATCCGGCAGAATCAGAACATTATCCCCCACTTTTTACAAGTCAATGAAAAACAAGTCTCCCTTTTCGAGGAAAAACACCCGTTCCATGATCTTAAAGCTGTTTTTTCCAAAATGGCGGACAAACCTTATCCAACCCTTTCCTCTGTACTGGCAACAAGCGGATTGAGCATCCGCCGTCAAAGTAAAAATTTCTGTAAGAATATGTTAATGGGATATTACCAGGGCAAACAGAAAAGACCGTCTTTTATGTTTCATCGCAAGCCTGTTATTTTTCATTGATTTAGCTTTGGGCAAAATGGGGGAAGCGCTTAACGGATGCTCAATCCGTTAAACATAGTTTCCAGTTCTTTCTCAAGTTCTGAAGAAAAATTAGAGTACTTATGCAGGCGATCATTTTAGCGGCCGGAATGGGTAAAAGGCTGGGAGCGCTCACCCGGAACAACACCAAGTGCATGATTCAGGTCAACGGAGTGACGCTGATAGAACGCATGATGAAACAATTGGACCGCCTTTCCCCGTCTCTGGAAAAAATTGTAATCGTTACGGGTTATGAGGGGGAAAAACTCAAAACCTTCCTTTCCCGGCTGGACATTTCCACCCCTGTGGAATACGTGGACAATCCCCTGTATGCCAGCACCAACAATATCTATTCCCTGTACCTGGCCAAGGAACACCTGCTTCAGGACGATACGCTGCTCTTTGAATCCGACCTGATTTTTGAAGACTCCGTTATTGACGCCCTGCTCCACCATCCTTATCCCAGCCTTGCCCTCGTCGCCAAATTTGAAAGCTGGATGGACGGCACGGTCGTCACGCTGGATGAAGACGACAACATCAGGCAATTCATTCCCGGAAGCAAATTCTCCTACAAGAAAAAGACGGAATATTTTAAAACAGTCAATATTTACAAATTCAGCAGGGAATTCTCTCGGACCCATTACGTCCCCTTTCTTACAGCCTACAGCAAAGCCCTGGGCAATAATGAATATTACGAACAGGTGCTGCGGGTCATCGCCCTGCTGGACAAGCCGGAAATCAAGGCGCTGCGCCTCGGCGGCGAAGCATGGTATGAAATAGACGACATCCAGGACCTGGACATCGCAGCCTCCATATTCACCCCGGACAGGGAAGAACACCTGCGCCTGATGGAATCCCGGTACGGAGGCTACTGGCGCTATCCCCGCATCAGGGATTTCTGTTATCTGGTCAATCCCTATTTCCCCAACAAACGCCTCATGTCCGAACTCAAGGCGAATTTTGAACGCCTGGTGAGGGAATACCCGTCCGGAATGAGGGTCAACAGCCTGCTGGCGGCAAAATACTTCGGCATCAGCCAGGAATACATCTGCATCGGCAACGGCGCGGCGGAACTCATTAAGGCGCTCATGTCCCGCCTGGAAGGGAAAATGGGAGTCATCTACCCTACCTTTGAAGAATACCCCAACCGGCTGAAGCCGGATATGGTGGAGCCCTTCCATACCGCTTCCCGGAATTTCACTTACACGGCGGACGACCTGATGGAATTCTTTTCCGGGAAAGACATCGGTACCCTGCTCCTCGTCAATCCGGGAAACCCTTCCGGCTTCTTCCTGCCGAAAGGAGATGTGCTGCGCCTCTGCCAGTGGACAAAAACCCGCGGCATCCGCCTGATCGTGGATGAATCCTTTGTAGACTTCTCCTGCGGAATGCCGGACAATACGCTGCTGAAAGACGGCATCCTGGAAGAATATCCCCACCTGGCCGTGGTAAAAAGCATTTCCAAATCCTACGGCGTTCCGGGCCTCCGCCTGGGTGTTCTGGCCTCCGCGGACAGGGAACTGGCGGCATGGATAAAAAAAGACGTTTCCATCTGGAACATCAATTCCATCGCGGAATTCTACATGCAAATCTTCGGGAAATACGAGCAATCCTACGTACGAGCGTGCAACCGTTTCATGAAAGAACGGGACCGCTTCATGCAGGAACTCTCCCGCGTGCCTTTCCTGAACGTGTTCCCCTCCCAGGCAAACTATTTCATGTGCGAGGTCAAGCCCCCCATGAAAGCCCGCTCCCTGACCGGCCTTCTGCTGAAAAACCACTCCATCCTTGTTAAGGATTGCAGCCGGAAAAAAGGATTTGAAGGCAGGGAATTCATCCGTATCGCCGTCAGAGACGCAACCGACAACGATGCTCTGGTCCGGGCCATGCACGAGCTCTGTTCCATGCATTCAAACTAGTCATTAACTCTCTTTTTCCAAACGCCGTTTTTACTCTACCCCCCCCTACCATGCTGACAATTCCTCACGAAATTATTTCCTCCCTCAATATTTCTCCCCGGCAGGCAATCCAATGGGTAAAAGAGTCCTTCCATATCAAGGAGGAAGAACCTGTATTCCTTCCCCATAAAACAAGCATCGCCTTTGAAGAAGGAAAATTCATGAATACGATGCCCTGCATCGTCCCCGGCTTGAACGCCATGGGGGTAAAAATTGTAACGCGTTACCCGGAACGGGCCAAAACCATTAATGGGGAAATACTACTTTACGATTATCATACCGGAGAGCTTCTGGCTCTTATGGACGCTTTTTGGGTCACGAACGCCCGTACCGGAGCAGTAGCCGCCCTCGCCCTTCAAACATTCGCCAGACAGGATTTCCAGACAATTTCCCTGATGGGGCTGGGAAATACGGCCCGCGCCACTATGGCATGCATTCTGGCGTTATATCCTGAAAAAAACTTCACGGTGCGTCTTCTTTCCTACAAAACGCATGTTCCCCAATTCATTGAAGAATTCCAATGCCACAGCAATGTCCGTTTTGAAGAAGTGAAAAACATCAATGGCCTCATTGATGGAACAGATGCCGTCATTTCCTGCATTACTAATGCGGAGGGTATCCTTGCCGAAGACAGCTGTTTCAAACCAGGCATTACTGTTATCCCCGTACATACAAAGGGGTTCCAAAATTGTGATTTGTTTTTCGACAAGGTATTTGCCGATGATCGTGACCATGTTAAGAATTTCCGGCATTTTGAGCGCTTCCGTCAATTTGGGGAAATAGCTCCGGTGCTGGCCGGAAAAACAGCGGGAAGAACGTCTCCGGAAGAACGCATCCTCAGCTACAATATAGGGCTGGGCCTCCACGATATCGTCTTCGCCAGGCACATTTACGACCGCCTGATTAATGTTGAGGAGCAGAAGGAAAAATCTCCCTCCTTTCATTTCCGGCAAACGGCATGCCTGTCCTGATCAGCTGATTTCATCAACTCCTTCCCCACGCCTAAAACGGGAGGCAACATCAGCCATGAACATGGAATCCTCACGGGTCAAAAGACGGTTGCCGTGCTGGCAGCCATGAATCAGGCGCAAAAACGCGCCAAGTTCATAACGCAGCCCATCCCCTTCAAAATTGGCAAAATATTTCCTGTTGAGCCGGGTATCCTCAAACCGCACTTCAAACATCTCCGTCTTCCACCACGGCGCCGGCACATAAATATACCCCTCCGTTCCGGTAATGCACAAGTCCCCTTCCTGCTTGGCTCCTATGGCTGCCGTAGCGGTGGCTACTGCATTGGAATAAAGAAATTCCGCGCGCGTGAACACATCCACGCCCGTATGAGACTTTCTGCAAGTAACAAAACGAATCCTGCGGGGATCGGTTCCCAGAAGCTTCCCAATGACAAAGGCGGGATAGGAACCCAGTTCCGTCCAGGCGCCTCCGGCCTGCATGGGGTCATACTCCCTGGCAGCCTCATCCTCTATCAGCTTGGTAAATGTGGCGTCTACTGCCTTGATGGAACCAATAATGCCGCTCCCCGCCAAACTGGTCAATTGCTGGAAAGCCGGACAAAACGCAGTTTTAAGGGCTTCCAGCAAAACGACTCCTTTCTCCTCGGCCAGCCGGAACAGCTCTTCCGCCTCCTTCCGGGCAAGGGCAAGAGGCTTCTCGCACAATACGTGCTTCCCCCTCAACAGGGCCTTCCTGGCCATTTCATAATGGAGATGATGGGGGACGGCAATATAAACGGCATGAACCCGGTCCAAAAACTGCTCATATTCCGTATAATATTCCAGCAGAGCGTGAGACTCTGCAAAACGGCGGACTTTCTCCTTATTCCTTCCGAAAACGGCTGTTATTTCTATATTGCTGACATATTTGGACTCCCGGAGAAAACGGCCCGCTATGCGCCCATGACCTGCAATTCCCATATATACAATGGGATTCCGGGCGGAACGGAGGTCTGTTGAAGAAACGCCCTTGGTGCGTTCCAGGTAAACCACCTCACAATACTCGCGAAGATAGTCAAATTTCCCCGACCAGTCGGAGCCAATCACAAAAACATCCGCTCCGTACTTCCGTATGTCATGAATCTTCTGCCCTTCCAGTTCTTCCTTAATAATGAGATCCGCCAGACCGGTTTTCCGCACATTTTCCATGCGTTCCTCCAGACTCTCCATGACATTCAGTTTGCCGCGGCTCTGGTTGTAACTGTCCGTAGTCACGCCGACGATGAGCCGGTCCCCCAGTTTCCGGGCCCTCCTCAGCAGGTTCACGTGCCCCGTGTGCAGCAAATCAAAGGTTCCGTAAGTAATAACCGTTTTCATGGCATGGGCGCATCAATCCGCTTTCCGTAAACGTCAATGAAACGGTTGACCGCCGCCTCAAAGGGAACCTTCTCCACCATGGCCTTCACGGAAGGATGCTTGAACTGGATGCGTTCCGGATAAGACAGATAGTCGCCGTAAAAAAATTGCAGGTACTGGCGGGCATGGTTGGGCACGGAAAACATCATCCCCTCAAATTCTGCGGAGCCAAGAGGGAAGAACGTTTCATAGGAAAGGTGCGTGTTTTTTGTAAACGTAATGGCAGGAGAAAGAAAAATCCCGGGGGCTTCTTCTTCCCCGGCGGCTTCCCTTCCTTCCAGAATATCCCGGCGGATTTTCTCCTGAACCTGCTCATCGGTCATGTTCATCTCGGAACCTACCAGCACCACGTCTTTTTTAAATCCGCTCATAAGCCTGTCCAGCTTCTCATGCCGTTCCGGTGATGAAAGACTCTCTGAATAAAAATGATAGGGATACACATCAAGGTTGAGGGGGGTGCCCTCATACCCTATTTGCAGAAAGGCGTGCCTGTTCCAGGTGAATCCTTCCTCACGGGGGAAAAGTACGGGAAGCAGTTCCAGCAGGCGGTCGAACTCCGGCCTCATCATGCTCACATCCAGATCATCATCCCACGGAATAAAGCCCCTGTGCCTTACCGCCCCCAGCAGCGTCCCGTAATCCAGCCAGTACCGCAGCCCGTTTTCCTGACATTTGCGCGCAAAAAGGGCCAGCAAAACCGTATTGCCGTCCTGAAGGAGCCTCAACTTCCCCGTCGCCGGAGGAACCGAGGAAATGGGGTGATTATAAATCAGCAAATTGCGAATATCCTCCAGCTTCGCTTCAAGAGACCGGTCTTTCCTTCTCCTGCATTTCTTCGCCATTCGTCCGGCGATTTCCCGCAAACGGTAGGGAAGATTGCAAAGCACCATATATTTTATATGGCTTATTTTACTCATATCATGTTAGTTGAAAAATTAATCCGATCCCATGGAAACGGCAAAGCATTATTATTAAATGCGGAAAAATGGTAACACACACATTGATCTATACAATATTTAATTACTCCGTTCTCAGATGGAAGAACCACCGTGGCATCCCGGCAACAGTCTTGAAAAATATTCCCCCTCTCAGAATAATGAAAAAGAGGAAATTTTAGTCCACCGTCATGCACGGCTCTTTAAAACAACGGGGGGAAAATTTCCGGACATCTTCCCTTCATGGAAAACAGCGTTAAAACATAACCTTGTCCCGTGCGGAGCGGCCATAGGCCGTATCGGGATATTTATCCGCGGCTTCCTCCCAATACTTCCGGGCCCTGCCCGGGTCATGGAGCTGGGAATCGTAAATGGCTCCTATCTTGTACAGGAACAGAGCCCGGTCCTCCTTGCGCCATCCTCCGTATTCCAGGCCTTTCTGAAGGACGTTGACGGAATCCGCGTACCGGCGCATATCGTTCAGCAGGCTGGATTCCATAAGCCAGGAACGCACCAGCCCCGGATTCTCCTTCCGGTAGCGTTCCAGCAATTCCAGAGCGCCCTGGGGATCCCCGGAATTCAGCATGCGCCTGGAAGCCTCCACCAGCACTTCCTCATCCGTAGTAATATTGGAGGAATACAGCGTCTTGGTCACCAGCTCCCCCATGACGGGCAGCAGATGCCTGATGACGAGCCACACTTCAAAGGCAATCACCGGAACCAGAACCAGCAGGGATTGCAGCGGGGAAAGGGGAATGGCCTGCGCCAGGAACATAAACAGGCCCAGCGGAAGCAGCACCAGCAACAGCCGTATAAACATGCGCCGGGCCAGCAGAAAAATCATTTTCAACATGGCAGGGGATTCAAGGGAAGGCGGGGAGGGGGCATGCGCCCCCGGAAAGGGGGAACGCTTCCGCGGCCCTTCCCGGTGAAAGGGCCGCGGAGCATCCGCTTAAAAACGGTAAACGGCTTCCACGCCCACGCGGATGCGGAAGTCCTCAATCGCGTTCATGCCGGCGTAGCGGCGGATTTCGGAACGGGTGTTTCCCGCCCAGTCAAGCTGGATGAAGGGAATAATCCGGAACCCGCGGCTGGAGTCCACACCCGTTACGCGCACGGGAGCCGCCAGCTTGATGTTAACCTGGTCAAACCCGGCTACGCCGGGCCCCCAGTAACTGGAAGAATAACCTGTTCCGGCGCTCAGTTCCAAATCCACTTTTTCATGAATCAGGCCGCTCCAGCGCTTGCCCGCGTTCAGGTCAATGCGCCAGCCGATCATGCCGTAAAAGCCGTACTGCACATCCAGGGAGCCAAAATAGCCGTGGCCCGGATCGTCATACGCCAGCCCCGCCGTGACGGACTGGGCGAGGGAATGGGGAGCCTTCCCCATGTGCTTGCTCAAATACCCCGGGAGGCCGCCGTAATTCAACTCATACCCGCCCCGGAAGGAAAGATTGGGGAACAGCTCCTTGACAGCCTTCCAGCTGGCGTCAAAGGCGTCCTTGTCGCTCAGCAGCCCGTCGCAGAAAGCCATGTATTCCGCGCCGATTTCCTGCTTCCAGTCCCTGGCCAGGTTGAGGTTCAGCTCGCCGCCGATGTTAAACACGCCGCTGCGGTTCAGCACGGAGGAAGCCATCACGTCTTTATAGGCATACCGGGAATCATAGCCGATGTGGGCCGCTCCGCTGATAGTATTGTTATAGGAACTTGCGGGCCGGGGGTCATAACCGTATCCGTCATAGGCGACGGCGGAAACCGCGGCCAGGGCGGAAGCCGCCAGGAACAGGGCTGTTGCTTTCATAGTAAGCTTATCTTAACCATTTCCCGCCCTCCAACGCAAGAAGAATCCCGGCACGGCACGGAGAAATGGACAGAGGCCCTCCGGGAAAAATGCCATGAAAAAAAGACAGAGTCTTTCTTGAAAAAAATCCCTTTTTTCCCTACGATGGAGAGGTCATGGACTGGAATGCTGAATGGTATGAAAACAAACACGGTTTTGTCGCGGAATACGGCAGGGAGCTGCTCTCCTGCGTACCGGAAAATCCAGAACAGTCCATTCTGGACCTGGGCTGCGGAACCGGTACGCTGACGCACGCTCTGCTGGAAAAATCGGCTTCCGTCACCGGCCTGGATTCCTCTCCGGAAATGATAGCAACAGCCCGCCGGTTCTATCCCGGCATGGACTTCCGCGTGCTGGACGCCCGCCTCATGCCCTGGCGCAACAGGTTTGACATCGTTTTCTCCAATGCAGCCTTCCATTGGATACCGGACCATGGGACTCTCTTAAATGCCGTTTACCGCGTCCTGAAACCGCAGGGGAAATTGGTCTGCGAATTCGGAGCCCGCTTCAATATTCTCCGCATCAGGGAAGCATTCCGGACAGCCCTGGAACGCAGGAGCCTCCCGTACACAACGCGTTTTTACTTTCCCGCCGCGGAAGAATACGGCAGCGTGCTGGAACAGGCAGGGCTTCACCCGGAAACAATGAAGGAATTTGACCGCCCCACGCCGTTGAAAGACGGTCCTGACGGCCTGCGCAACTGGGCCGTCCAATTCTTCCGGGAAGACTTGAAAAACCTCCACGAAGAACAGCGCATCCAGATTTTCAAGGAAATGGAAAATTCCCTGAAAGATGAGTTATGGGACGGTTCCCAATGGGTGGCGGACTATCGGCGCATCCGGGTGACGGCAGCCAGATAATCCGGAGCAGGCCCCACAGGAAAAAGAAAACGCGCGGGCATTCCGGATACGCTGATAATGCTTGAGCCTCCTCCGGGCATTTTGTACAAAAGCCGCCAATGAGTACGTTCACTCCTTTTGCGGAAAAGATGGAGTCCGCCGGCGTTTCAGCCGCGGCCGTCAACGCTTTCTCCCGTTGTTACGAAGCCCTTGTTTCCAACCACTCCGGCATGATTCCGGAAACGGACATCCTGCCCGCCGACCAGGTGGAAGACTGGCGGGACATCACGGCCTCCACCCCTGCGGCGGACAAGGACCTGATTTCCCGGTGCGTCTGCATCAAGCTCAACGGCGGCCTCGGCACGAGCATGGGCCTCCAGAAGGCGAAAAGCCTGCTGAAAGTAAAAGGAGAGGATACGTTCCTGGATTTAATCGTCAGGCAGGTGAAACATCTGCGCTCCCTCTCCGGCACGCCTGTGCGCCTTCTGCTGATGAACTCTTTCTCCACCAGCGCGGACACGCTGGCCTACCTGGAAAAATACGCGGCGGACGGCTTTGCGGACCGCGCCGAAGTGGAGCTGATGCAGAACCGCGTTCCCAAAATCCTGGCGGACGGCCTCTCCCCGGCCAGCTGCCCGGAACAGCCGGAGCTGGAATGGTGCCCGCCCGGCCATGGGGACCTGTATCCGGCCCTGCTGGGGTCCGGCTGGCTGGACCGCCTGCTGGCGGATGGCGTTAAATACGCTTTTGTCTCCAATTCCGACAATCTGGGCGCCCAGCTTGACATGAACTTCCTCCGCTGGTTTGCGGAAAGCGGCGCCCCCTTCGTCATGGAAGTCACCCGCCGCACGGAGGCGGACAGGAAAGGCGGCCACCTGGCGGTCAGGAAATCGGACGGCCAGTTGATTCTGCGGGAAGTGGCCCAGTGCCCGGATGAGGATATTCCTGAATTCCAGAACATCTCCAGGCACCGCTATTTCAACACCAATACGCTCTGGATACGCCTGGACGCCCTCAGGGAAATTCTGGACGCCAACGGCGGCGTGCTCCCGCTGCCCATGATCCGCAATAAAAAGACGCTCAACCCCCGCGATCAGGAATCCGCCCCGGTGTACCAGCTGGAAACGGCCATGGGCGCGGGCATCGAATGCTTCCCGGGCGCCAGGGCCGTCAATGTCCCGCGTTCCCGTTTCTTCCCCGTCAAGACCACTTCCGACTTGTTCCTGCTCCGTTCGGACGCCATCGTTGTGGATGAACACGGCAACGTGGCCCTGGCGCCGGAACGGCAGGGCAATACCCCGGTGGTGGACCTGGATTCCAAACTGTATAAGCTGGTGGATTCCCTGGACGGGCTGGGCCTGCCCTCCCTGACAGGCATGGACAAGCTGACCCTGCGCGGCCGCTTCCACTTCCAGGACGGAGCCGTTCTCCGGGGCACCTTGCTGATGGAAAACGACTCCGACGAAACGAAGGAAATCCTCCCGGGCGTTTATGCCGGAGCCTGAACGCCATATTCCCGCTTCCTCTCCCCGTCCGGTTCAGGCCGGGCTGGGCGTGGAGGACATCCGCCACATTCCCGTCCGGAAACGGGAGCTGCGCTTCACCCGGAACCGGGCAGGCGCCATCCTGACGGCGGCGGGGTTCCTTCTGGTAGCCACCGCCGCTTTCCTCCAGCTCACGGGATATGATACAATCACCCCGTACCTGCCCGCCCCCCTGTGGGCCATGCAGGCCGCGGCGCTTGTTCCCGCCGTCCTCTGCCTGGCCGCTGGGTGCCGCTGCCTGAAACACGCGGCCGTCATCGTCACCCCGGTGGGCGTGGAAATCCTGCCCTTTCTGCGGGCGCGGCGCGCCATGCAATGGTTCTTCTGGCAGCAGATTCGCTCTGCGGACCGGGAAGACGGCCGACTGAACCTCCGCCTGGCTGACGGTTCAACCGTTGCTGTCAGCCTCCGCTCCATGACGTCTGCCAGCCGGGACATGCTGGCCCATGCGGTCCGGCAGCGCGTCAACACCCTGCAATCTTCCGGCTATGGTCAGGCCTGAAAAACTGGCGGCTCTCAGGGAACGGATGGAAGCCCTGGGCATCCGTGAGCAGGACCTGGAGGAAAGCTTTGTCCGCGGAAGCGGGCGAGGCGGCCAGAAAGTAAATAAAACCAACAACTGCGTTTACCTCAGACACACGCCCACGGGCATCGCCGTCAAATGCCATGCGGACAGATCCAGGGAACTCAACCGCTTTCTGGCGCGCAGGGAACTGTGCGATGCTGTGGAACAAATGCAAACGGGCCGATGCGCCGCCAGAGCCCGCGTCATCCAACGCATGAGAAAGCAGAAAGACAGAAGGAGGCGCAGGCGTTCCGCCCCTGCCCCCTCTCCACCGGACAGCGAATAACGGAACGGAAATCCGGAATCTCCGCTAGGAACGCGGAAAACCCTCACGGTACTTCTCCTTCAACATGGCGAATACATTGTGGGGGACATAGCGGCTCACCTGGCTCTCCCAGCCTTCCGGCCCAATCAACCCTTTCACCATGCTGGAGGACAACTCCGCCGTATCCCGGGGAGGCATCAGGAACACCGTACAGACCTTGGGGGCCATATCCGCATTGATATGGCGCATCACGCGTTCATACTCGTAATCCTGCGTGGAACGGATGCCGCGCAGCATGAACGTAGCCCCGTGTTCATTGGCGAAATCCACCAGAAAGCGGTTGTGGAACTCGGCAATGCGCACATCCGGCATGTCGGAAAGCGCCACCCGCAGCATATCCATGCGCTCCTCATGGGAAAACGTATAACGCTTGTCCGGATTGTCGCCCATGGCCACAATCAGCTCATCAAACATTCTCGCCCCCTGTCTGATCATCCATAAGTGACCGTTGGTCAGAGGGTCGAAACTACCGGCATACACGGCGATGCGCTTCATTCGTGTCATCCTATACGCCCTCCGGCGGAAAATACAACCCTTTTCCATGCGGCGGAACATTCCTTCACGTTCCAAGCCCGCTCTTTTCCCGCCCTCCCTGCTTGACAAGCCAGCAGGAACGCAGCAACCCACGGCACAAACCGCCTGCGGCACGAACGCGTGGCGGACTGACGAAAAAACGGCCCACGCGTCTCGGGGAAGATTTTCATCCCCCGGCTTGTCAAGAGGCCGTATTTTTTGCATGATGCTTCTCCGTTATGCAGAAACGACGCGTCGTCATCCTGGGCTCCACCGGTTCCATCGGAACCAGCGCCCTGAAAGTCGTCCGGGATATTCCGGACAGAATGGAAATCGTGGGGCTGGCCGCAGGAACCAGCGTGGAGGCGCTGGCCCGCCAGGCGCGCGAATTCAACGTGCGCAGCGTATGCATCTTTAACCCGTCCGGAGCGGACGAGCTGGCGCGCGCGCTCCCCGGCGCGCAGGTGGAAACGGGAGAAGAAGGGCTGTGCCGCCTGGCGCAGCTCCCGGAGGCGGACATGGTGTTAATCTCTATCGTGGGAACCGCCGGTCTCAAGCCCGCGCTGGCCGCTATTGAAGCAGGCAAGGACCTGGCCATCGCCAGCAAGGAAATTCTGGTCATGGCCGGGCAAATCGTCATGGAAAAAGCCCGCCGGGCCGGTGTGCAGGTGCTTCCGGTGGACAGCGAACACAACGCCATTTTCCAGTGCCTGAACGGCAACCACGGCGGCCCGGAAGCCGTCTCCCGCCTGATTCTGACGGCCTCCGGCGGACCCTTCCGCACCTGGAACAGGGAAGACCTGGAACACGTTACGCTGGAACAGGCCCTCAAGCATCCCACCTGGAGCATGGGCCGCAAAATCACCATAGACTCCGCCACCCTGTTCAATAAAGGGCTGGAAATGATTGAAGCCCGCTGGCTCTTTGACATTCCCATGGAAAAAGTGGACGTCATCGTCCACCCGCAGAGCATCGTGCACTCCATGGTGGAATACCGGGACGGCACGGTGCTGGCCCAGATGAGCAGCTCGGACATGTGCTTCCCCATCCAGTACGCCGTCACATGGCCGGACCGCGTTCCCAACTCCCTGAAGCAGCTCAATTTCGCGGAAATCGGCCGGCTGGTGTTTGAGGCCCCCCGCACGGATGTCTTCCCTGCCCTGGACCTGGCGCGCAGGGCCGGAGATGGCAACAGCACCCTGGCAGCCGTTTACAACGCCGCCAATGAAGCGGCGGTGAATGCTTTCATCCACGGCCAAATCTCTTTCCCCGGCATCTGGAAACTGGTGGAGGCCGTCATGGACGACCATACCCCGGCGGATCCCCGCGGGGAACTGGCCCCCATTCTGGAAGCGGACCAATGGGCCAGGAGGCGCGCGGCGGAACTTCTCCCATCCTTTTCCCGCCCCTGCTGACGCCATGACCGCCCGGACTCCCGCCGGAACGCCTCCCCCGGCCGCGCGCATCACCATTCTGGATATCCTCCGGGCTCTGGCCCTGCTGGGCATCGTCATCGTCCACACGCACGACCACTTCAACCTCTATCTCCCCATGCCCCCGGCGGAAGGATGGCAGGCTGCGGCCAACAGCGCGGCGGACTGGGCCTATGAACATCTCTTTGTCAGCAAATCCTTCCTGCTCTTCTCCTTCCTGTTCGGACTCAGCTTCTTCATCCAGCTGGACAGGCGGGAGCAGCAGGGAATCGACTTCCGGAAACGCTTCATGTGGCGCCTGACGCTCCTGTTCCTGCTGGGTCTGGCGCATACCCTGTTCTATGACGGAGACATCCTCACCCTCTTCGGCACCCTGGGCTTTGCCCTGGTCATGCTCTACAAATGCGGGACTCCCCTGCTCATCACCCTCTGCGCCCTGTGCCTGATTCAGCCGGTCATGCTTATGGACCTGCTGAACCATGCCGGGCTGGCGGACTGGTGGCCCCACTCCTCCGGCTGGTTCCATACGGGCTCCCCGGCTGCGGGCCCCACGCGGGAATTCCTGTACGCCCACGGCAGCTGGGGTCAGGCGGCCCTGTGGAACCTGACGCAGGGCCAGGCGGGCAAATGGCAGTTCTTCCTGCTCAGCGGCCGCCTCTGGCAGACGCTGGGCCTCTTCATCCTGGGCATGCTGGCGGGCAGATGGCGCGCCTTTGAAGACGCGTCCAACAAACGCAGCCTGTTCCTGCGGACGCTGGGCGTGGCCGGGCTCCTGTTCCTGGCTTTGCTGGCAATGCGCCTGTACCTCATCCCGCAGCTGGGCGCCCCTCTGGAAGCGGATGCAGCCCGTCTCCTGCACCCATGGGAAAACCTCTTCTATACCGCGGCTTTCGTCTCCGCCGCCGTCCTGCTGTTCACCCATCCCGGCCTTCCCCTGCCCACCCGGCTGCTCAGCAGCGCCGGCAAATGCACGCTGACCTGCTACGTCACCCAGACGCTGGTCTTCACCTTCCTCTTCTTCGGGTGGGGGCTGGGCCTGGCCCAGGACATGGGACCGTGGCCATGCCTGTGCGCGGCCGTGGCCGTCTTCCTCCTCCAGGCATGGGCCTGCCGCCTCTGGCTAAGCCATTTCCTGTACGGCCCCCTGGAATGGCTCTGGCGCACCGCCACCATGGGCCGCATGCAGCCACTCAAAAAGCCGCGAAAAGAACAATAAATCCTTCTTCCCTTACAAAGGGGATGATGAAAGTGGCATGATTCCCTCCTATGAGGCAAAAGTTGTTCCTCCATGGGGTATTTTTCACGCTCAGTCATCTTCCATGATTTAGATACCGATAACTTGCCTTATGAGAAAGTCGGCAAAAACGAGCCTGTGTGCATTGCGGATGAGGTGCCATTTGAGATTCCGGACACATGGGAGTGGGTTAGATTTTCAGCAGTAATAGAACTGCAATCTGGGCAAGATATGACACCAGATAAATATAATTCTGCAAAGCAAGGTATTCCTTATCTAACTGGTGCAAGCAATATCGAAAATGAAAAAGTTATTATAAATCGCTGGACTGAATATGGCAAAGCATTTGCTTACAAAGGTGATTTGCTGATAACTTGCAAAGGTACAATTGGTACAATGGCAATTCTTGAAGAAAATCAAGTTCATATTGCAAGACAGATAATGGCTATTAGAAGCGGTAATTTGATAAAAATAGAGTATATTCAATTAGTCTTGGAAACTCTCGTCGCTTCTCTCAAGGCTGCCGCAAAAAGTATGATACCAGGCGTTTCTCGTGAGGATATACTTTCGTCTTTGCTACCTTTGCCACCATACAATGAACAAAGCAAGATTATAGCTTTCTTCAAGTCTGTAACTCCTTTTATAGATGAATATTCAAAAAAGGAATCACAACTGCAAAATTTAAATTGTGTATTCCCAGAACTTCTGAAGAAATCTATTTTGCAGGAAGCAGTCCAGGGAAAACTTGTCCCACAAGACCCTGCTGATGAACCAGCTTCCGTCCTTCTGAAGCGCATTCGTTCTGAGAAGGAGCAGCTGATTAAGGCAGGCAAAATCAAGCGTGATAAGCACGAATCCGTCATTTTCAGAAGGGATAATTCTCATTATGAGAAGTTGGACGGAATCGATCGCTGTATCGACGATGAGATACCGTTTGAGATTCCGGACAGCTGGGTATGGGCAAGATTTGGTCAAGTTATTTTTTTACTTTCGGGAACAGATTTTAATCCTAAAGAATACAACGATACCCAAAAAGGAATACCTTACATTACGGGTGCCAGCAGCTTATCCGAGAACGGTGTTTTACTAAACCGTTGGACAGAAACAGCAAGGGTAATTGCTAATTATGGCGACGTGTTATTAGTTTGCAAAGGTTCTGGCTACGGAAAAACTGTGATTTGTGATATTGAAGAAGCTCATATCGCAAGACAAATCATGGCAATAAAAAAATTTATAACACTGGATATGCACTATGTCCGTTTGTTCCTACAAGCAAACTTCGATAAAATCAAATCTAAGGGACAGGGTGTTATTCCCGGAATAGATCGCAATAGCGTGATGAATCTCTTGTTTCCTATTCCACCGTTATCAGAACAACGCCGTATCGTTGAAAAACAGCGAGAATTGTTCGATAAGATCACGCTGATTTAGCGTAGAATTGTATAATATCTGGCGAAAGGAGGTCTTTCGCTATGATAGATAAAGAAAAATTTGAAAAACGCTTGAGAGGAACAAATCTCTCAGAAAACACCATTTCATCGTATATGTTTGCCATCAAGCAGTACGGAGAACAATACGATGACGTCACCCAGAAAAAGTTGCGTGAGTACAAAGTACGGCTGATTGAGAATTACAAGCCCAAGACGGTTAATCTCAGACTTCGTGCCATGAACTGTTACTTGGAGTGCATCGGCAAGGAGAAATGGAAGCTGCCATTTGTCCGTGTTCAGCAGAAAACATTTCTGGAAAATGTAATCAGCGAAGCAGACTACGAATACTTCAAGTCCTGTCTGAAAAAGGATGATGAAATGTTCTGGTATTTTGTGATCCGTTTCCTTGCCGCCACCGGAGCCAGAGTCAGTGAATTGATTCAGATTAAGGCTGAACACGTTAAGCTGGGGCATCTCGACCTATATTCCAAAGGCGGCAAATTACGCAGAATCTATATCCCCAAAGAATTACAAAATGAAGCCCTTTCTTGGTTGTCTGAAAAGCAACAGAAAAGTGGCTTCATTTTTTTGAACAAATATGGGAAACGTATTACCACCCGTGGCATCTCCGGGCAGCTGAAAAAACTGGCGGTGAAGTACGGGATCAATCCTGCGGTTGTATATCCGCACTCGTTCCGTCACAGGTTCGCCAAGAGCTTCCTTGATCGCTGTAATGATATTGCATTCCTAGCTGACCTCATGGGGCATGAAAGCATTGAAACCACCCGTATCTACCTCAGAAAAACAGCTACAGAACAACGTAAAATCGTTGATTCAACCGTAGATTGGTAAAAAGACGGGCATACACTTCGGATGATTGAAGTGTATGCCTTATGCTTTATATTGAATTGCAATGACCAAATAGAACATTGACCTTTTCGACAATTCGATACTGCTCAGACAATGGTGGAATAGGCAATAACATTTTTCCTAACGTTCTGCCATTACAGTTTGGTTGCGCTGTCGCAATAGTGCCATTACGCAGCTGGCTCCAATACAGTTCACTTTCCATAAAGAATTTCAAATATTGAGGGTATACCCATTGGCTGTATCTGGTTCTTATTAAGTATCCTGCGTAGATTGCTTCTTCAGGAACTTCTTGTACAAGATAAGACTTTCCAACTGTTCCTCCTGTTCTTGCAAACAAAATGTCATTTGGTTGCAGAAGGTAGGTGCTAATTTCATTTTCCTTTATATCACAGTAAGGAACTGTTTCCCATAATACAGAATTGTCTTGGATATCACTAATACGAACCATTTTGATTCGACCACAATCCTTTGCAGGAGCATTATATCCGTACTGAATGGATTGGGATATATTGCCCCAACGCTCCCATACCCAGCTGTCCGGAATCTCAAACGGTATCTCATCGTCGATACAGCGATCGATTCCGTCCAACTTCTCATAATGAGAATTATCCCTTCTGAAAATGACGGATTCGTGCTTATCACGCTTGATTTTGCCTGCCTTAATCAGCTGCTCCTTCTCAGAACGAATGCGCTTCAGAAGGACGGAAGCTGGTTCATCAGCAGGGTCTTGTGGAACAAGTTTTCCTTGTACTGCTTCCTGTAAGATGGATTTTTTGAGTAGATCTGGGAACTGGTTGTTCAAATTATTCAATCGTTTTTCTGCCTGTGCATATTTGTCCAAGAAAGGCTCGAACTCTTTTATTTTATCTGCAATTCGATACTGTTCAGTTAGCGGTGGCAATGGGAAAAGCAGTGCGTGCAAAGCATTTGCAGATAACCCTTGGATGCTGATGCCTTTTCCACCGATCCATCCTGCGTGTTTGTAAAGGAAAAAGACGTAGTAATAGTATTCTGTGCATATTTCAGAATAAGAACGCAATCTGTGGATGTGATTTTGTATCCTAATATTTGTATCGTATTCCCAGATTGCAGCTCGTCCAATATCTCCACCCTCGCATACAAGCAAGTCACCCTTGGTAGCTGTACATTTTTCGATTTCAGATTCAGAAAAATACATTTCCCTGAGCGAATCGAGTTCGAACCTATTCCAGTAAAGATTGGATGTCGTAATGTATGTAAGCAATTCACCTGAACGATTAGAAGCATTCAAAGTTTTACCTGTATTGTGCTGAAAGACTTCTCCTAATCGCACCCATTCCCAAGATTCCGGAATCTCAAATGGCACCTCATCCGCAATGCACACAGGCTCGTTTTTGCCGACTTTCTCATAAGGCAAGTTATCGGCACCACGGAAGATGTAAGAAAGGTTTTTCTCTCTTTTTATTTTACCTTCTTTAATAAGCTGCTCTTTTTCTTTTCTTATTCTCTCAAGTAATACAGAAGCCGGCTCATCGTTTGGGTTTTGCGGAACAAGCTTACCCTGAACAGCCATCTGCAATATTGAGTTTTTCAGCTGTTGCCCAGTCATTATTCTTCCTCCAAATCAATTCCCAATATCCCTGTAATCTGAGCCAGAGTGCGGTCAATATCCGCATTCAGGCTTGCTCGCTTTTCCTGATACTGCTGAATCAGTTCCTTAGGAGGCAATATTTCCTCTTCCTCGTGAGGGTAACCGCAAAGGTCGATATTGTAGTTTCTTGCAGCGATTTCTTCTGCGGTAAATTTTTTTGCCTTATCGAACCCGTCTACATTGATTTCTTCTCTGTTATTCCACCAATTCACAGCAGCATCAAAGTGTTTCAGTTCCATCGGCTTGGTCTTGGAGAAGTTCTTGTAACCCTCCGGCATATCCAGACGATAGAACCAAGTTTCCTCTGTAGGCTTAGTGCGATCAAAGAACAGAATGTTGGTAGTGATGGATGTGTACGGTGCAAACACGCTGTGCGGCATACGGATCACTGTATGCAGGTTAAATTCAGAGAACAGTTTCTTCTTGATCGCAACCTTTGCATTATCTGTGCCGAACAGGAAACCATCAGGCAGAATAACAGCCGCACGACCATTCTTTTTCAGACGGTACATGATAACAGACATAAAGAGGTCTGCTGTCTCACTGCTTGCCAAGTCTGCCGGAAAATGGTTCTTCACTTCTGTTTTCTCATTGCCGCCGTAAGGCGGATTCATCAGAATAACATCGAACTGATCATCCCGTGTGTAGTCCAGAACATCTTTCAGCAAAGAGTTGTCATGGTAAATTTTCGGCACATCAATACCATGCAGCAGCATATTGGTGATGCACAGCATATAAGGAAACTGCTTCTTCTCAATTCCGTAGATAGAAGCATCATAAGCTGCCTGATCTTCTGTAGTTTTGATTTTAGCAGAAAGTTCCTTCAGCCAGCTTGTAAGAAAACCGCCAGTGCCGCAGGCAAAGTCCGCAACCTGTTCGCCAATCTGCGGATTAATCATCTTTGCCATAAAATCAGTAACGGCACGAGGGGTGTAGAACTCACCGGAAGAACCGGCACTCTGCAGTTCTTTCAAAATCGTTTCATAGATTTCGCCGAAAGCATGGCTTTCCTCATAGTCACCAAGGTCTAAATCATCAATGACATTGATAACCTGCCGGAGCAGGACTCCATCTTTCATGTACTGGTTGGCATCAGCAAAAGTAGTCTGCACGATAGCCTTTTTAATTGGAGTAGATACATCGACAGGAAGCCTTTTCAGCGTCGGGAACAATGTGCTGTTCACAAAATTCAACAACCTGTCTCCTGTCTTCACAGTCCCTGAGCAGTCATCAACAGCCCAATTCCGCCAACGGCATTCTTCCGGAATAATGGAGACATAGTCCTCATCATCCCATTCCCAATCCTGCTCTTTTGCATCATATACTTTCAGAAAGAGCATCCATGCAATCTGCTCAATACGCTGAGCATCACCATTGATGCCAGCATCATTGCGCATAATGTCACGGAGTCTTTTTACAAATCCGGATAAATTACTCATTGTTTATACAGCCTCGTCTGTGTAAATAGCTTTCTCAAGTTCCTTAACCGCTTTGATATATCCGTCCTTACCACCGAAATATCCGGCAATCTTTGCGGGCTTGCCAAGTTTAAGGAACGGGTCAAGTTTCAAAATTTCTGTCTTTTCAATTTCATAAATTCCAGTGTTCATGTACTTGTCGAGAAGGACTTCCAGTACCTCTCTTGCAACACCGCTGTATTTGCTAAAAAAATCACGCTTTTTGACATTGTTGGCTCTCTCTTTACGGGTCAGCGGCTTTTTATTAAAAGCCACGTGGCAAATAAAGTCAAAATCATCCACATCAGCCATATCCTGATCTGTTTTCATCAGTTCAAGGTCAATGCCACGTTCCAGAAGCATTTCTCTGATTTTCTCTTTTTTTTCTTCCTTCGACCACTGACGAATGAAATTATCCAGAGATGCGTATTCACCCCGGATATTTTCCTTTGTGTAGTCAGTAATACTTTCTTGGCGGAGCAGTTTGCCATTAGCATCGTAAACAGATACTGTTTTATGGATAATTTCAACCTTGCAGCCATCACGTCCCACAACTGGCTTTACAGTTGGTGGTGTTGGAGGTGTAGGTGGGTCAACAGGATCACCACCGCCCGGAGGTAGTATATGTCCACCCGGAGTGAATCCAGGATCAACAACAATCGGACCATCCCAATCCGGGTCAGCAAACAGTCTGCTAACATTGCGGAAATCCATTACTACGAAATGAGTTTTACCTTCTTTTTCACGCAGTCTTGTACCACGTCCGATAATCTGCTTAAACTCTGTCATGGATCCGATCATTTCATCCAAAACAATGAGCTTCGTCATCTTACAGTCCGCACCGGTAGACAAAAGCTTGGATGTGGTTGCAATGACGGGATATGGCGCAGAGACGGAAATGAAGTAATCCAGCTTCTTCTTGCCATAATCATCGCTTCCAGTAATACGCACCACATAATCCGGATTCTCTTTGACCATATCAGAGTTCAGATTCACCAGCGCCTGACGCATACGCTCCGCAGCATCTTCTGTGGCACAGAACACAATGGTTTTAGCCATTCTATCTGTGCTTTTAAGATAGCGTGTTATTTCTGAAGCTATCTGATATATACGATCTTCAATAATAATGTTGTAATCATAATCGCTATTGGTGTAGATGCGATCTTCTATTTCCTGCCCATAAATATCTTTCTGCCCCTTACGAGGACGCCAACCGTCACCAATGTCGGTCATAATATTGATAACCTTGAATGGCGCAAGGAACCCATCTTCAATACCTTCCCTCAGGCTGTACATATATACAGGATCACCAAAATAACTCAGGTTGGAGATATACTTGGTCTCCTTTGGCGTTGCAGTCATGCCGATCTGAGTTGCAGAACTGAAATATTCCAGAATTTTGCGCCAGCGGCTTTCTTCCTTTACAGAACCACGATGACACTCATCCACGATAATGAGATCAAAGAAATTCGGCGTAAACAGTTCTCTGAAATGCTCTTTATTATCGTCACCAACCAACTGCTGATATAAGGAGAAATATACCTCATGAGAAGTGATGGTATTCTTATTATCCTTGGCAATATTGACCTTATGAATGACCTTTTCCAACGGCGCAAAGTCCTGCTGGATAGACTGATCCACAAGAATATTGCGGTCAGCAAGGTAAAGGATCTTTCTTTTCAACCCACTTCGCAACAGACGATAAACAATCTGAAAAGCGGTATATGTTTTCCCCGTACCGGTCGCCATAACCAGCAATAAACGATCCTGTCCCCTTGCAATCGCGTCCACAGTTCTATTAATCGCTATTCTTTGATAATAACGGGGAGGATATGTATTCTGGCTACTGTAGTAAGGCTGGTCGACTAAAGTCTCTTGTACGGGTGTCATTCCGGACTCCTGCTTATAGCGAGCCACTAATTCCGCTTCTGTCGGAAATTCATCCATGCTAAATTCCCGTTCTTTCCCGGTAAGGGCATCAAACTCGGCAAAACCATCTCCGTTGGAACTGTATGCAAACGGAATATCAAGCATCTGAGCATATGCTTTAGCTTGCTGCAACCCATAGGAAACACTGTGTTTATTATCTTTGGCTTCAATAATGGCTATGGGGTTATTTACATTCAAATATAAAATATAATCTGCACGCTTCGGTTTTTCACGAGACACAAAGTTTCCCCTGAGGTTGATTTTACCGTCAGTCACCTGAGTTTCCATCGTAATCCTGCCAATATTCCATTTTGCAATAATCGCAGGCGTTATATACTGCAACTTAATGTCTTCTTCAGACATTTCAAATTTGGATAAAACTGTACTAACTTGCATATCTTCCTTTCATCTTTTTCACAACAATCAAAAATTATAATATGCTTCAGTATATTTAATAATTTTTTCTCTTTGTCAATAACTCTTTCCGTATAAAAAGCGATATCTGCAACTAATTCAGGAACAGCCATCTTTTCATGAAATACATTTGCCTATCGAAAACAATGTCCCAATTTTTCAGATTCAACCTGCTTAGCTTATTATTAACATCCATGAAATGTCTTTCAATTTTCCATTCGTTTCCAGACGCGAATTGTAAAAACAATTACAACTGCCTTATCGTTGTATGAATACTTTGCCTCCATGAGAAAAGTCGTTAATAAAAAACCTTCCACCTCATGTTGCAGAGGAGGAAGGTTCGTTAAGACGTATAAAGACGGGGAGAGGCGTTTTACTCGTCGTCTTCCGCGTCAAAGGCGGAGTCTTCGGAATCGAAGTCCTTATCCAGGTGGGCGGTGAATTTCTTCACGCGCTGCTGGGCAGGGAGCGGGGAAAGCACCATGTGCATGGTGTTGCCGGCCAGGCGCGGGGCCTGGTCCACCTGCGCCATGGTCTTCATGTCCGCGATGACTTTGTTGAAGACGTCGTAGCCAAGCTCCTGGTGGGCGTTCTCACGACCGCGGAAACGGAGCTGGAAACGGACCTTGTGGCCATGATCCAGAAAGCTTTCCGTACGGGCCATTTTCACATTATAGTCATTGGTATCCGTACCGATGCGGAGCTTGATTTCCTTAAGCTTGACGGTTCGGCTCTTGTTGTTTTTCTGGAGTTTGGCCTGCTGGTATTTGTACTTGCCGTAATCAACCACGCGGCATACGGGCGGATCGGCATTGCCGGCCACTTCCACCAGGTCCAGACCAAGAGCCCTGGCTTTTTCCAGCGCGTCGCGCGTGTTCATGACGCCCAGCTGGTCGCCGTTGGCAGTCACTACCCGCACGCGGGGCGCACGAATCCGTTCATTGATCCGAGTCTGATCGCCGCGGTCGCGGCGGCGATTTCCGTCATTATTCTTCGTTGGCTTGGTTGGCACGTCCGGATACTACTAAACTAAAAGGAATAACTTGGCAACTCAAATCACGGGAGAAATATGACGCTCCGCGATTTCCCGGGCCACGAGGTCCGCAAATTGCTCAAAGGGCATCGCCCCCAGATCCCCCTTGTCCCGGTGGCGGACGGAGACGGTGCCGTCTTCCGCCTCCCGCTGGCCGAGCACCAGCATGTAGGGAACGCGGTCCAGGCGGGCGTTGCGGATTTTGGCGCCGATTTTATCCGGCGTTTCGTCCACCGTGACGCGCACTCCCCTGGCGGACAGGGCGGCGCGATGCGCGGCGGCCACGTCCGTCACCTTGTCGGAGATGGGCAGCACGCGCACCTGTTCCGGAGAAAGCCAGGTGGGGAATTTCCCTTCAAAGTGTTCAATCAGAAGCCCCGTGAAGCGTTCCATGGAGCCGAAGGGGGCGCGGTGCACCATCACGGGCCGGTGCGGCTTGTTGTCCGCTCCGGTGTAATGGAGGTCAAAGCGTTCCGGCAGGTTGTAGTCCACCTGCACGGTGCCCAGCTGCCATTCGCGGCCGATGGCGTCGCGCACGATGAAGTCAATCTTGGGGCCGTAGAAGGCGGCTTCCCCAGCTTCCTCGCTGTAGTCCGCCCCCAGCCATTCCGCGGCTTCCCGCAGGGCCTGTTCCGCTTTGTCCCAGTTTTCCGGGGAACCCACGTATTTGTCGCTTTCCGGGTCGCGCATGGAAAGGCGCACGCGGTAGTCAGTCATGCCCAGCGTGCCGAAAATAGTTTTCACGATGCCCAGGCACTGGCGGATTTCCCCGGCCAGCTGGTCCGGCGTGCAGAAGATATGGGCGTCATCCTGCGTGAAACCGCGCACGCGCGTCATACCGCCCAGCTCTCCGCTCTGTTCCCAACGGTACACCGTGCCGAATTCCGCCAGCCGCACGGGAAGGTCCCGGTAGGAGTGGGCGTCATTCGCGTAAATCTTGATGTGGTGGGGGCAGTTCATCGGCTTGAGCATATAGCCCTCAATGGTGCCGGTGGCCAGGCCGTTGAACAGTTCCGCGCAGGAAGCCCCCTCCTGGCTGAGTTTTTCCATGGCGTCCCGTTCCGGGATAGGCGCGTACTGGCTTTCCTGGTAATACGGGAAGTGCCCGGATGTGCGGTACAGGTCCAGCTTGCCGATGTTGGGCGTGTACACCTGGGAGTAGCCCAGCTTGTCCAGCTCTTCCGTGATGAAGTCCTGCAGGGAACGGCGGATAAGAGCCCCCTTGGGCTTCCAGAGGATGAGCCCCTGCCCCACGGATTCGTCAATGCAGAACAGGCCCAGTTCGCGGCCCAGTTTGCGGTGGTCGCGGCGCCGCGCCTCTTCCAGCCGTTCCAGGTGTTCGTCAAGCTGGGTGCGGTTCGGGAAACAGGTGCCGTAAATGCGCTGGAGCATGGGGCGGTTTTTGTCCCCCTTGTAGAAGGCGCTCGCCACGCTCATGATTTTGAATGCCTTGCAGTTGCCCGTGCGGCCCACGTGAGGACCGGCGCACAGGTCCGTAAAATCCCCGTTTCGGTAGAGGGAAATCTCCTCGTCTTCCGGGATGTCGTTCAACAGGTCAATCTTGAAGCGGGAAGGCTCACTGCGGGGGCCCAGGGCGCCCAGCTCCCCAGATTCCGCCATTTTCATGGCATCCGCGCGGGAAATGACTTCCTTCTGGAAAACCTGGTTTTCCTTCACCACTTTTTTCATCTCCTCCTCAATGCGTTCAAAGTCCTCTGTGCTGATGCGGTGGTCCAGCTCCACGTCGTAATAAAAACCGTTATCCACGGCAGGCCCGCCGGCCAGCTGGGCATCCGGCCAGAGGCGGCAAATGGCCGTAGCCAGAACGTGCGCGCAGGAGTGGCGCAGCCGTTCCAAATCAGACATCTGTTGGCGTTCTTCAAGAGTCTTTCTTTCCTTGTGTTCGGACATACGCGCATCAGTAAACCTCTCTTAAACGCTGTTGGCAAATGCAAAAAGACCTTCTTCCCGAAAATTCAAGGCATGAACGCCGCGGAAAAGCCCTTTCCTCCGGCTTCCGGATTCTTCTTCCGGGACGCATCCTTCCCCCCTTTTCGTTCGCTTTTCCCCGGAGTTCAGGGTTGTCCGCCCTGCGGCAACAGCCGCGTCAACATTCCCAACGAATGATTTACACCCGCAGCCGTTTATGCCATAGTGGCGGCCAGCGGTCATGAACATCCTCCCCCTCTCCCTTTTCTGCCTCTGCCTCTGCTGCGGGTTTTCCCGGGGCGGCCAGCCGCCAGAGGGCGCTCCTGTCCGTTTCCGGATCAATATGGATCAGGCTGCGGAAAACAAGGCTCCGTCCACGGGCCCCGTTCCGGACCAGAGCACACCGTTGAACGCGGCCAAACTGCTGCTCCGCGCCCTTCAGGAAAAAACGGACTGGAAACACGAGCCGTACAAGTCATTGCCCGCCACTTCCCCCTTTGTAAGCCAACTCAGGCTGAAAAGCATCCTTTCCCGCATGGAGGCGGTTCAAGGGTATGTCACCGGAGCGGCCCCGGAACGTCCACCCTTTGTGGATGAAGACTCCATCATTGCCGAAGGCGACCTGGCAATGGCCTACATCCTGCTGCCGGACAAGGCCAACCCGTACGTTTATGCGGCCACCGCCGTGGCCCTGGTGAAAAAAGAAGGCCGGTGGCAGGCGTCCCTGACTCCCGGAAGCTTTGACAACACATTCCTTCCCTTTGACGACCGCATCCGGGGAGAAGCAGAAAAACTGTCCTCGGAGGCCAAGAAGAAAATTTTCGTCCTCGCACACCAGTACTCCGTAGCCGCCGTTAAAGCCGCCCTGGAACATATCAAGCGTTTCCGCCAGGAAAACGTCAAGGGAACAACGGACGACGAACTCAAGAACCTGCTCATCCGGGCCGTGAAGGGGAATAACCCGGCCCTCATCGCCGCCCTGCTCGTTTCCCCGTATTATACGGAATCCGCCATTACCCAGAGCGCACGCCTCATTCCCGTGGTCAAGGCCATGCGCCTCCAGGACAGAAGGGAGGAAAACCGCTATATCCAGCCTACCCACCTCAGCTTCATGACCTTTCCGAATACCATCCTGGTTCCCCTGAGTCCCCACCCGGACGACCAGATGGCCCCGAACAGCCGTGAAGAGGACCTGCAGGAGGAAGCCAATAAAAACAACGCGAAGAAAAACGGCAAGGACATCCACAGCATCGGAGCCATGACCATCCTGCCGCCGCGCATGAGCATGCCGGGTATCGACAAACCCGCTCTTATTTACCGCTATGCGCTGGAAAAAACCAAGGATCCCACAGACGGCCTTCCCGTCTTCAAGATGAACCTGACGGACGCTTTCGCTTCCTGGAATCTGAAACCGGACGAATCCACCACCGCCCGCATCATGGCGGATTTCCACCGGACGTATCCTCCGCTGTCCTTTCCCACGCCGGAAGAGGCCGTAACCGCCGCCGGCCGTGCCCTGGCGAACCGGGACAGCCTGTCCATGATACGCATGCTGGCCCCGTCCCACTTCGCCTCCGTGAAGGAATTTGAAGATGCGCTCTCCCAATTGAAAACAGTCATGGGCAGGATTCCCTCCCCGCACACCGGGGTAAGGGAAAAAGACGTTCCCGAAGTCAAAGCGGCGTATGTTCCCGCCTCCAGAGACGGCTGCGCCGGAATTAAGGCCACCATCGGCGTGCGTACAGCAGTTGGAAATGAATTCTCCGTCAACAACCTGCACTTCATCAACACGAACGGCGGCTGGATGCTCGCCGGGGCCGATGCGGAACAGCCGCTAGAACTGGAGGACCCCAAGGCTCCCTGATCATATCCGTTCCGGAACGCCATGCATTCCTAAAAACTTTTTCATTACCACACCATGATGAATCTACCGATACGGCCTCGCCGCAACAGAAAATCCGCCAACATCCGGGGCCTTATCCGGGAAACCTCCCTTTCCCCGGAACACCTCATCTATCCAGTCTTCGTCCATGAAGGGACCGGGAACCAGCCCATCCCCTCCCTGCCGGGCTGCACGCGCTGGAGCGTCAAGGGACTGGTGGAGGAAGCCAAGCGCCTGATGGATCTGGGCATCCGGACGCTGGATCTTTTTCCAGCCATCCCGGATAAGAAAAAAACGCCGGACGCCTGCGAAGCCTGCAACCCTGACGGCCTCATCCCGCGCACCATTTACGCGCTCAAAAGCGAAGTGCCAGGCATCACCGTCATGACGGACGTAGCCCTGGATCCCTACAATTCCGACGGCCATGACGGCCTGGTGGAATTCCGCTCCGACGGAACGATGGAAATCCTTAACGACGATTCCGTGGAGGTTCTCTGCCGCCAGGCATTGTGCCACGCGGATGCCGGGGCGGATATCGTCTCCCCCAGCGACATGATGGACGGCCGCGTGGCCGCCATCCGCGCCACCCTGGATTCCGAAGCCCTGGACGACGTTTCCATCATGGCCTATACCGCCAAGTACGCCAGCGCGCTGTACGGGCCGTTCCGCGGAGCTCTGGAGAGCGCGCCCAAGGAAGGGGATAAAAAAACCTACCAGATGGATCCCGGCAACATCCGGGAAGCCCTTAGGGAAGCGCAGCTGGATGAAGCGGAGGGAGCGGACATCCTGATGGTGAAACCCGCCACATTGTATCTGGACGTTATGGCCGCCATGCGGAAGCATGTGACCCTTCCCATAGCCGCCTACCATGTCAGCGGGGAGTACCTGATGATCAAGTCCGCCGCAGCTTCCGGCTGGCTGGATGAACGGGAAACAGTTCTGGAGACTCTAATATCCATCCGGCGCGCCGGGGCCGATATGATCCTTACGTATTACGCCCCCCAGGCCGCCGAATGGCTTCAACAACGCTGACGCCGCGCGGCCACCGTACCGGAGGTGGACGTACGGGTCAGAATACCTCCCTCCGCATGTCCACCTCCACAAAAATCATTGTCGGCATCGTGATCGTCGTCGTTATGGCGCTCACTTCCTTCTGGGGTGTTTACGCTCCTTCCTTTTCGGAAGCCTATATACTGCCCGTCCAGATGACGGCGGCTGACGGAACACCGCTTGGCGATTTCCAGTGCCGTCCTGTACCCGCGGAAAACGGAAAGACGCTCCTGGTCTTCCGGGATGCGGATTTCCTGCGCCAGACTACGGGCGGCATGGTGCATTCCAAAATCATCCTTTCCTACAAAGGCACGCCGTTCTTTGAAGGAATCGTCCCCGGCCCCATGGAGGCCATTGAAATTCCCTCAGGCAGCCTTCCTCCCCCCTTCCGGGAACTCCGGCATAACTGAGGATGCCCCGGGAAGCCGGCCTGTTATGGCATTGTTACTGAAAGGGCGCAGGTTTCTCTATACAACAGGTGAAACATTGTGGTTTTATAGAATCAAACGATGAGTGATTCAGCCTATACCATTCTGATTGCGGAGGACGACGACAGCATCAGGCATGCCCTGACGGACGTTCTGACCGCATCCGGCTACGAAGTGCTGGCTCTGGAAGAAGGCCTGGCCGCCATCCATGCCGTGCGGGAACGCAATTTCGACCTCGCCCTGCTGGACGTGGCCATGCCGGGCGCGGACGGATTCCAGGTGCTGCAGGCCATGTCTGAGGAACGCCCCGGAACGCCTGTCATCATGCTCACGGCCCGTGGAGAGGAGGAAGACCGCGTGCAGGGGCTCAAGCTGGGGGCGGACGACTATATTGTCAAGCCGTTCAGCATCCGGGAACTGCTCGCCCGCATCGAGGCCGTGCTGCGCAGGTCTCCGGAACGGCCGCGCCAGCTCCGGGAAATCAGTATCCCCGGCGCCACCCTGGACAGCGCCAACCGCCTGATCACCTTTAAAGACGGGAGGGAAACTTCCCTGACCGCGCGGGAATTCGAATTCCTCACCTATATGGCCACCCACCCCAACCGCGTTATCACGAGGGACGAACTGCTCCGGCGCGTATGGGACGTGGACCCGCGCCTGACGGATACGCGCTCCGTGGAAATGACCGTCATGCGCCTCCGGGACAAGCTCGGGGCCATCTCCGCCTCCCCCCTGGAAACGCTTAGAAGCCAGGGCTACCGCTGGAATTCATCCTTCGTTTCCTGATCCGTGAACCGGCGCATACGCATCATTCTGCTGGCAATCAGCCTGCTGCTGGTCATCGGCACGCTCGGATGGCTCACCCATGTTCTGCTGGTGCAGGCGGAAGAAACGGGGCATTCCGAACAACGTATCAGGGTAGAAGCCCTGGCCCATGAAGCCAAGCTGGAAATGGACCGCCTGCTGACCGCCTTCATCACGTTCGAACAGGCCCGCGGCTATTTTGAATACCAGCCGGTTTACGCCTACAAACGCCCCTATGACCTGAGGATGGGCGCCCCGGCCCCCGGAGAAGCAACCCGTGACTCCAATCTCGCCGCCTACCTGCCGGACTACGTTACAGCCTTCATTCAGATTTCCCCTGCCGGGCGCGTAACCGGCCCCGCTCTTCCCCCGGAGCTTGCCGGGCGGCTGAATGAACAGAAGGACCTTTACCAGCGGCTGAACGGCAAGGTCTCCTCCCTGACCTCCGTTCCGTCCAGCGGAAACCTCTGGACGGATATCCGGAATGAAATTCTGCATGAATCTCCGGAACCGGAGCCAACGATATCCGGTGCTCCGGCACAAGTGGAAACTGTCACTTCCTTCGTTCCCGTGGAAGACGGAGGGAACCTTTACATCCTGCGCCAGGTGCATACCAGCCGCGGCATTTACTTGCAGGGGGCCCTGATGAACATGGACAACCTGAACAGACGCCTGCCCGGCCGGGTAAAGATGCTGCTTCCCCACAGCCGCCTGGCAACCTTCGACCCGTCCTACCCGCCCCCGGAGGAAACCCGGCAGGCGGGCGCACTCCCCTTTGCCAACGCTCCCCTGGTTTTCCTTCCGGGAGACGCCGGAGCCGTTCCCCTTCAGGACCACAAAAAAATGCTGACCTGGACGCTCACCCTCATCTGGAGCATGGTGCTCCTGGGTGCGGCCGGGGTCATCTGGCTCATGCTGGGAACCTTCCGCCTGGAACAGCGCCGCGGGGACTTCGTCTCCGCCGTCACCCATGAACTCCGGACGCCCCTCACGTCCTTCTCCCTGTACACGGAAATGCTGGAAGACGGCATGGTGCCGGAACAGAAAAAGCCGGAATACTACGCCAACATGCAGCGGGAATGCCGCCGTCTGGAACATCTGATTGAAAACGTGCTCTCCTACTCCCGTCTTCAGCGGAACGCCATCCGACGTGCGCGGGACACGCTCACCTGCCAGGAGCTTTTTGAACCCATTGCGGAAAAAATAGACCGCCGCCTCCGGGAGGCAGGCATCAGCTTCTCCTTTGCCCTGGCCCAGCCCATCCGTATCCTTCCTATCCATACGGACGCCGTCTCTGTAGAGCAAATTATGGACAACCTGACTTCCAACGCCATTAAATACGCCAAGGGGGAAAACGCCAAAGTCCAGCTTACCGTCCAGGCGGACCGCCACAACATCGTCATCCGCTTCCGCGACAACGGCCCCGGAATTTCCCCGAAAAACCGTAAGCTTGTCTTCAAGCCCTTCCGGCGCACAAAAGACGCCACCAACAGCCGGAAACCCGGCGTAGGCCTGGGTCTGGCGCTGGCAAAGGACACGGCCCGATCCCTGGGGGGAGACCTGAAACTGGAATTCGGCACCCTGGGGGGAGCCAGCTTTCTGCTGACGATTCCCAAATCCTGAATTTGCCAGCGGGACAGCCGGAACCAACCGGAATTCGCCTCCCGGCCCGTACGGAAAAACCTTCCTGGTTCACCCCCTGCCTTTCCCGGACATCCCTGTAATATCCCGTCCGGGATGCTATACGCTTGCCTTCCCGTGACGGATATGTGACATTGAACCGCAACGCACGGACAGGGGAAAACTTTCCGCTTGCTTCCCTTCCGGCGCAGCGGAACGAACAAACGCATGGACATGCCATCATGAGCAAAAGGATTTTGATTACCGGAGGAGCCGGCTTCATCGGCTCCCATCTCAGCGAACGGCTTCTCAAGGAAGGCCATGAAGTTATCTGCATGGACAACTTCTTCACGGGCAGCAAACAAAACATCCTACACCTGACGGATTATCCCGGATTTGAAGTAATACGCCATGACGTTACCGTTCCCTATGTCATGGAAGTTGACCAAATCTACAACCTGGCCTGCCCCGCCTCTCCTCCCCATTATCAGTTTGACCCCATCCACACAATGAAAACCTCCGTGCTGGGAGCTCTGAATATGCTGGGCCTCGCCAAACGGTGCAAAGCCAGAATCCTCCAGGCCTCCACCAGCGAAGTATACGGAGATCCCATGGTTCATCCCCAGCCGGAAACCTACTGGGGAAACGTCAATCCCGTGGGCGTCCGCTCCTGCTACGACGAAGGTAAAAGATGCGCGGAGACCCTGTTTATGGACTACCGCCGCATGAACGGGGTGGACGTTCGCATCATCCGTATCTTCAACACCTACGGACCGCGAATGAACCCGAACGACGGCAGAGTAGTCTCCAACTTCATCGTTCAGGCGCTGAAGGGGGAAGACATCACCATTTACGGGACTGGCAGACAGACCCGGAGTTTTCAGTACGTGGACGACCTGGTGGAAGGAATGGTGCGCATGATGAATACGGAAGGTTTTTCCGGCCCTGTCAACCTGGGTAATCCAGAGGAATTCACCATGCTGGAACTGGCTGAAAAAGTCATTGAAATGACAGGCTCTTCTTCCAAAACAGTCTTCCGTCCTCTGCCTCTGGACGACCCGACCCAGCGCAAACCGGATATTCGGCTTGCAGAAGAAAAACTGGGCTGGAAACCTCATATTACGCTGGAAAAAGGATTGGAAAAAACCATTGCCTATTTCCGGAGCATTCTTTAGAAATCAGGGAATGCCGTCCACCTCAGCGGATGCTGAAAGGAATTCCATTGCATGCCGCGCCCCAAGCAGGCAGCCCGGAAAATACGGAGGCCATTCATATACCGGGAGAGGTGGCATGCCAAACGGTTGAATATTACCCGTTTTTAACTGGCTCTGAAAGAATGGTTTTACTAGCATAAGATGTTATGGAACATGCCAGCACCAGGGAAATCTATTCCGTTCAGGCAACCGTCCGCACTTACGAAAGCGGCGCGGATGGACTGATGAAACCGGAAACGGTTCTGCACTGGTTTCAGGAAATAGCGGAAGCCCATGCCTCCTGCCTAGGGTTCGGCTATGATTTTGTAACGTCCCGCAGCCTGGCCTGGGTGGAAGTGCGCCTGGATGCGTCCGTCAATCGCCTTCCCCGGTGGAAGGAAACGGTAGAACTCCGGACCTGGACGGCCCAGGAAACGCCTCTGCTGGCGCGCCGCAACCTGGAAATCAGGGATGCCCAAGGCAACTGCATTGTTGCAGCAAGCTGCCTGTGGGCTGTCATTGATATACGCCGCAGGCGGCCGGTCCCCTTAAACAGGCACATCAGCTTTTTCCCGGATACCCCATGCAAAGAAACGGTAGCTCCGGTATCTATGGACATTTCAGGACTTCTGCCGAGTATCAGGGAATGGACGGCGGAACGCCGTGATACGGATTTCAACCGTCACATCAACAATGCCGCCTACCTGGTCTGGGCTCTGGACTCCCTGCCGGACTCCTGGCTAGAAAACCACCAACTGACAGGAATTCACCTGCATTTCAGAAAAGAAACCCATGCGGGAGACTCCATGAAATCCCTGCTGTTCTTACGGGACTCCCTCACCTCCCACCACCTCATGCACGGAGATGAACTGCGGGCGGAAGCGGTATTGGAATGGAAAACTGCTGAAATCGCATAAAAAAGGCCCTATTGCTCGCGTTTCGGTTTTTTCCGGCTTCCGGATAGCGGAAAAGGGTTCCGGAAACATTTGGCGCGTTTTTACAGATTTGAGGTGGGGATGAGGTTTATGGCTCCGGGGGGTGGGAGGGGCGGCGCTTTCCTTTTTTGCTGCTGTTTTGTTTTTGCCCTATCCAGTCCGACCCTTGGGCGCACCTGTGGGATTTTCGGGCAGCAGAGGGCCGTTCCGGAGTTGTCCGGAACGGCCCTGGAGGGTCAGGAGGAAGGCCTTTGGGGGGTGGCCCCCCCTCCTTGTGTTTTCTTTCTTGTTAGAAGTCGTAACGGTAGCCGACGCTTCCGTTCACCGAGCTGGACCCGTCCCGGATGTCCGCGTTGC
>ERZ894209.99-NODE-99-length-69800-cov-22.872106_pt1 | contig 69800 bp, 74 predicted proteins | sample MGYA00380288_ERZ894209 | MGnify/ENA primary metagenome ERZ894209 (study PRJEB32331, sample SAMN06328482) | human gut metagenome | biome: human gut microbiome; feature: stool | host: Homo sapiens | collected 2013-12-13 ... | reverse complement strand
AATATTATTATTTGAAGCCCGAATGTGAAAAGAGTAATTGGGAAAAGTTCAAGAACGGCTGTAAAAAGGTCGGCGAGTGGTGCAAGGAGCATTGGAAAGGTGCTATGGCATTAGGCGCATTGTTTGGTGCAGGTATAGGAGGTCTTTCCGGCGGTATTATTTCTGCTGCTACAGGCGGTTCATTCTGGGATGGATTTGAAAGCGGAGCATTTTCAGGAGCCATTGCAGGAATCATTTCAGGAGGAATGGGATTTGGATTGTCTGCCGGCGGTAAAGCGGCTTTAGGACTTGGAAAAACTATGCTTATTGGCACTGTGTCTGGATCAGGGTCATCATTAATTAGTGACTTAGGAGATATATTTATAAAGGGCGAGAATACTTCAGTCGGACAGATACTTTTCAAAACTGCATTTTCAGGAATATTTGGAGCAGCATTTTCAGGAGTTAGCTATGGTTTTTCTAAAATCCTCGGTTCATGGCTGATAAATTCTTCTTGGTTATCAAGATCAAAAGAATTATTTAGGTTTGGTAAAACTGCTAATACTAATTATGGGAAAATAACATCTTATACAACAGCAAATCCCAAGGGTATTTCAATAAATTTTTCGAGCTATAATTCTAAATCATTTAGAATTGAATTTGATGTGTCAAGATATTTACATTATCATTTCCCATCTTTATTTGGAAGCAAAGCTCATATTCCTTTATCTCCAATAATTGATTCGAGTATATCTCGTATCATCTCAAATTATTTCTTAAGCGAGGAGTAGTTGTTTTGAAAAACAAGAATGAAGTTTTTATAAGATACAGAATAGATAAAGATTCTATCGTTTTTTGGTGTTCGGACATTAGTATAAATAATTCTGCCACTACAGTATTAAATAACTTTTTATATGATTTTTCCATAGAAAAAAATATATTTTTTCATGGTTACAGATTACCTGAAGAGCATCTTCCCAAAATGGTAGATACAAAAGCGATTTTGGAAAAATCGGAAATTATTCTTGATCCATTTAATATTTTATTGCACTTAAGCAATGCAAAAATAAATATAAATTATTTTGATTATGCATGCGAAACAATGATATATTATTTTGATAATAATATTAAATGGACTGATTTTTTGGCAACCTCTATTATTAATCAACCTATTAATTATATAAAGAATGGGACTTTATTAGCTTATTTTGCTTCTGTAGATCAAGGGGCAGATTATTGGTTTGAATGCAGTAAAGATTATGAAGAAAATGTGTTGAAATTACTTCATGAACTATCCGTATTAGGATGCAGAATAGAACAAGTTTCTCATTTATCGTTTCCATATTCCATATAAATAAGACCGAGAATTTTGAAAATATATTTGGACTTGAGAATAGAAGTTTCATGGAAATTTCTCTCGACATATACGGGTCTGTTGCATTTGCATTTGTTTTAGGGAAAATATTTGAAGGTCCTACAAAAGCAATTACAAAGAAACTAGCCAATAAGTTCCCCGGAATACCGGCTTTGGAAAGGTTGGTTGGTACACATAGCTATTCAGCAGATTTTGCACGGCAAATAACTAGAGCAGCAAATAAACAAGTACCATTTAAATTAGATATTTTTAGTAGATATTTCAAAACTTTTCGCAATGGTGTTTTTGGTGGATATATAGAAGGATTTTTGGAGAATATTGGTCAAGTTGGAATTGATGCAATAACAGAATAAAGGAGTGATCGTTAGTTGAGAAATAAAAATAATTATTTTGAGATCAAACATAACGGATATGCGTTATTGTTTTTATCGGCAATACTGTTCTCTTTTATAATTATACTTGAAATCATCGATTTTGCTGTACACTTTTTTAAAGCAAATTGGTTTATGTATATAGGATTGCTTGTCTTTTGTACTTTACTTTGTTTTCCTGTATTATTTACTACTCTAAAAATTCGCATACAAGATAATAAAATAACGGTTGTTAAAACCTGCGGTATACGATTTAAAATAATGACTGATGAGATAAAGAAAGTTACTATTATTAAACCTGATACAGTTGAACGAGAAACAAATATTGTTACACGAATAAAAGTGCATGCAAGCGGAAAAAAGTTTTATGTTGACAGTAAAATGAAGAATTATGATAAATTTTTGGACTATATAATTGAGAACGTTGACAGAGAAATAATAGAATATAAAGTTAGGCTTCGATATCAACATTTTTAGGAGAAAATCTTGAAAATATTACTGGAGGACAAAAAAGATCAAATTTTGAAATATTATTTGACACTGGATTAAGTGCAGGAACATCTGCGTTATTCAGTAAGGTTTTGGGTAAACTTTCTGGTAAGCTTTCTAAAAATTTCTCTAAAACTTTCCCTGCTTTAAAAAGGTTTTCCGGCAGAGGAAGCTATGAATCCTCATTTAAAATGGTATTAACAAAATTAATACGGGGGAAGTAATAAAAAATTTCATTATAAAACAATTCGAAATGGTGTGATTTCCGGACTTTCTGGAGGAATATTAGAAAATATATCGGATGGATTTTTTGATGGTATCAAGGAATGGTATGACGAATGGAATGCACTACCACAAAATTAAAAATATAATAAAGAAGGTATTAATTAATGAAATCAAAAACCAAATTTACTGTGAAGATACCATCAGCAATTTATAAAGGAGAAATTTTTATATTTGTTTTTTCGTTGTTATGAATTTAATGTATACGATTTTTGGTGAGCCCCCTCACTTTCCAATGTATATTTCAACAATATTATTTATTTTTATTCCAATGGTCATTTCCTTATTGTGGATGAGAAAATTTAAAATCTCAGTAAACGGCAGCAAAATTACTGTTGGAAGGTTTTTGGGATTTAAATATACTGTAGATGTTTCAGAAATAACAACAATAAAATGGATAATTAAGGAAACCAAATTAGGGATTAACGAAAAGATTCTAATATATGTGAATTCTAAGAATTTTACTGTCGAAACCCTTATGGAGGGATTTGAAATAATGTCGAAATACCTTGTTGAAAATGTTAGTTCTGATAAAATTGTTTATATCAAAAATAAAAAAGATGATGTATTGTGAAAAAGTTTCGACTCGAGAATTATAAACGGCATCTTGGATTATATACTGGAACCATTAAAAAATATTACAGATAGACACGAGGGCATGTGGAATGTAATTCTTAAGAATTGAATCTAAGGAGTTAATGTGATGGCCGAATTTGTTTTTAAAGTTGTGTTTTCTAAAAAAAGACTTCCATTTGAAATGGCTTTCTTTATAATAGTTGAGACGGTTCTATTTTATATCAGGAAAGAATTTGTCAGTGCCGCTATATATATAATGTTTGCCGCTTATGCTCTTTTGATCGCTTTTTTCTTAGCATCTGCAACCTTGCTGTTTTATGTAAAAGTGAAAGGCTCAAATATTAAGGTTAGAACACGTTTCGGCAGAAAATATGAATTTAACGCTTCGGATATTGAGAAGGTAATATGTTCAAAAAGAAGTAGTGTTAAATATGGTCCATTATTCTATATTACAGTAATAGCAAAGTCAAAAGAACTTTGTATGGAATGTAGGATGGTAGGATTTAACGAAATGGCAGGATATATTCTTGAAAAATACCAAAACGGTGAGATTAATAAACAAGCAATATCCGAGAACTGCCAAAAAGAACTATACCGATATAAAAATCAAGAGTTTTTAGAAAAAAAGAAAAATAAGAGGTCATGAAAAATATATAAATAAACTGGATCAGACTTGTTTTTAATATGGCAATATATTAGGAAGTGAACTATGTCAACCATTACGTTATACGCTAGCAAAATTAATCAGATGCCAAGTCTGATAAACGAAGCAAAAAAATCCATAAAGGATTACAAGACCGAATTAAACCAGCTGAAATCAAAGGTTATGAAAATCGACAGCAGTATATGCAATGTGGACGATTTAATAAACTCAGTAAAAACGTCTACGGAAACACAGGAAGATAAGATAGAATCCCTTGATAAGCTGAAAGATAAGGTAAATGATTTTATTTCGGATGTCGTGCGTATAGACGGCGACGCGGCCGAGGCAATCAATAAAAGTAAAGACGATTTTTACGATGAATATTATTATCTGAAGCCCGAATGTGAAAAGAGTAATTGGGAAAAGTTCAAGGATGGCTGTAAAAAGGTCGGCGAGTGGTGTAAGGAGCATTGGAAAGCGATTGTTACAATCGTAATCGTAATTGCCGCTGTAGTAATTCTTGTGGCCTGTCCGGCATGCGGAGCTTTAATAGCGGGAGCTTGCTGGGGAGCAATATCCGGAGCAGTAATAGGTGGAGTAGCCGGAGGGATTACAAGTCTTGCCGCAGGCGGTTCATTCTGGGAAGGCGTTGAAGAAGGCGCATTCTCAGGCGCAATAACCGGAGCAATTTTTGGAGGTATTGGCGGGGCTGGTTCTATGCTCGGCACCATGTCCAATTCATGTAAGCTGTTTGATGTAATGAAGTGGACATCAAGAATCACCGGTACTATTTCAGGCGGAATGGGATTATTTGATACAGCCGCAATGGTAGTCGGTTTGTTTGACCCACAAAATGCTTTTGTACAATTTAATCAGAAACTGCATACAAGTAAATTATATAACGGTTTTCAGTTTACCGTTAGTGCATTGGCGGTCTTTAGCAGCACTACATATAGGGCAATGGGTAAACATAGAGAAACATTAACTTGTTTTGTAGCGGGAACAATGATTCTGACGGCTACAGGTATGGTAGCAATTGAGAATATCAAAACAGGAGATAAAGTTATCTCTACAAATCCCGAAACATTTGAAACCGGTGAAAAAACGGTGGTTGAAACATATGTAAGAGAGGTAACAACTCTCGTTCATCTGACAGTTAATGGTGATGAAATTATTACAACTGTAGACCATCCGTTTTATGTGAAAGGCAAGGGGTTTGTTAATGCCGGTGAACTTTGGGTCGGTACTCAGCTGCTTGATGTAAATAATAACATTTTAGTTGTAGAAAATACTCGTCTTGAGCTTGTAAAAAATCCTGTTAAGGTTTATAATTTTCAGGTGGAGGACTATCATACTTATCATGTTGGTGAGAATGAGGTTTGGGTTCATAATGCGGATTATGAAATTGAATTGTCAATAAGTGAGTATCCTGAATCTGCTAAGCATATTGAAGATGCAATAAAAAAAGGTCAACCTGATGAGCTTACTTTAGATAGAAAAAGTGCTTATGCTAATAGAAAAGAAAGCTTAAAAGGAACGAAAACGGTTCCTGGAATGGATAGAGATGAATATCCTTTTGCAATGACTAAAGAGGGTGGCGCAGGTGCGGATATTCGTCATATACCATATTCTGACAATCGAGGTTCAGGTTCATATTTGAGATGGCAATTGGATAAAATCTCTGACGGAAAAACATTTAAAATAAAAATTGTGGATTAAGGAGTAGCAATATGATTAATGTTGATTTATGGAAAAAAATAAATAAAATGCTTCAGTCATCAGACCGAAAGATCGAATTGTTTCAATGCGACGAAGTGAGAGGAATAAATATTATAAAAGAGATAGGGTTGAATAATACCACAACTTTATCAACTATAATTGCCAATTGTGCAGGAGTTATTGTAGATGATTGTATACGTATTCTTGGTCAAGGTGATGTTAATGTTCATGGGATTTACGAAGTAAATTTAATTGAAAATGGTTCTGCAAATAGAGTTATGGGAATGCTTTTAGTAGCATTCGATATTTTCGGCGGTCTTTTTGCAATGAATATGGGAGCTATCAATGATGAGATAGGTGTTATTTATTACTTTGCACCTGATACATTAGAATGGGAATCAATTGAAATGAATTATTCTGAATTCCTTCAATGGTGCGTGTTGGGGAATATTTCTAAATTTTATCAATCGTTTAAATGGAATGATTGGCGACAGATGGCTAAAGAGGTAAAATTTAATGATGGGATATTAATCTACCCTTTTTTATGGTCTAAGGAACATAACATAAACACCGCTGAGAAAAAAATAGTTTCATTTAATGAATTATTTAATCTTAATATGGATTACAGAAAAAAATTTTTTGAATAAAGTGATTTATATGTCGGTAACGGATATGTTATTTCAACAGCCCCTGAAACATTTGAAACCGCTGAGAAAATTGTTCTTGAAACATATATAAGAGCGGTAACAACTCTCGTTCATCTGACTGTTAACGGTAAAGAAATTATTACAACTGTAGACCACCCGTATTATGTAAAAGGCAAGGGTTTTGTTAATGCTGGTGAACTTGCCATTGGAAATGAACTTCTTGATTCAAGCGGCAACATACTTTTTGTTGAAAAGTTTGATGTTGAATTGACAGAAAAACCGACTAAAGTATATAATTTTCAGGTGGAGGATTTTCATACTTACTATGTTGGTTCGTTGGGTGTGTTGGTGCATAATGCTGGTGATGATTATGCTAAACCAACTGAACCATACAATAGAAAAAAGCATTATGGCAATACTCCAACAAAGAAGGACAGGCAAGTAGTAGGTGGTTCGCCAGATCATGATCCTCCACTGGTTAAACGATATTATGAAGGTAATCCTAGCATAGGTGAAAAACCAGGTTATCAAATGACTGCTGCTGAAAGGCGAGCAAGCGCACAGGATCGTAGTCGAATGAACCCTTCAACTAAGGCAGAACAAAATTCGCAAGGTGGACGAATGTCAAAATATTCAAAGGAGATGAAAAAGAAGTATGGACTTGATAAAAATGATTAAAGAGCATTACTTATTGAATTGGAATGAATATTCCGAATGTATTTTTAATAAAGAGCATATTCATGAATTATTGCCCTCATTTAATGTACTAAAATTTGCACCTACTGAAAAAAGAAACTCATGGATTTACGCAACTTGTGGAATGTCAGAAAATGATGAGGAACAGGGGTTAGAATTATTTATACTCGCACCAACTGAGAATGACTTTTTAATTAAGTTACTTGCTGCTATAGCACATTACCATGCTAGTGGAAATGTTCTTAACTTAGGGCACACGGTTAATTTTGGTTGCGCTTGGTATGAAGAGTCTAAATGTGATCATGGTTTAATTTCATTACCATATTTATATGGACCGAATTTGGAATGGCTGAAATCAGGTGCTATGGATATTAGGTTTTTATGGCTCATACCGATAACCGCAGAAGAACTTCAATATAAAAAAGATTGCGGTATAGAAGCTTTGGAAGATAAATTTGAAGAAACGCAGTTTAATTACATTGATCCTTTTCGTAACAGTGTGGTATAATAAGTCATTAAAATAAGTTTACATAAATTTGCATAATAGGTCTACATTCTTATGAGGATTCCAAGCTTATTCATTTAGTTATAAATGGCGAAGAGATCATAACTGCTGTGTCTGGATCAGGGTCCTCACTAATTAGTGATTTAGGCGATATATTAATTAAAGGCGAAGGTATTTCATTTGGAGAGGTACTTTTTAATACCACGTTTTCTGGTGTATTTGGAGCTGCCTTTGCTGGTATTGGTTATGGGGTGTCTAAAGGTTATACTGCGTTGAAAACGATAATCAATAGCAAAAACAATCCTTTAAATATAAAACCAAAAGTATCAAATCCTAAATTAAAAAATATTGTTGATGATTTGTACAAGGGGAAAAATGGTAACAATACAATTGGAAACGGCACAACTATGGATGCTGTTAGAAATGAATTAAAAACCGGCATGCCAACTAATGGGAAATTTCATTTGCAAAAAGCAAAAGATTATGTGAATGCATTAGATAGAATACTGCGAAGAAATGATGTTAGTGATGCAGATAAAGCTATAGCAAAAACATTATTAGAAGATCTAATAAAAGCAATATCAGGAAATTAAGTTAATCGTCATTTTTGTCATTAAACAAAAATTTAGCTTGTAATGATTTATCTCAATGTAACAGGAGGTTTATTTATGTTTTTATATAAAAATGCAATTGAATGTTTAATTGAAAATATACCAGAATTAAAGTCTTTATACGAAGAGGATCAAGAATATTACGAGGATTTACCATATGTTTTTTACGAATCTGTTTTTACAAAATATATTGTAGAAATGCTTGAGAAGAAAATGGATTCAAAATTGGTACGATGCTTTGATTTTGTGGAGAAAGGTCTTAGTGAGGGAGATACAGATTTTAAAAACCTATTAGAGGTTTCTGTTATTGAAGCGTTATTTTTTGAAGGAAAATTTAATGATAAGTATACTTTGAGCTTTTTAGGTAAGACATCACAACAAAGTTTGAGAAAATGTAATAATATTTGAGCACTCATTTTGTGTAAAAGGTAAGGGCTTTGTCAATGCTGGTGAACTTGCCATTGGAGATGAACTCCTTGATTCAAGCGGCAACATACTTTTTGTTGAAAATTTTGACGTTGAGATAAAAGATCAGTTCGCTAATATCTTTATGGTATTTAATAAAATCAAATATAAAGTTATGGAGGTGCAAAAATGCAAACCAATCAAGAAAAAACAGCACAGCTTTTAGCCGATTCGCATTTCGCATTCATAAACAGCCAAAACAGCGAAGCTCTGCATCTTGCGAACGAAGCAATGAGACTTGCTCCAAAAAATCCCGACGCATATCAGTGTGCCGGAAACGCATATATGTCATTGGGTGATTATAACAAGGCTGTTGAGAATTATGCTTTAGCGGTTAAATACGATTCTAATAATGGCAACAGGTACTATGATCTAGGCTTTGCCCTCGCTACTAACGAAAAAACAGCGGACGCTATAAAAAATCTTGCAAAAGCCGAAGAATTAGGCTGTTCGCCTGAGAATACGGTGCAGCTGTATAATCTGCTCGGAATTATCTGTTTCGATATCGGAAGATATAAGGACGCTCTTGTAAATCTTGAAAAAGCGGAGCAGATAATCGGCGTGGATATGGATATCATGAAGCGCAAGGTCATTATTTACGGAATGAAGAACGATATCAGAAACGGGCTTCTGACTACCAATCAGATGAAGCTTGTCGCTCCGTCCGACTACACAGGCTATCAGCTTGCATTTAAACTGCTTTGTCAGGCGAAGCGTCTGGAAGCCGCAGAACGGGAGCTTGAAATGGCAAAGAAATATGCCGAACTAACCATGGATTATTATTTTGACTGTGTGACCTTTGAAATCCAGAATTATCAGACCGATCAGGACAAGCAGCACTATAATAAGGCGCTGACATTTATTGAAGAAGCGCTTAAAACGTTAAAACCCACATCTGCTGAATTGATCGAAAGTTATATCAATGCCGCAGAAATATATCTGCAGCTTGAAAACCCTGACAAGACAATAGACTGTCTTAATTCAGCGCAAAATCCTGCCGAGTCATATAATCTGGGATTTGATATTATTGATAAGGAATTTGAGCCTGTCAATCTGACAGAATACGACGTTGAGGAAATGATTGAGGCCGATAAGGAACGCATTGCCGAAGAATACGGCGATTACGGTCTGGAGCAACTTGCCGAAAGTATTGAACCTGATGAAAACGGTGCAAGAGAATATCTTACGAACGTTGAAGATGAAGCCGCTACCGAGGAAGCGACGTACAAGCTTGACAAATCGGAAGAGATTGAATTGTCTCCCGAAAATATCGATCAGATTAATCGTCTGTATGTCGGAGCTTATACGCTGAAAAAGGAATTTAATAAAGTAATTAATTATGCAAGAAAATTGCAGACCAGCGAGAGCGTTCATAGTATGTATATTGGTAAATACAGTGAAGTAAACGCTTTTAAAGAACTTGGCAGTCCGGATTCCGATCAGAAATATGAAGAAACAATAAAGTTCTTCAGAAATGCTATGATTAAGGATCCGAGTGATATTGCAGCAGTAACATTCCGTATTCAGTGTTATATGGATATTGGAAATTACATCCAAGCTGAACAGCTTTGTGATTTGCTGTCATCAGAAATAAGGAAGCCGCTGCTTGAAAAAATACAGGAAGCAAAGGCTGCGGGGGGTGATAATAAATGAGCTTAGAAAAGGACATTAAGCTTAAAGATACAGCTTTTACAACCGCCTCTGCGGATATGAAAGCGCTTAAAGACAGAGCAGAAAAGCTTAAGGCGGAATTGAATAGTATGTATGAAGATCTCACAACGGCGCTGGACACACCGGCAGGAAAAGAAATTCAAATAACCGCTAAAAATGTCCTTATAAAACCAATTGATGATCTTATACTTGTAATCAAGCAGATGTCAGAAACGCTGGAAGATATAATTAGTTCAGATTATTATAAAGGCGTATTTGACAAATATGCAAGCTTGGTTCAGAATCTTTAATGTAATTAACAGGAGGAAAAGACTATGGCAATGGGAAGTACCGGAACAGTAAATGTGACGCCGGAAATGATCAATAGCGCAATAAGTGCGATTGAAGAGTATGAAACTACAGTAAAATCACTGTATTCAAATCTAGAAAGCACGATGAGTGAATTGATACCGGGCAATTTCAGTGGAAGTGCGGCGCAAGGTTTTAAACAGTTTTTCGATGAAAATATTACTAAACTTGCTGACGCAAATGATGAAAGCACAGCAGTAGCACAAATAATCAAGCTTTTAAAAGAAATAGTAAACGGAATCTCTGACGCAATTCCGAAGGATAATGACGGTCTTGACGATCAGCTTGCAGAGCAAAACACAAAAGCTATGGGAGGTAATTAATTATGGCAGGATGCAGAATAGTAAATCAGGGCGTACTTACGGCTCTTCAGTCAATTGAATCGTGTCGTGCTTCTTATGCAGAAGCGGGACAAACATTGATCAGCTCATTAACCAGTGCAATTGCCGATATGGAGGGAGCGGCAAAGGACGCTTTTCAAGCTTTAATTGATAAAGATATAAAAAAATTTGCAGAAACCGATTTGCCTGAAGCAATCAAAGGTATGCATACTCTTCTTGAGGAAAACAGAAGGAACTTCGAAGAAGTTGATCAGAAAATAGCGGATAATATAAGCGGCAGTTAAATACATAAAAAAGCGCAGCCTGATATTTTTTTGATTAATAATTTAGGCTGCGCCTTTTTTCGGAGGTGCATACATGGCTTTTAGAATACTTAATGAAGAAGAAATTTTATTGCTTACCGATAAACAGCGTGAGAATTATGAAAACGAACTTGAAGTCCATTGTCAGAGAGCAGCTTTTGTAGAAAAGCTTACCGAAATTGAAAAAGCTGAAATCAAAGAGTATAAACCGTCATTGCACTCTGTCTTCGTTATTAAAGAGCGTCCGTCGGCATTTTTCACAAAACCCGAACCTACGAACTTTAATTTTAAGCGTTTGGTTAAACCTGAGCTTCCTCTTAAACTTTATGGCAAATCAGATATTAAAATTGATTTATCTGAAATTATTAATAAAGCAGATGTAACTAAAGGCGGCAGTAAATTGAACAATATATCTTCCTTAACTACTAAAACGAGCGGTTTCATTAAATACGAGCCGAGGCGATATAATGTCACAAAATTTTCTAAACCAACCGTACCTAATAGAAATTTTATTCAGGTATATACCGTACTTCAGGAACACGTAAAATTTAAAACTCCTTTAAATATAAAAAACTTTAAGCCTTTCAATACTTCTGTTCAAACTAAAGTGGTCTTATCCAACATATCAAAACCTTGTAAAATTGAGAGGTCTTTTGTTAAACCCGATAAGCCTAAGTTTAATAATAAAACAAATAACAGACATGATATTCATATAAAAAACTTTAAAATGCCTGAATTTAAATTGAAAGCTTATTCAGATATATATAAACCAAATATAAAAATTGACGATTTTAAACCTATAAAAATTAATAAACCTGAATTTGAAATCAATGTTACAAGTAATATTAATTTCAGGTCATTTAAAATGCCGGAAACCGTATTGGAGAATATGTCCGGTGTGTTTATTCCTAAAGTTGAAATCAAAGGTTTTCAGCCTCCTGCGAAGCCTGCCCCCAGCATTACGGTAAATGCCGGAGCTGCAAATATTAAACCGTTTAGTATTCCTGAGCTTGCTGAAGCAAAACTGCCTGAAATAAAGAAAATAAGATTCAAACACCACAGATTCAGCAAACCGGATATATGCAAGTTTAGCGTTAATACGAATATAGCTAATAACGTCAATATAAAAACCTTTGAAAAGCTTCAGACAGTTAAACCCAAAATGTCTGAAATATCCAAACCGGAAATTAAAATGAAAAATTTTTTAAAGATTCAAAATACTGATGTTAAAATTTCTGCACAAGTTAAACCGGCAGCAGCGGTAAGAACCATTAATTCATTTAAAAATGCTAAACCAACGTTTGCCGATATTATAATTCCCAAAAAATATGCAGAATTAGACGTCGGCGAAATAATTAAACAATTCAAGGAACTGTGATATGAAGAATAACGAAATAATGATTTCAACAAAATTTGAATTTAATAATCATAAAACTCAAATTTTGTCTTTTCTCGTGCTTAATGACATTACGCTAAGCGCTTTGATTGAAGCTATATATTATGGATTAAAAAAATCAAAGGAATATGGAGATTGTTTCGAGCTTTTTGATGAATATATCCGTACACGCAAGGAACTTCAAGTACTATATACGTCAAAGGGCAGTCATAGTATTATTGATTTTACACAAAAGGTAAAAGACGGAGAAGAAAGTAAAAGAATTTATGACATGGAACTTTTTAAGCTTGGATTTGTTACGTCAAGCTGTATTTTAGTTACACTAAATACCGAAGTGAAGAATTCTGCTTTATGCTTTCAGCAGCAGGTCTGACAGCGAATTTTGACAGAATGATAATCAGCACAACTACCGCTAATCCGCTGATCGCAAATGTGCCTGCCGTTGACAACATATAGGAAATATTCATAGAACGAAACATACTGCCGTTTATAAAGACAACGGTGGGATTTCCGTTAGTTTCGTAAATTTTATAACGGTAATCATTATACCAGCCTCGTTCTTTGTTTTTTTCAACAACTATATCTGCCCATTGTTTGGCATTTTCTTCTGAAACACTGGAAATAAACGTTGTATCTACCTTGCTGATCCGTTCCGATTTATCATAATAAACGATAAAATATCTGATTGAAAACGGAGTTTCCTGATCAATAAAATCGGGCATAGGCCGGCTATGCTCAATATTATTGAATTCCGGTGTGGGCTGTTCGGGAAACGCTCCGCCGTTCTCCGAAATAATATCGCACATCATATCTATCATGTTATTCTGTTTTATGCGATTACTTGCGAAAATAACTCCAATCATAATAAGCAATACAGTTAAAAAAGATGCGGTGCATATCAGTATAAACTTACGTCTTAAACTGTATATCATGTCTGAACCTCCAGAATATATCCAGCGCCGCGGATAAATCTGATTTCAACAGGAGCTTTTATACTGTTTATCTTTTTTCTAAGATTGGAAATGTGCGTCCACACAACGCTTATATCGCAATTCGTATCCCATCCCCATATATGGGATATGATACTTTCTGTCGAAATGATGTAATTTGGACGCTGTATAAGCATTTCCATGATCTGGAGCTCTTTTCCGCTTAGTATAACATTTAGTGCATTGCACGAAAGCTCATATGTTGAACAATTCAGATTCAAACCGTTAAACTTAATTATATTTGGAACGTAGTTATTCTTTCTTCTCAGCATAGCCCGTACCCTTGCAAGCAGCTCCGAGGTTGAAAACGGCTTTGAGAGATAATCGTCCGCGCCTGCATCAAGTCCTTCAACACGCTGATATACTTCTGTCTTTGCAGTCAGAAACATTGCAGGCGTATCGATATTCTGTTTTCTGAGAAGCTTCAGAACCTCAACACCGTCAAGTCCAGGCATCATAACGTCAAGTACAAGACCGTCATAATTATTGGTGAGTGCATAATCGAGAGCGTCGTTTCCGTTTGATACGCCGTCAACGATAAACTGATTTTTTTTAAAAATATGCAATAGTGATTTCAGCAGTCTTGCATCGTCCTCTGCAATTAAAATTCTCATAGGGCAGCCTCCTTTATATTTATAATATCATATTATCCTGAAGATAAGCTAAAGAAAAAAGCATAATTTTATGAAAATTCAAGACAACGCCGCACTTATTAATAGTGTAACGTTGCCTTGAATTGTTTTAGATATTATTAAGACGTATGAAGCGCGTCAATCGGCTGTAATTTTGAAGCCTTTGCAGCGGGATAGCTGCCAAATCCAACGCCTATTACAGCGCAGAACGCAATAGCCGCAAAAGCAATAGCGCGGTTTATGTCCGCAGCGCTGTCGGTAAGGAAATTATATCCGCTGACAATCAATACGGATAGTCCAAGACCGATAAGACCGCCTAATACGGAAAGTATGCATGCCTCGCATAGGAACTGAGTAAGGATATGCCTGCGTTTAGCTCCTATTGCTTTACGAATGCCGATTTCCCGTGTACGTTCTGTTACGGAAACAAGCATAATGTTCATGATACCGATACCGCCGACTACAAGAGATATTGCCGCTATGCCGCCGAGAAGCAGACTCATTGTACTGTTCACATCATCCATAGCGTCTAAAACTTCCGATTGATTGTTTACTGAATATGCGTCTTCATCTTTTGTCAGACTATACAGATAGCTTTCAATATAGTTTACAGCCCTTTCAACAGTATCGGCGCCGGAAGATTTCACATAAAAGCTTGAAATTGTATTACTGCCCGTTATTTTTCCGGCGGTAGTAATCGGAATAAGAATACTGGAATTATCCGAACCGACAAGACTGCTTCCCTGTTCTTCAAGCACTCCGACTACTTTGTATAATTTGTCGTTTATTGTAATAGTACCTCCCGCCGCGTCCCATGTACCGAATAAATCTGCCGCTACATCCGTACCGATAACGGCAACGTTTGTGTTCCACTCAATATCCGATTGCTTAATTAATCTGCCTCTTTGAATAACGGCCTCTTGAACATCAAAGTAACTTTCCGTCACACCTATAACAGAATATGAGCCGGATTCAGAATTTTTCTTTGCGGTTTGATTACTTGAAATTACAGGCGCCACAGTATCAATCAATCGGTTTTCCGAAAGATCTTCCAGCTCCTCTAATGCAAGGCTTATTTCTTTATCAATAATCTGTGCTGTAATTTTATCGGAGCCCATATCTGAAATACTGTTCGTAATACCGCTTGCCGCTCCCTGTGTAATGGAAACCAGTATAACTACAGCCATCACGCCTATAATAATTCCGAGCATTGTAAGCAAAGAGCGCAGTTTATTGTTGTATATCGATTTGAGAGAAAGCTTAATGATTTTCCACGTCATAATTTTCGCCTCGCTTCATCAGTCAGCATTCCGTCATGAACATACACTTTTCTTGCCGCCTGGTTTGCAACATTAATGTCATGAGTAATCAGCACGATTGTATTTCCCTGTTTCCACAAGCTCTGTATGATATCCATTATCTCTTTGCTTGATTCAGAATCCAGATTTCCGGTAGGCTCATCTGCAAGAATAATAGACGGCCGATTGGCAAGTACCCGTGCTATAGCCACCCTCTGCTGCTGTCCTCCTGAAAGCTGCGACGGTTTATGATATATTCTGTCAGAAAGTCCTACTTGTGCCAGTGTTTTCAGTACGCGTTCCTTCCGTTCTGCTTTTGGTATTTTATGATATAAAAGCGGCATTTCAACATTTTCGTATGCAGTCAAATCTGAAAGCAGATTAAACTGCTGAAATATAAATCCGATTTTTGTGCCTCTGATTTCACTGAGTTCATTTTCAGTACAGTCATCCACATAATCGCCGTCAAGAATATAATCGCCGCTGTCCGGAATATCAAGACAGCCAATAATATTCATAAGAGTGGATTTTCCGCTGCCGGACGGTCCAAGTATAGATACAAATTCATGAGGCTTAACGTGAAGATTTATATTTTTGAGTACCGGAACCTCAACTTCTCCCAAATCGTAAGATTTACAGATATTTTTCAAACGAATCATTCGCGTTCACCTCACTGCATTCCGCCGAAATCGGGCATACCGCCGCCTTGAGGCATATTGTTCGGATCAAAGTTTTCAAAGTCAATATTACCAAAATCAAGATTTCCCGGCATGCCGCCGAAGCCTCCGGTTTCATTGGCTGAATCTGAACCTGAAAGAGTTGAAGTTACTTTTGTAACGATGATTAAATCACCCTCAGATAACTCTTCGCTTTCAATTAGTATATAGCTTCCGTCTGACATTCCTGTTTCTATCGTTACAGTGTCAAGGTCTGATAGTATGATTTCATCTTCGTCGTATTCCGTTCCGCTTTCAGAGCCGTTAGGTGCAAGGTATACATAGCTGTTGTCACCGCTTGTCTGAACTGCCTCAACAGGTATAAGCAAGCCTTCTCCGCTGCTTTCAATTACAATTTCCGCGCTTGCACTCATTGCAGGATAAATTCCTTCGGCATAATCAATCTGTATTGTAATATCATAAGAAACGCTGCTGCTGTCGTTACTGCCGTTATAGGAAACTGCAGAAACAGTACCGGTATATTCTTCGGAAACGGCGTCAACATTTACAGTTACTTCCTGTCCTTGCTCTACGTCTGAAATTTCAAGCTCGTCTACAGAAATATTCAGTTCGAAACCGTCCTTGCTCATAAGCATTGCAATTTCATCACCGGATGTAATCTCGTCCTTCTCCTGAACGTCTACCTCAAGTACTATACCATTATATTCGGCTTTAATTTTGGTAGTTTCATCATCTTCATTTTTAAGAACCGCCAATACATCCCCCTCTGTAAACTCATCTCCGGCAGAAATGTTCAGCTCGGTTATTTTAAAATTTTCTTTTTGTTCTATTGTATTAGACGACATTTGCCCGTTATCGGATATATCGACGGTTTCATCAGTTTTTTCTTCATAACATTCCGGATATGGCGCGGATATCGTTTCACTCCTTATAGGACTGAGCGAACCGCTTCCGCTGATTGTAGTATCCACATCACCGTATGTAATTTCTTCTGCTTTGTATGTGGTAATTGCGGTTGCTGCCACATCATCGCCCTTTATGGCCTTTAGCATTTTAGGGATAAATATAATTAATACAGTCAGAATTATCGCGATTATACTAATCGTGATAATTGTCTTTTTTATTTTTGCATTTCTGCGTTTCTGCGTTCTTTCTGCATGCATTCTGATTTTTTCCTTTCTGCCGTTTGTCGGCGCCGATTCAATATATTTTCTGAGTATAGATTTATAAATAATTTGTGGAATTTCAATCGCTTCAACGCCTTTTCCGTCTGAACAGGTGAATTCTGTCAGCAGCGCAACCAACTTTACGCCTGATATGTTATTGGATTTTTTTACCTCGTTTGTATATTTATCGGAAGCTTTATTTATAAACTCTTTTGCAAGTTCTTTCGAAATACCCGTTGCATTTGCTATTCCGGCAGCGTTAAGATTTCCAAAGCGATTTACGATCCAGATAATTCTCATTTCATCATCAATCTTAGCTATAGGATCTGAAAGCGCTTGATATTTCTTACTGACTGCCGGTTGTTTTATCTTACTAAAAGTATCATCTGAAACGATATCCTTTACACTGTCATTCAGCAATTCAACAGAAAATAAAGCGGCAAAATCCTCTGAAGGTGGTGATTTTCCTTTTGCTATTTTGTTAAGCGTTTTCATCCAGCAATTTAACAGCAGAGGTACGGCAGTACTGCTGTCAAGCGTTGTATACCAACATATAAACCATATTCTTTTCAGTGAGCTTTTTGACAGTTCCTCTATGCAGGCGAAGTTGTGCTTCTTAATTTTTTTGTACAGTTCAATGTCCATACGGAACCTCCTGTAATTTAGTACACTTCTATCATAAAGCACAGTACTAAATTTTCACTAAAGAAAACAGTGAATGAAAAGTGAAAAATAGATGAAGGAGAGATAAGCAGCAAAAAAACTAACCTTTCCGTCTCTGCACCTCTTCAAGCATCTCCAACATGTTTTTTATGGGACAACTTCCCGAAGCGATCATTTATCCGCATATTTAAGGAGCAAAACTCGATTAAAAGCTTTGCTCCGTAAAACGAAATTTCAAATATCATATTATCATGACGTTTTCCATAATAACATCTGGACATTTTGAACCATTCATCTATTAAAGAGTTTAAAGTGGTTTTAATAACACAGCATGTCGTATTTTCATTTATCTCTGCATAAGATGTTAAAAAAATTTTGAAATACGATATATTAATTTGATCCATCCACTCTCGTTCACTGCGTACTTTGCAAGCGTCAGAACCGTTATTTAGCAGACTGTTTATTTTTTTGAGTTTCAATCATTTGGGACATTCTTTCGTCTATTCTTGCCTTATTTTTTTCGTTAAGCTGGTTGAATTTTTCAGTAAAGCATGATGAAGATATTTCTCTGCAAAATGTTTTATTATTAGTCCTTCCGGCTATGTAATCCAGTGAAACGTCATAATAATCTGCTAATTTGATTGCCTTTGAAAACGGTATATCGGTTTCTCCGCGCTCATACTTTCCATAATGATTAGCAGATACTTCAATTATCTCAGAAATTTCTGCCTGAGTTAAATCGGCATCCTCTTTTAAGTCTTTCAATCTCTGGTAAAATGCCATTAATATAACCTCCATTTATAAGATGCAATATAAAATTCTATCATATAAATTGGACGATAATTCAATTTTCAAATATATTTGGTATATTATGTCAGTTTTTCAATCCTATAGCTTGTATTTATATAATTAACTTCTTGAAATAATCTGAATACTTCTGCCACCGCTATTGCAAACCCACATAATGTGTAGGTAGGATTTTGTTTAGAATCCATTGACAAAACAGTTAAAATAATCTATAATTATAAGATAGTCCATTTATTAATGATTTTTGATAAGGAGTTATAAAGACATGGCAAAAAAGCAAATATCCAGAGAAGGCTTTGAAAAGCTTCAGGAGGAATACACGAGACTTGTGACAGTCAGACGTGCTGAAGTCGCACAAAAGCTGAAAGAAGCGAGATCATTCGGCGATTTGTCTGAAAATGCCGAATATGACGAGGCTAAAAATGAGCAGGCCTTACTTGAAGCACAAATTGCTCATTTAGAAGAAACTATTTCAAATGCCGAGGTTGTTGAAGACGATAATATTTCGATTGATGAGATCGGTATTGGTTCAATAATAAAAATTAAAAATATCAGCTCTGAAAATATAGAAACCCTTCAGATCGTAAGTACGACAGAAGCAGACGCCAACGAAGGAAAAATTTCTGATGATTCGCCTATAGGAAAAGCCGCAATGAAAAAAAAGGTCGGAGACATATTTATAGTTGAAGCTCCTGTTGGCGAGATTAGATTTGAAGTTATTGATATATCAAAGTAAAAAAGGCGGATTTTGACAATGAATGAAAATCAGAATAATTTAACAGAAGAAATTTCAGAACAGGATATAAATATATTGAAAAAGGTCAGGCTAGAAAAACTTGACGAGCTTAAATCTAAAAATGCTAATCCTTATGAGATTACAAAATTTGAAGTAACCGGTAAAAACTCTGCTTTGAAAAAGCAATATGAGTATGATGAAGAGCAGGCGAAGCTTATTGCAGGTGAAAACGACGAAAAACTTGCTGAGGAGTTAGATAAGCTAAAGGGTAAAATCGTTACTATTGCAGGGCGCATAATGAGCTGGCGCGATATGGGAAAAGCAAACTTCATCGACTTAAGGGACGATACCGACAGAATACAGATATATGTCAGAATGAATGATATAGGTAAAGATGAATTTGCCGAATTTAAGAAATGGGACATCGGAGATATTATCGGAGTAGAAGGGTATGTATTCAGAACTCGTAAGGGAGAAATATCCGTTCACGCATTAAAGGTTAAGCTTCTTTCAAAATCTCTTCTGCCCTTACCTGAAAAATGGCACGGTTTAAAGGATCAGGATATACGGTACAGGCAGCGATATGTTGATCTTATTGTAAATCCCGGCGTTAAGGAAACTTTTGTAAAGAGAAGCAGGATCCTACGTGAAATCAGAAGTTATCTTGACAATCTGGGTTATATAGAGGTAGATACACCTGTTTTGCACACTCTTGAAATAGGAGCTGCCGCAAGGCCCTTTAAAACTCATCATAACGCGCTTGATATTGATATGTATCTTAGAATTGAAACAGAGCTTTATTTAAAAAGGCTGATTGTCGGCGGATTTGACAGAGTTTACGAGGTAGGACGCATATTCCGTAATGAAGGTATGGACACCTCTCATAATCCTGAATTTACTACTATCGAAATGTATCAGGCTTACACCGATTATAAGGGAATGATGGAGCTTATAGAAAATATGTACGAAAGTCTTGCATTGAAGATTTGCGGAAGTACTACGGTAAAATACCAGGGCGAACAAATAAATCTTAAGGCTCCATGGGAAAAGCTGACGATGATTGAAGCGGTTAAAAAATATGCGGGCGTAGATTACAATGAATGGAATACTGATGAGGACGCAAGAAAATGCGCTGAACTTAACGGGCTTGAAGTGGAGGAAGGAAAAAAAGCAACTAAAGGTCACGTTTTAATCGCCTTTTTCGAAGAGTTTGTTGAACCAAAACTAATACAGCCTACAATTATTTATGATTATCCGGTTGAAAATTCTCCTCTCGCCAAGAGAAAGCCGTCTGATCCGGCTTTTACTGAAAGATTTGAATACTTCATTTATGCAAGGGAAATGGGAAATGCCTTTTCAGAGCTTAATGATCCTATTGATCAAAGGGAGCGGTTTGTTCGTCAGGTTGAGGCAAAAAAATTAACCGGAGCTAATGCGGAAGTTGATGAAGATTTTATAACTGCTCTTGAATATGGAATGCCGCCGACCGGTGGACTGGGACTTGGTTTAGACAGACTTGTTATGCTTTTAACCGATAGTTCATCTATAAGAGATGTGCTTTTATTCCCGACAATGAAGCCTCTCCCGAACGAAAACTAAGAAAATAACGGGGTTTTGACAGGTTTTGCCGGGTTTCGTTAATCCAAATTTAACTCGAAAAAAGGGGTTTACGACAAATTTACGACAAATGACTTCGAGGACAAAGGCGGATTTTTACGACAAATCGCTGTCGTAAACACCGTGAATCGAAAATCGTTAATCCAGTGGCTTCATTGTAGTGGCTACATCGTAAAAACGGCAAAAAAGCCTTATAAAATGGGTGTCCGCAGTCGTTTACGACAGGAAAATCCGAGTTATTTACGACAACGAAAACAGAGCTTCAATCTTATGGTTGAGGCTCTATTTTTTTGCCTGAAAATCGTATCCTTTTCTGATTTCTGTTTTTTCGTATAATGAAGATGTCAGGAGGTGCATTCGATGAAGCAAAAGGATTTTCATATATATTTAACCGAGCAGGAACGCACTCAGGTCATAGGCGCTTTGATTCAACTCAAAAACAGCCTTATAGCACAAGGCAGATATACCGACGCAGTAGACGATATACTTATAAAAGTTACGCAGGCTCGAAAGAAACGCCTTGCTGTGCATTACATTTGAATAAGATAGGTCAAGCCGCTTGTTTCTCTTATTTGAGAAGCAGGCGGCTTTTTTGCGTTCTAAAAAAATTTTTGAAAAAATTTCAAAACAGAGTCCCCAAAAGGTGTCTCTCAGTGGGAACAAGTGAAGGGGTTAAAAAACCACTTCTAAACGGAGTGTCTCCCTTCGCTGCATTTTGACAACTGAATATACAGGCATTAAGGACTTTATTTCTGATGATAGCCCGAAGGAGGGTACGCCATAACCTCTCATATTGGAGAGCAAGCGAGAACTCCCATCCTGAAACTCGGACTGCTACCGAGCTTGGCAATGACAGTCAGAATGATAATGATACTTCCGTAAGCGGCTGGCGGAGAACCCGGCAGAGGTGAAATCCCTATGATACGGTGCAGCTCACTGTAGCCTTAGTGCTTCCCACAAGGGCAGGCTGTGTAAACGGTCTACCCTCCGCAGGGGCTGTTGAGAACAAATACTGCGGCTGATACATAGCCGATTTTATATAAGATCGGTTATGAATACAGCGAAAGGAGGAAAAGCGCAAGATGTCAAACTGTAAAACCATAGCGATATGCAATCAGAAAGGCGGCGTGGGTAAAACAACGACGGCGGTAAATCTCGGTATCGGTCTTGCTATGCAGGGCAAAAAGGTACTCCTTGTGGACGCTGATCCGCAGGGCGATTTAACCACTTGTCTCGGCTGGCGGGACACGGACGAGCTTCCCGTTACAATCTCGGATAAGCTGCTTTCCGTTATCATGGATAAGAACGAAAATCCGTATGACGGGATTCTAAAGCACGAGGAAGGCGTGGATTTAGTACCGTCCAATCTTGAATTATCGTCGATGGAAATGAGCCTTGTCACTGCTATGTGTAGAGAAATGGTAATGAAGAATTATCTGAGTGAAATAAAAAATGGATACGACTATGTTCTCATAGATTGTATGCCTTCGCTCGGTATGATTACCCTGAACGCACTCACAGCGGCGGACAGCGTGATTGTACCCGTTCAGGCTCAGTATCTTCCGGCGAAAGGAATGACGCAGCTTCTCACAACTATATCCAATGTGAAGCGGCACTCAAACCCGCAGCTAAATATTGACGGGATTCTCTTAACACTTGTGGACGGAAGAACAAACCTTGCCAAAAGCACCGTGGACGCATTGCGGGGGCAGTTCGGAAGCCATATCCGTATTTACCGGACAACGATTCCCATTGCCGTAAAAGCCGCAGAGGTAAGCTCAAAGGGCAAGAGCATTTATGCCTATGAGCCAAACAGCACGGTGTCTAAGGCTTATGCCGACTTCACAAGGGAGGTGTTAGCCGATGGCAGGCAGAAAGAGCGACTTCGTTCTACCAACGAAAGGACTCGATGACCTGTTTTCCACCCAAGAGGAACGGGACGAGGCGAAGCTGCAAAAAATCAGGGATATTCCGCTGACTGAAATCGACGATTTCCCCGACCACCCTTTTCAGGTACGGGAAGATGAGGATATGTTTCAGCTTGTAGAGAGTATCAAGGAGCGTGGCGTAATTACACCCGCAACTGTCAGACAGAAAGAGGACGGCAGATACGAGCTTGTTTCAGGACACAGGCGAAAAAAAGCTTGCGAGCTTGCCGGGTTTGAAACGCTGAGATGTGAAGTTGTTGAGCTTACGAAAGATGAAGCCACGATTTTAATGGTGGAGAGTAATTTTCAACGGTCGCAGATACTTCCCTCGGAGAAGGCTTTTGCCTATAAAATGCGGCTTGAAGCTATGAAGCGACAGGCAGGCAGACCGAGTAAAGAAAATTTAGTCCCAGTGGGACAAAATTATTCGAGGGAAGAACTTGCTTCTCAAAGCGGGGACAGTCAAACGCAAATTCAGCGTTATGTCCGTCTTACAAACCTTGTTCCTGAACTGCTTGAACTTGTGGACGAGGGAAAAATCAAAATGCGTCCTGCGGTAGAGCTGTCCTATCTCGATGAAGATTGCCAGCGTGATGTGGTGGACGAAATCGACTTAAACGACTGCACACCCTCACACGACCAGACAATCCGTATGCGGAAGTTTTTTAACGACGGAAAGCTGACCACTGAAGCGGTACAGGCGATTATGAGCGAGGAAAAACCAAACCAGCGTGAAAAAATCATACTGCGTGGGGATAAGGTGCGGAGCCTGATTCCGAAAAGTGTTCCGCTAAATCAGACGGAGGAATATATCTGCAAGGCATTGGAGCATTACGGCAGGGTTATGAAAAACCGTGCCGACCGTGACAGCAGATAGGCGGAGTATGCTTTTTGCTTCCCCCTTCCTCACACTCTAACCCCTTGATACTACCTGACTATCCGAAAGAAAAAATCTATCTCCTAAGTTCAATCTATCTCCATAACGGTTACTTGCACCTTTGTCAAAACGGCTGTTTTCCGTTAGAATGATAGCAAAAGAACAAAGGAGTGAAGCCGTATGAAATCAAAAATCACAGTTATATTTGCAATGCTTTTACTCTTTGCATTGACGGGCTGCAACAATACCCCGCAGACAGAGAAAATGCCCGAACCGTTTTCTTTTTCGGAAAGTAGTGAACAGACCTCCGAACAGGATACGCTTCCGGCAAATACAGAAAAACAAGAGGTTGAAACAACGCCCGAACCAACGCAAAGCACCGAGCCTGCCGAAACGCAGAGTACCACAGAAGTAAGGGATACGGAAAGCAGCAAGCCAAAAGAGCCGGAGCAGACCGCCGTACAGACTTCTGCTCCACAGGACGAGCCACCACAGAAAACAGAAAGCGAAACACCAACAGTTACACCCGAAACAGAAGCTCCGCCGCCTGCACCGCCCGTTCAGACGGAAACGACAGAAAGCGCACCGCCGCAGAAAACACCGCCTCAGCCAAAATCTATTTACGATTATGAATTTGACATCGACGCTATTTGTGCAGAACTGATTGCGGTCGGTGAAGGAATGGGGTTGACGCACAGCGGTGATTTAACGCCGGAAAACGCTTCGTGGGCAACACCTGTTACGGCTTCCGCAGATTTTCAGGGAGAAAACCTGAAACGCAGGCTAAAAGATTATGTGCAGTCTATGCCGGAACTGATCACGGCATACGGCGGCAATCCAATTCAATACTTCACGATTTACGCAGAGCCGCTCGGAGGCGGCAGCTACCGGATTTACTTTCTGTACTGAATCGTGAGCAAACCATTTCCCTCTGTCAAAACAGACAGGGGGATTTTTTTATACCTAAAAACGAAAGGACGGTATATCTTTATGAAACATTTTTTGAAAAATAAAGGAAAGCGATTGACAGCGGCGGTTTTGTCTGCCGTGATGTGTCTGATGGCTCTGCCTATGTCCGTCTTTGCCTTTACCGCCGAGGAGGGCAAAAGTGTAGAAGCCTATTATGGCTCTTACTATCTCGGCTCAGACGGAGAATACTACCATTCTACCAACTATGATTTTATCGCCTATGACAATAACGGCAATACAAGCCTCCACTCCCATTCCGGCGGAGGAAAGAGAGCCAAGCTGATGATTCAGGACGGGAGCGGCGAAAGACAGCTTATGTGTATTGAGTCCGGCGTAGATTACAATGCCGGGGGCAGCTATGAAAGCACAAGCGGAAAAAACAGCTCCTATTTTCAAAATCTCCCGGCTTCTGTCCAATACGGCATTATGCTGACCTCTCTTTACGGCTGGCAGCCCGGAAGGACGGCGCCGATCAGCGGCACAAACGAGGACGATTTCTCGATTGCCACACAGGTAATCCTTTGGGAGTACCAGCAGCAGTTAAGAACAAGCCCTACGACCTTAAAGGAAAACAGCTATGGTATCCGTGCCGATAACTATTTCCGAACGATTCAGGGCAGACCTGCTGAGAAGTGCTATAACTGGATTTTGTCTCAGATGAAAACCCATTCGACAGTTCCAAGCTTTGCTTCCAATCAGGCGGGCAGCGCACAGACCTATACCCTGAAATACAATCAGGCACAGGACAATTACAGCCTGACTTTAACTGATACCAACAACCTTTTGGCGGACATTCATTTTACTTCCGATAAAGGGATTACCGTTACCCGAAGCGGCAACGAGTACACCTTTACTTCCAAGAAAATGATTGAAAATGCTGTCGGCGTATCCGCTCAGAAAAGCATTCCGAATGTTGCGGGCAATCTCCTGATTTGGGGACACCCCGGCAAGCAGACAATGGTATCCGGTGCGGAAGATCCTGTGTACTTCTATATGAACATCAAGACTGAGACAACGGGAATCGGTCATATCGTCAAGCACTCTGAGGACGGAAAAGTAGACGGTATCCGCTTTACTATCAGCGGAAACGGCATAAATAAGACCGTTACCACAAAGGCAGACGGTACGGTGGATATTGAGCTTATGCCCGGCGTTTATACGGTTACAGAAGAAAGCATTGAAAAATATGAGCCACAGAAGGTGCAGCGTGTCACGATTGTAAGCGGCGGCACATCTGCCGTAACCTTTTCCAACACCTTGAAGCGTGGCGATGTTCAGGTTATCAAATCCTCTGAGGATAACTTTGTGGAGGGTGTGACCTTTCATCTTTACGGTACTTCACTCTCCGGCATTGCCGTAGATGAATATGCCGTAACCGATAAAAACGGTGTCGCAACCTTCAAGAATGTCCTTATCAGCGGCAAAACGCCTTATACACTTGAAGAAGTGGATACCGCTGTCCGCTATGTCATTCCCGAAAAGCAGACTGCACCCGTCAAATGGAAAGAGGTTACAAGCCGCAGCTTCACCAATATCCTGAAGAAATTTACTGTTACCGTTACCAAGAGCGACGCTGAAAAGGGACTCCCACAGGGGGACGCTTCTTTGGCGGGTGCAAAGTACGGTATCTTCAAGGGCGAGCAGCTTGTAGATGTGTACTATACCGATAAAAACGGTCAGTTTACAAGCAAGGAATATATCTGTGGGGATAACTGGACGATTAAAGAGCTTGAGCCGAGCGAAGGGTACTTGCTTGATCCAACCGTTCACCATATCGGTGCAGAGCCTTTAGCTTATACCGTAGAGCATAATTTGACTTCCAATGATGTAATCGAGCAGGTTATCAAGGGCAATGTCGCTTTGATTAAGCATACGGATGACGGGGAAACCCATATTGAAACACCCGAAGAAGGAGCAGAATTTGAAATCTACCTGAAATCCGCAGGCAGCTATGCAAGCGCCGATCCCGACGAGCGTGATGTAATTGTCTGCGATGAAAACGGCTTCGGTCAGACAAAGGATATGCCTTACGGAATTTACACCGTTCACCAGACAAAGGGCTGGGAAGGTCGAGAGCTGATGAAGGACTTTGATGTGTTTATCTCTCAGAACGCTCAGACCTACCGCTATTTGATTAACAACAGGAATTTTGAAAGCTATGTAAAGGTAGTCAAGGTGGACGCAGAAACCGGGAAAACAATTCCTTATGCGGGTGCAGGCTTCCAAATCTACGATCCTGACGGAAATCTTGTAACGATGACCTTCACTTATCCGACTCCAACTACCATTGATACCTTCTACACCGACGCAGAGGGTTCGCTTGTTACGCCTGAGAAGCTGCCTTACGGCAAAGGCTATTCCATTGTCGAGGTGCAAGCGCCTTACGGTTATGTCCTTGACAGTACGCCTATCTTCTTTGATGTGGCAGAAGTCAATTCCACAGAGGAAAGCGGGGTTACAGTGATTAAAGTCGATAAGCCGAATATGGCGCAGAAAGGCACGGTTACGGTGGAGAAATCCGGCGAGGTGTTCTTCGGCGTGTCTGCTATCGGTGGTGTGGACGCAGACGGAAACGGGCTGCCTACCATCTATCAGCCGTTGTATGAGGTTCAGGGGCTTCCCGGCGCTGTCTATGAAATAAGAGCCGCAGAGGACATTATCACGCCTGACGGCACGCTGAGAGCTTCTAAGGGCGAAGTCGTGGATACCGTAACGACTAATGAGACAGGACTTGCAAAAAGCAAGGAACTGTATCTCGGAAAGTACGAGGTGCAGGAAATCACCGCTCCTTACGGAATGGTGCTGAATGACGAAATCCATTCGGTAGAGCTTGTGTATGCCGGACAGAATGTTGCTGTTACCGAAACGGCTACCAGCTTTTACAACGAGAGACAAAAGGTTGAAATCAGCCTTGAAAAGACACTTGAAACAAGTGAGCTGTTTGGAATCGGCAATAACGGCGAAATTCAGAATGTCAGCTTTGGCTTGTTTGCCGCAGAGGAGCTTGTCAGCACAAGCGGCACGGCTATCCCTGCCGACGGTCTGATTGAGATTATCACCCTTGATGAAAACGGCAAGGCAACTGTAAAAACCGACCTTCCTATCGGCAATTACTATGTTCAGGAGCTTGCGACAGACAAGGCATATATCCTGAATGACGAGAAATATCCGGTTGTCTTTGAATACACCGGGCAGGAAACGGCAACGGTTGAGATTGCCGCTAATAACGGCAAAGCGATTGAAAATGAGCTGCTTTACGGCTCTGTTTCCGGCAAAAAGGTAGACGAGAACGGCGAAGCACTCAGCGGCGCATTGATCGGGCTGTTTAAGACGGATAATGACGAATTTACAAAGGAAAACGCACTTATGACTACCGTATCAGAAAAAGACGGTAGTTTTTCTTTTGCGGACATTCCTTACGGTACTTGGTATGTCCGTGAAATCGAGCAGCCGACAGGCTTCGTGCTTGATGAAACCGTCTATCCTGTAACCATTTCTGAGGACGGGCAGACCATCGAGGTTGAAATTGTCAATGAGTTTATCCGTGGCAATATCGCTTTAACAAAGGTGGACACTGACTATCCCGACAACAAGCTGACCGGAGCGACCTTTGAGGTTTATAAGGACAGCAACGATAACGGCAAATTGGACGAAGATGACGAGTTGCTCGGAACACTCACCGAAAAAGAAATCGGACAGTATCAAATGAACGACTTACTCTACGGTCGCTATTTTGTAAAAGAAACGGTTGCTCCCGAAGGCTTCCTGCTTGACGAGGGAGTTTATGAAGTGTTTATCGACACCGACGGAAAGACCTATCAGGTGGAAAACAAGGCGGGCGTTGGCTTTATCAACGATGCTATGAAGGGCAATCTGAAAATCGTCAAGACTTCCTCAGACGGTAATGTGAAAGGCTTTGCTTTCCGCATTACCGGGGCAAACGGCTATGATGTAACGCTGGAGACTAACGAGAACGGAGAAATCCTGATTGAAAATCTCCGTATTGGCGAATACACCATTTCCGAGGTCAGCAATGCGGCTTCGGCAAACTATGTGCTTCCTGCCGATAAGCAGGCTACCGTACAGACTGGCTCTACCACGATTGTGGAAATGCACAATGTTCTGCGTGATACGCCGAAAACCGGGGACGACAGCAATCCCGGACTTTGGATCGCCCTTGCGGGACTTTCCCTGATTGGCATTACCGCCTGCGGTATTGTGGGCTTTAAGAAAAAGAAGAAGGGAGAGAATCAGTAATGGAGCTTAAAACCATTATCGCTATCGCACTGGTCGCTTTTATCATCGGCGGCTTTATTTTTTTGCAGGTACGAAACAGAAAGAAGAAATAACGGATTGGGGGCGGAGAGAAAAACTCCGCCCTTTCTCCATTTTTGGAGGGCAAAATGAAAACGCTGAAAACCGTTGAGCGCCGGGTAACGGAAATTTTGAGAGAACACCCCGACGCACGAAATGATGATATGAAGCTCTATCTGCTTGTGAGCGAGTCGTGCATTTATGAAACGCACGGAATCGGCACAGTAACCTTTGCCGATGTGATGACGAATTACAAAGCGCTTGGTATCCCCTGCTTTGAGAGTATCCGCAGGGCAAGACAGAAAATTCAGGCAAAATGCCCGGAGCTTGGCTGTTCCCCCGAAGTCCGCAGGGCAAGGCACAGAATGGAGCGTGTGTATTCTGAATACGCAAAAGACTGACAGGAGGATTAAGAAATGGCAAATAAGAAACCGACAGCCGCCCTGACCTTGCAGCAGAAGGTCAAGGTGCTGACAAAACTTTTTGAGTCCGGCTGCAAGACCGAAAAGGACTTGAAGGCTCTGAACTTGCAGAGCATTTTACAGATTCCCGATATAACCGTCCCTGATATGACGGTTATTACCGAGCTTCAGGAGCAGGTGGCGAAAAACAGACTGTTCTCCTATTTGGGAGGTGGTGCAGATGAACAGCACACAGACGGACAGGCACATCATATGGAGTGATATGAGCCTTGATCCTGATGATTGGAGAGATGGCTATAAGGAATTTCTTGAAATCAACGGGCTTGACGATGATCCGAATAATGAAAATGAGCTTTATAAATGGATGGTCGAAACCAACGCAGATTACCTTACCGATGAGAGAATGAATTTAGATGTCCAGCTTTCACAGCCGATTATCGTTATTGCAGATTTGGGCTTATGGTATGGACGGAAAAGCGGTTACAGAGTGATTGACTCCGGGAATATCAAGGACTGTCTTTACTCCAATACCGATTATACGGAATGGTATGTGGATAAGTACGGAGATTTGAGGGCGGACGCCGCCCATCACGATGGCACAAACCATTATCTGTACCGTGTATTTAAGGATACGGCAACCGAAAGCCAAATTGAAAACCTGAAATACAAGCTCTATGAGGGCAAGGCAACGAGAGCCGACATTACGAGAATTACAAGGCGGCTCGGTGACGAGATCGCCGCTGTTTACGGATTTCACATTCCGAAACAAAGAGTGGCAAAAGAGCAAGCGAGGTGATGAAAGAATGGATATGGAAATAAAAACAATGCTGCCCGGTGAAAGAAAATACACCTACCGTCAGAGCCGGCAGATTTCAGTGCAGACGAGCTTAATCGGCTATCTGAGGGCAGACTTTGGAAGCAGCGGAAAAGAGTTCTTTTCTTCTTGGAATGATTTTCGGAAGGACTTGAAAACAGACGAGTTTAAGGCGGAATTTGACGATGTTATCAACTCTCTTAGAGAGAATAACGGTGTCCTATCAGGGCGAGGGGCAATGTCGAAGTATTGCTATGACACGCCGGGAAGCTCTTTTGAAAATGACCGCAACGAATACGGTGTCCGTGTGGATACGGAGAAATATACCTATCTTATGCGGTTAAATCCCAACCGTGGAGAATACAATCTGTACTGCTATTGTTATGAGAAGAAATGGCTTGACAGGCATATGCAGCAGGCTGAAAGAGGTATCCGCTTTATTGATCCGCACTATAAAGAGCTGTTCCGTATTCCTGACGGAGATAAAATCCGCATTACTTTGAACGACGGCGAACAGCTTGACCGGGAGTGCAGATATATTGACGAGTACCATTTGGAGGTGGGAGATAACCTCTATCATATCTGTGAGTTTGCTGAGCGAATGGAGCAAAACGGCAATACGGTGATTCCGCTCCGTTCCTCTCTGCCGGAGCAATGTTATGTCTATGTGCAGACAGAAAATGAAATCGGCATTGTCAAAAAGGGCGAAAGCGGTTATTACAAAACCGATATTGAAGGAGGAAAACCGAGCGAACGAAAGGCTTTAGCTGATGAATACAACTGCAAATCCGGCGTAACCAAAGCACAGGCGGAAGCGATGAAGGCAGGCTCAATGTTTGGCTGGCATACGCCCGCCGCTGATCCGAAGAATTACGATGAGAACGGCACTCTTACAAAGCCGAAGAATAGAAACAAAGACTATGAACGATAAGGAGGTGTTTTGATTGGCACGAAAATATGACCTGATTTCCGAACTGTATAGCCGTACCTGTAAAACGGTTGTGATGTATCCGCAGAATTGGGAAGCGTTTTTGCGTTCCGCCTGCCGCAACTTCAAGCTGCGTTTTGACGAGCAGCTTCTTGTCTACGCACAAAGACCGGACGCAACGGCGGTACTGGAAATCGAGCGTTGGAACGGGAGTTTTGGACGGTGGGTAAACCGTGGCGCACACGGCATTGCGGTATTTGAGGACGCAGACCGAAGCAAACAGCGGCTTATCCATTACTTTGATATTTCCGATACCCACGAAAGCCGCTATTCCCGTCCTGTTCCTATTTGGCAGATGAAGCCGGAATACAGTGGGGACATTATTGATACCCTTGAAAGCACCTTCGGAGAGCTTGATGATAAGAGCAGCCTTGAAGCCGCTATCCTGAGCGCTGCTAAAAACGCCGTGGAGGATAACATTCCCGACTATTTATCTGACCTGCTTTATTCCGTAGAAAACAGCCTTTTGGACGGAGTGGACGAAGAGGAAATCTCGGTAATTTATAAAGAGACGGTACAGAACAGCGTGGCATATATGCTGATGTCCCGGCTTGGGTTGGATACGGAGGGCTTCTTTGAGCCTGATGATTTCCGTGGCGCTGTGAATTTTACAACGCCTGAAACGCTGAACGCACTCGGCTTTGCCACCAGCGATATTGCGGAGATGGGGCTTACGGAGATTTCCCGTACCATTACCGCCCTCGACAGGCAGAATCGCATAATTGCCGGAAACGGAAAAGCCGATTACAATATAGGCAGAGAAAACAACGAAAGGAGCTTTGAAAATGAACGAGATCAGATATACAATGCAGGGCGATTATCAGCTTCCCAACCTGACAATGCCGGAGCAGCCGGAAGTGTCTCTCGGCAGATACGCTCAGATGAGGAGGAAGTTTCTGAAGGAACATCACAAAGTCCGCTATTACAATCTTCTGACGAGCTGCACTCTGACCGAACACTTGGCGGAGACGGAGCAGAGAGCTTTGACGATGGAGGAAATGCTGATGAAGCAGATGGCAGCGAAGGAAGGAATCACGGAGAGCCTGAAAGCGGCGGATATGATGTCGTGGGTTCGGAAAATGAACAATTTGAAGAACCGGGTGCAGGAAATCGTGAAAGCGGAAGTAATCTTCGCTTAGTCTACGACCGCCAGCACGAGGACAAAAGCCTTCCCTTTTTCGGAGGAGACGAGGTTATCAATGAAATACTCGGAACGACGCCGCACCTGAAAGCGTCAAAGGACGAAATTCGTGCCTTTTATGAAAATACTCTCGACGATACCGCTCGAACCGAATATATCAAGAGCATTTTCAATGACGATTACACCGAGCTTATCCTAAGCGATGGAAGGCGTGTCGGTTACAAGACCTTTGAGAATGTGCTTCATTTGTGGGAAGGTAGCTACCTAAAAAGAACGGCACAAAGCTATTATGATTGGGGCGTTATTGCAAAGCATTTTGAAGCAATGCGGCTTCTCGGAGAGCTTCAGGATACGATAAAACCGCTTCCGTCGCTGAACGGACAGCTCACATTGATGTTTGAGGCAGAGGACAAAAAATCCTCTGCCTTTACCTTTTCTCAGGAGATTATCGACGCTGTTCTCACTCGTGGAAGCGGCGTATCCGAGGGGAAAATGCGTATCTATGAGCAGTTTGAAAAGAGCCTTTCCGCAAAGGAAAACGCAGACTTTCTCAAAAATGAGTACGGTTGGGGCGGCTCTTATCCCGTCATTATCGGTGCAGGGATTGACGAGCAGCACGACGGAAAAGGTATCACTATTTCTAAAGGAATTGGTAGCGATAAGCCGAATGTTAAGCTGACTTGGACGCAGGTGGAAAAGCGTATTGGCGAGCTTATACGCCTTGACCGCTATCTCAATCCGAAAGAAAAGGCTTTTTATCCTGAATGGCTGCATAGGCAGGAGGAACGCAGAGCCGAGCTTGCGGAGGAACGGAAAAACAGAGAGATTCTGAATACCGCACCGCCCGAAAAAGAACCGGAAAAGGCTTCTGATAATGCAGAGCCAACATTTGATTACGAATATCATCTTGGCGATACCGTGTATATGGGCGCTGACGAATATGAAATCCTGTCCTTTGATGATGAGCGTGTAATGCTCCACGACACGCAGTTTCCGTTATTCCAAAAGGAAATGGACAGAGCCGAGTTTGACCGCAAGGTACAAGAAAACCCGATGAACGACCACCTGAAGGTCAAAGAATTACAAGATGAAATAAAAGATGTTAAAAGACATCTGATGAATACTACTCCTCTCGGTGATGATGATTACTACTTTCATCTTCCAAACAAAGATGAATATGAAGCAATCTATTTTAACCCTGATTCAACAGCCGGAGGTCAAATTGTTATTCAGCATTTTTCTTACGAGCTGATAATGGAAGCAAAATCAAATAGCAATTCTGCAAGTGATTTTTATGAGTATCTTGCAAATAGAGCAGAAACGGAACTCGTTGATTTGGGTTCACCGGAATACGATGAGTTTCTAAAAGATTACGCCGATCCGCACCCCGACCATATTGGACGAACCGAAGAAACAATGCAGGCACTCATTTCTCAGGCAGAAAGAGTGCTGAAAAATGACGGTAAAGATGTTTCATATTCCGCTATCAAAGTAGAGGACTCAAATGCGATTGTTCTGTATCAGGTAGGAGATTTCTTCGAGCTTTACGGAAACGACGCAACCTATATGTCTGATACCTTCGCCCTTAACCTTACAAACAAAACGGTTGACGGTGAGCGTGTGTCGATGTGTCGTATCCCGTCCGGTCAGCTTGAAATCTATGCAGATATGCTGACTGACAGAGGGAATGATATGGTAATTGCTTCCCTTGAAAATGGAGAACGCATTACTCGCACAGTCGTTTCCACCAATAAGGAAGATCCGGTGGAGTCTAAACCGGTAGGGAGAATCGAGTATCTCGATAAAGCCGGAGATATATTACACATTGAAGATTATCTCAGCGAGTATCAGTTTACAAGGGATATTGAGGAAGAAAGTTCATTTGGTACGGCGTTTCGTTTCTATATATACCGGGACGCAGACGGAAAAACCATAGACCAATCCTTCCTCTCAAAGCTGGATGTTCCGCTGAATGTGTATGAAATAATCGACAGTCCGTATTTGCAGACTGCCGAGCCTGAAACGCCGCTTGACAGAGCGAAGGCACTAATTGATGAATACTGCCGTGAGGAGTTTGAGCGTGAGGAAGGTGCGGATTATACCGACCTTTCTGTTGTAGGCGTGGCATATACCACAACCGAAGATGGAAAGCACGAAGTTCAGGCGAATATAGATTTGCTTGGCTTCAGCATTAAAACCTATGTGGATAATACCATTGTAAGGGAAGAAAAGTTTGAAAGCCTTGAAGATATGCTTGAACGGGCGCTGCCCTATCTGTCTTTTGACGAGCTTACTTTTGTTTCTGATGAGGAACTTGCACAGATAGAAGCAAAGCCTGAACCTCTTATACCGAACTTTGAAAAACCGAAGCGGACAAGAGTACAGACCTTTGATTTGCACCCTGACATTCCTATGTCAGAACGGCATACCTTTGACCTCGCCTCTCACGAGGTGGAGGAGGTCGGCAAAAAAGAGCGTTTCCGCAGAAACCTTATGGCAATCCAGCTTCTCAAAAAGTGTCAGGACGAAAATCGTTTTGCCACGCCTGACGAGCAGGAAATCCTTTCAAAGTATGTAGGCTGGGGCGGTATCCCCGAAGCCTTTGACGAAAATAATTCCTCTTGGACGACAGAGTTTTTAGAGCTTTCTGCCGTTCTTACACCCGATGAATATGAGAGCGCAAAGGCTTCCGTCCTTACCGCTTTCTATACACCGCCTGCGGTCATTTCCGCAATCTACAAGGCAATGGAACAGATGGGCTTCCGTGAGGGCAATATATTAGAGCCGTCCTGCGGAATCGGCAACTTCATCGGTATGCTGCCGGAATCTATGAGAGAAGCGAAGATGTACGGCGTAGAGATTGACAAGATTTCTGCCGGAATCGCACAGCAGCTTTATCAGAAAACCTCGATTGCTGCACAGCCGTTTGAGGAAGCAAATGTCCCTGATAGCTTCTTTGACGCTATCGTGGGCAATGTGCCGTTTGGAGATATTCGTATCAATGACAGGCGGTACAATAAGCATAACTTCCTGATACACGACTACTTTTTCGCCAAGTCCTTTGATAAGCTCAGACCGGGCGGCGTGATGGCTCTTGTGACAAGCAAGGGTACAATGGATAAGGAAAATCCCGCTATCCGAAAATATATCGCACAGAGGGCTGACCTGCTCGGCGCTATCCGCTTGCCGAACAACACCTTTAAGGGCAACGCCGGAACAGAGGTCGTTTCGGACATTCTCATTCTGCAAAAGCGTGACCGCATTATTGATATTGAGCCGGATTGGGTTCACCTGAACACCGATGAAAACGGGTTTAAGATGAACTCATATTTTGTAGATTACCCTGAAATGTTGCTTGGCGAGTGGAAAACCGTATCCGGCAGATTTGGTGATGAGAATACCGTTGTTCCCTATGAGAACGCTGACCTTGCCGCACAGCTTGACGAAGCGATTTCAAACATTCACGCCGAGATAACGGCATATGAAACCGAAGAAGAACTGGAGGAGGAAGATACCTCTATCCCCGCCGATCCGAATGTACGCAACTTCTCCTATACGGTGGTGGACGACAAAATTTACTACCGGGAAAATTCAAGAATGACTCCCGTAGACTGTTCGGCTACGGCTGAAAACCGCATTAAGGGAATGATTGGTATTCGTGATTGTGTGCGGAATCTGCTTGAAATTCAGACTTTGGATTATCCTGATTGGGAGGTTGAAAAGGAACAACAGAAACTAAATCAGCTATATGATACCTTTTCTAAAAAGTACGGTCTGATTAACAGCCGAGCCAATGTAACCGCTTTTTCGCAGGACAGTTCCTTTTCGTTGATTTCCGCTTTGGAGGTGCTTGATGATGAGGGAAACCTTGAACGCAAAGCGGATATGTTTACCAAAAGGACGATTAAAACCCATACGCCCGTTACTTCCATTGACACCGCAAGCGAAGCACTTGCCGTATCTATGGGCGAAAAAGCCCATATAGATATGGAATATATGTGTGAGCTTACGGGCAAATCCGAAGAAGAAATTTATCAGGATTTGAAAGGCGTTATTTTCTTAAATCCAATGTACGGTTATGGGGACAGCGATGAGGCAAAGTATCTGATGGCGGACGAATATCTCTCCGGCAATGTGAGGGAAAAGCTCGCTTGGGCGAAAAGGTCTGCCGAAGTCTATCCTGATGATTACAAAATCAATGTGGAAGCTCTTGAAAAGGTGCAGCCTGCCGATTTGACAGCCAGCGAGATTTTTGTGCAGCTCGGTACGACTTGGCTGCCCGAAGAAATTGTGCAGCAGTTTATCTATGAGTTTTTAGATACGCCGCTGTGGGCAAGGTATAATATCAAAGTCCACTACTCAAAATTCACAAGCGAATGGAATGTTGAGGGGAAATCCTATGACCGTTCCAATGTGAAGGCATATAGTACCTACGGCACAAGCCGAATCAATGCCTACAAGATTATTGAAGAAACGCTGAATATGAAAGATGTCCGTATCTTTGATTATATCGAGGACGATGAGGGCAGAAAGAAAGCGGTTCTCAACAATAAGGAAACGCAGATTGCACAGGCAAAGCAGGAACTTATCAAGCAGGGCTTTAAGGACTGGATTTGGAATGATCCTGACCGCCGTGAAAAGTTAGTCAGGCTCTACAATGATAAATTCAACAGTATCCGTCCCCGTGAGTATGACGGAAGTCATATCATCTTTAGTGGTATGAATCCTGAAATTGAGCTGCGGGAACATCAGAAAAATGCCGTTGCCCATATTCTTTACGGCGGAAATACGCTGTTAGCACACGCAGTAGGCGCTGGCAAGACCTTTGAAATGACCGCCGCTGCGATGGAATCCAAACGGCTCGGACTGTGCAGTAAATCCCTGTTCGTTGTACCGAATCACTTAACGGAGCAATGGGCGGCGGAGTTCTTGCAGCTCTATCCGGCGGCGAATATTTTAGTCGCAACCAAGAAGGATTTTGAGATGAAAAACCGCAAACGCTTCTGCGGCAGAATCGCTACCGGGGATTACGACGCTGTGATTATCGGGCATTCTCAATTCGAGAAAATCCCGATGAGCTTTGAGCGGCAGAGAATGATTTTGCAGCAGCAGATTCAGGATATTACGGACGGCATTATCGAACTGAAAGCAAACCGGGGCGATAAGTTCTCGGTAAAGCAGCTTGAAAAAACAAAAAAATCGCTGACCGTAAAGCTGGAGAAACTGAACGATCAAAGCAGAAAGGACGATGTTGTTACCTTTGAGGAACTCGGCATAGACAGGCTTTTTATTGATGAAAGCCATTACTATAAGAACCTCTATTTATATACCAAAATGCGAAATGTGGGCGGCATTGCTCAGACAGAAGCACAGAAATCCAGCGACCTTTTTATGAAGTGCCGCTATCTTGATGAGCTTACCGGAGGGCGTGGCGTTGTGTTTGCAACGGGTACGCCGATTTCAAATTCGATGGTGGAACTCTATACCATTCAGAGATATTTGCAGTACAGCACGCTTGAAAAACACGACTTGCAGCACTTCGACGCTTGGGCTTCCAACTACGGGGAAACGATGGTCGTGACGGAACTGAAACCGGAAGGAACAGGCTACCGCTCCAAAACACGCTTTGCACGGTTTAACAATCTTCCCGAACTGATGGCGATGTTTAAGGAGGTTGCGGACATTAAGACCGCCGATATGCTTGACCTGCCCGTGCCGGAGGTTGAGTACCATAATATCGCCGTGAAGCCTTCGCAAATTCAAAAGGATATGGTCGCTTCTCTTGCGGAGCGAGCTGAAAAAATCCGTAACGGCGGCGTAGATTCAAGAGTGGATAATATGCTGAAAATTACCAACGACGGAAGAAAACTTGCACTCGACCAGCGTATGTTAAATGAAATGCTGCCCGATGATGAGGGCAGCAAGGTCAATGCCTGTATAAATGAAGTGTACCGCATTTGGGAAGAAAACACGGATAAGCGGTCAACGCAGCTTCTCTTTTGCGACCTCTCAACGCCGAAAGGCGAAGGAATTTTCTCGGTTTATACCGATATACGAAAGAAGCTCATCGAGCGTGGCATCCCCGAATCGGAAATCAGGTTTATCCACGAAGCAGACACAGAGGTGAAGAAGCAGGAGCTTTTCAAAAAGGTACGAAAGGGCGAAGTCCGTATCCTGCTCGGCTCTACCGCAAAGATGGGAGCCGGGACGAATGTGCAGAATAAAATAATTGCTTCTCACGATATTGACTGCCCTTGGCGTCCGTCAGATCTGGAGCAGAGGGCAGGAAGAACGGTCAGACAGGGCAACGAAAATCCGAAGGTACACCTTTACCGTTATGTTACGGAGGACACCTTTGACGCTTATTTGTATCAGCTTGTGGAGGGAAAACAGAAGTTTGCAAGTCAGATAATGACGAGCAAATCGCCTGTCCGCTCCTGTGAGGATATAGATGAAACGGCTCTCAGCTATGCCGAGATTAAAATGCTGGCAACAGGCAATCCGTATATCAAGGAAAAGATGGATTTAGACATTCAGGTGTCAAAGCTGCGACTCTTAAAATCAAGCTATCTTTCTGAAAAATACGCTTTGGAGGATAAGATAATCAAATACTACCCGAAGAAAATCGCACAGACAAAAGAGTTGATTTCAGGTCTTGAAAGCGATTTGAAACGGGCAAGCGAACACCCAAAACCCACTGATGACCGCTTTGTCGGCATTGAGGTTCAGGGTGTTTTCTTTTCGGAAAGAGTGGACGCAGGACAGAAAATCATTGAAGCCTGCACGAAGATGACCTCTCCCGATCCGATCCCCCTCGGCAAGTACAGAGGCTTTGATTTGGAGCTTTCTTTTGAAGCCTTTGAAAAAGTCTATCAGATAAGGGTAAAGGGCGATACCTCCCGTACTATCTCTTTGGGTACGGACGCTGCCGGCAATATCAGCCGAATTGATAACGCCATTGAGAAAATCCCCGAACGGTTAGAATTGCAAAGACAAGAGCTTGAAAGCGTTGAGAAACAGCTTGCTACTGCTCAAAAAGAGGTGAAGAAACCGTTTGATAAGGAGCAGGAACTTACCGAAAAAACGGAATGTTTGAGCGTTCTGAACGGTCTTTTGAATGTGGACAAGAAGCAGAACGAGATCGTTGACGGCGAGATTGACGAGGTTGAGCCGCCTGCCCGAAAGGAAAAAGAGCTTGAAAGATAAATCAAGAAAATCGCATAATTGCGGCGCATTTGACACAGAGTTATAATATAGAAAAACGCAAAGGAGTTTTTGAATATGGATACAAAAAATCCGGTCGGCTTATTTAACAGCGACCTTGATCTTGAAAGCTACTTATCTGAAACGGTGGTCAAAGCAGGCAGGAATGACGAAGCATATAAGGCGGCAAAGCAGCGAGTTTCAGAGTGCAAAAACCGTATTCCGAAGCTGACACAGGTGCTTGATTTGGAAAAGCCTGTGGAGCTGTCTCTTGAAGATTGCAGGGTTTTGATTGAATATCTGCTTGCCAATAACCGCCTCGCCACAGAGGAATGCCGCCTCTGCTATATGCGTGGCTTGGTTGACGGAATCGAAACAAAAAAGATATTTGAGTAAATGAACGGGACGGAGAAATCTGTCCCGTTTTTACATAGCACAGTAGAAAAAGACATAGAGATGTGCTATAATTAAACAATAAATTGAAACATATGGGGCTGGAGAACAAAAATGGTTTTGTATCACGGAACAACAGATGACAGAGCAAAAAAAATACTTTCCAATCTGGAAATAAGTAATAATTGTGAACGGTTTTTCACTGTAGAAGAAAACGGTGATGGTTATACAACGCAAGGATATGTGTATCTAACTAATGAAATAACATATGCCCTATATTTTGCAAATTCACATCATTTTGTAGATAAGTCCGATAAGCTATATATTTTCAAAATAGATGTACCGGATCATTTAATAGAACCTGATTACGATGAGATGAGATACCAAGATCCCACCGGATTTGACCGAGAGCGCTATTCTAATGATTTGGAGTGTAGTTTATTGGAATTCAAGACCTGTCGGATTTCTATTCCTATTGAATTTTCGAAATTCTCTGTTGAATATTTTGTAGTTAATCGTAATGAAGTTGAGAATATGTCTCTTTTACTTGACAATGCGGGTTCTGACTATAAATATGTAACGAGTCATTATACGAGAGCGCAAAAAGAATTTATTAAGTCTATTAGGTGGACAAAAGTATGATGAAATATTGATGAATTTATTTAAGCGTATATACATAGCCGCTTGGTTTTCTTATGAGAATCAGGCGGCTATATTTTTGTTTAAGGAGGTGTTCGCACAATGGGCGCAACAGACTATAACACCCTGCTTTATGAGAAAATGAAAGCCGAGCAGGACAAATACCGTGACTGGTTGCTTACACAAGAGCCAGCCGAAATTCTGAATCACACTTACGAATATACAATGCGTGAGGATATTGTGATGGCAATGGAGGAACTGGAGCTTACGCCGAAGCAGGCAAAGGCTCTTTTGAAATCTCCCTGTCCGCTTGACGATGTGTATAAAGAATTTAAGGACAGAGAGGTCGAGCATATGGATACTATTCGTGATTCAATTGAGACGAGAGCGGATCAGGTCATTAAACGGGAAAACGAAAGAGAAAGCAGGTGACTTTCTATGCCGTATATCCCACCGGAGGTTATTGAACAGGCAAGGCAGATTGACTTACTCTCTTATCTGCAAGCCTTTGAACCGAATGAGCTTGTCAGGATTTCCGGTAATAACTACACTACCCGTACTCACGACAGCTTAAAGATTTCCAACGGCAAATGGATGTGGTGGTCGCAGCGGATCGGCGGGTATAATGCCCTTGATTATCTCATAAAGGTAAAGGAATATTCCTTTGTTGAAGCGGTGGAAACCCTGATGGGAAAAGCGGCGGTTATGCCTGCGCTAACGGTCAGACCGAAGCAAAAAGAAATGCCGAAGGCTCTGCTTCTGCCTGAGAAAAGCTCCACCACAGATAAGATAACTGAGTATCTTTTCGGGCGTGGCATTGACTATTCCATCATCGAATACTGCATTGCAAAGGGCTATATTTTTGAGAGCCTTCCCTATCACAATCTTGTCTGCGTTGGCTTTGATGAGCAAGGAAAAGCAAGATACGCCGCATACAGAGCGACAATAGACCGCCGTATTTTGGGTGATTGTTCCGGAAGCGACAAGCATTATTCTTTTCGGATAGCGGACAGTAAAAGCGATACGGTACATCTATTTGAGTGTGCCATTGACCTGCTCTCTTATGCTACGCTTGCAAAGATTTCAGGCAGGGATTGGCGGCAGGAAAACCTTGTTTCCCTTGCTGGAGTTTACCTCCCGAAAGAAAAAATTGAGGACAGTACCACGCCCGCCGCTCTTGTTCAGTATCTAAAAAGCAAATCACAAATCAAAAAAATCGTTCTCCACTTGGATAACGATAATACAGGCAGAAGGGCAACCGAAGCGTTAAAAGTCATTCTGCCGGACAGCTATGAAGTCATTGACGATCCGCCGCCGAAAGGTAAGGATTTCAATGACTTTCTTTGTATTCAGCTTGGAATAACACGAAATAAAAATAAGGAAAGGAACTGTGAACGCTCGTGAAAATTAAAATCTATCAGGTAAATACTGACCGTGACGAGAAGCAGGTTGCGTTCTTCGGAATGGAGTCGCTTCCGAAATTTCAGGGCAGTAGCGAGATCAACAGCAGCATTTACGACAGCGTATATGTCGGGAATGTAGACTGCAAAACGCTTGAAGATGTGTTCAGAAAATTTAATAATGATCACCCGCCCGGATACAAAGCAAGGTCGCTTACTGTGTCGGATGTGGTTGAAGTTATCGAGTCGGATTCTGTCAAGTCCGGCTTTTATTTTTGCGACAGCTTCGGCTTTAAGGAAGTTCCCTTTGAGCCTGACAAGACGCAAATCAGCGAGAGATTTTGCGATGGAGATAAAGCAGAAACCATTTCCGTCCTTCTCATTCAACCGGGGAAATACCCGAAAACCGTTGCAATCGAAGATTCCCTTGAAGCAATGCAGTCGCTTGTAGGCGGCGATATTGAGGAATATATGCCCTTTGAAGATGAGGTTGCAATCATCTGTAATGAGGAAGGAAAGATAAGCGGGCTGCCTCTGAATCGTGCGGTTTATGCCGAGGAAGAAGTCAATATGGGTTACAGCGAAATGGCTCAGAAGTTCAGGGAAGCCGAGAAAAACGGCGAACATCTGGACGGATGTATCGTCTTTACCGAGGACAGCTTTACAGAAAAATATCCATTGGAATCCCGCACCTATGTGGTATCCAGCGACAACAAAGCCTACCGTCCGAATATGGGCGGCTATTCTATTTACGCAACTTCGCTCGACGGTACGGATAAAAATGTCCGTTTGGAAGCATATATGGCAGCGGAAAAAGGCGGCAAGGACGGTTGGAAAATCGAACGCTGCTATATGAAAGAACGGGAAATGATCGAGATTATGGCGGGGGATTTTTTCATCTGCCACGCTCCTATTTCTTCGGAGAAATTCTTAAGCTTGCCGCCTGACTTGGAGAAAAAATACTCTGAAAAGTTCCGGTATCCTGAGAAATTTACTCAGACGGATAAAGGTATAAAAGCGATACCGTATAAGCCTACTGCAAGAGATATGGAGAGATAAATCAGCGAGATACGGGCTACCCCGGAGAGACTGCATTAGCTTAGCGAGCAGACTGTTTTTACTCCTACCGTCGCAAAAACAGTAAAACTCGTTAGGGGATTTCCCCTAATACCCCGCTTATCAGAAAGGAAAAGATTATGCACGAATTACTATTCTTTATCATCGGCTGTCTGCTCGGCGGCATTGTCGGCGTTGTTACAATGTGCCTTGTGCAGATTAACCGTATTCACGATATTCATTCTTCAAGGAAGGAGGAAAAAGACTTATGAAACGAACCGTAAAAAAACAGTTTTGGTTTTCCAAACCTGAAGCGCAGGACTTACAGAAGAAAGCAAAGAAAACCTGTCTGTCCGAAGCGGCGCTTGTCCGGCTTTTGGTGCGTGGCTATGAGCCGAAGGAACGCCCTGACGAAAAATTCTATGATGTTATGCGCCAGCTTTCTGCTATCGGCAACAATATCAACCAGCTTTCCGTCAAGGCAAACGCACTCGGCTTTATTGATACGCAAATGCTGAAAAGCGAAGCCGAACGCTGGCATAAATTTCAGGCGGACATTGAGCGTGAATTTCTGCGACCTGAGAAAAGCGGACTGAAATGGCAGTAAGCAAGCTGTGGAAGGTAACAGAGCGGCTCGGTCAGGTAATCGACTATGCGACCAATTCAGAAAAGACCGCTAATCCCAAATATAACGAATCAGAATATCAGGCTCTGAAAGATGTTCTTGCCTATGCAAAGGACGAAGAAAAAACCGAGCGGGAATTTTTCTGTGAGGGTATCAACTGCAATGTCTCTACCGCCCGTGACCAATTCGTTACGGTCAAGGAGCAGTACGGCAAAACGGACGGGATTCAAGCCTATCACGGGTATCTGAGCTTTAAGGAGAACGAGGTCACGCCGGAACAGGCGCAGCAGATAGGAATGGAGTTTGCAAACAAGATGTGGGGCGGGCGTTTTCAAGTAGTCGTTACAACGCACCTGAACACAAAGCACCTGCACTGCCACTTTGTTATCAACTCGGTGTCTTTTGTAGACGGAAAGAGATTGCAGAACAAGGAAAAATCTTGGTACTACTTCCGGCATATCGCAGACGAGATTTGTCTGGAGCATAAGCTTTCCATTGTGGAAAATCCGAAGCTGCACCAGTCTCCTAAGTATCTCACGATGAAGGACGAGGCGGGTATGCCCACCCGGTACAACAACGCCCGAAAAGCGATTGATGAAGCGATTGCAATGAGCCATAACCTGAAACAGTTTCAGTATGAGCTTGGTGTTATGGGGTATCATTCCAATTTCAGTCCGTCCCGAAAATTCAGTACGGTCACGCCGAAGGGTGACGGAAAAGCAATACGAACCTATCGGCTCGGTGAGGATTACACGAAAGAACGGATACTGGAGCGGCTGGTTCAGAACAGGGACAATATCGCTTTTGTTCCGTTTCAGCCAAAAGCCTCCCGTGTCCGGCAGTACCGTCTGCCAACGAGGGAGGATAAAATCAAAAAGGTCGGCGGGCTTTACGGCTTGTATCTTCATTACTGTTACAGGCTCGGCTATCTTCCGAAGTACAAATTAAAACAGCAAAATCCCGCAAGGCTTCACTATCTTTTGAAAGACGATTTAATGAAGCTGGACGAACTTACAGCACAAACAACGCTGCTCGGCAAGCACCAAATCGGTGACACGGAGCAGCTTTTTTCATACAAGCAATCGGTTGAATCGGAAATCAAAACCCTTACTGCCGACAGAACTCATCTCCGAAACGAAATACGAAAAGTAAATATTACAGATGAACGGCTGTCTGAGGCAAAGGAAAAGATTTCGGAAATATCCGGTCGCTTAAAAGAGCTTCGTAAAGAAGCGAAACTCTGTGATGGAATTGCCGAGAGGTCAGGCATTATGAAAGAAACCTTAGAGCAGGTACAGGCAGAGGAAGAAAAATCTAAAAGAAAGGAGAATCGTAGCTATGACAAACGGCGGTGACGCAGCGGAGCAGATCGTCAGGCTGTCGCTTGAAGGATTTGAGGTCGCTGCAAAACTCACAGGTTCGGCGGCAAAGAATGTCGCTATTCTTTTGACTTCCGTTCTGAAGCAGGAGGTCAGCCAGTCGAACAAAACGAGGGGCAGGGCGAGACTTACCAATATGATTAAATCCGGTAAGGAATTAAAGGTATTTTCCCTCCCACAGAAAGATTTGCAAAAGTTTACCGAACAGGCAAAAAAATACGGTGTTCTCTACTGTGTCCTCCGGGACAGGAACACCAAAGGCGGAGATGTACCGATTGATATTATCGCCCGTGCGGAGGACGCTTCTAAAATCCAGCGCATTGTTGACCGCTTTGAGCTTGGCAAGGTGGATAAGGTTTCTATTGTTGCGGAAGCGGAAAAAGATGTGGCAGACCGTGAAGCGGCGGAAAAAGATGTCCCGACCAAAACAAGGGGCGAGCGTATTGTAGAGGAAGCGATGGGCGATCCCGCACAAAAGGAGGGAAACTCTATGCAAAACCCTACGGTCGCAAAGACGGACAAAAACCCTCCGTCCGAGCGAGACTCAGAAACGACAGGTACGCACACTGATAAGGGTATCGCAAAGGCGGCGGAGAAAAAGCCATCGGTTAAAGAAAAACTCGACCGATATAAGGCGGCTGCCAAAGCGGAGAAAGAAGCAGAGCGTACTTTGCCGGAGGTTTCCAAAGAGAAGCCGAAAACACCCGAACAACCTCGACAGACGGTTCATCATCAGCCGAAAAAATCCAAGAAACCGAAAGAGAGGTAGAGATAAATGGAGAATTTGAATGAACACCCGCAGATTGCGGAGTTATTGGAAACGCTTGACCAAAACGGTTTGACGAAAGAGAAAACCGAGGTGCAGTCGCTTGTAACCTATATTGGCAGTATAGAAGAAACCCTGACGGGAATGCTTGGCGAGCTTCAGGATATGCGTAAGGAAATCAATCTGATCCACAACAGCACTTTAAGAAGCAAGTGTCAAAACCTTGTGCAGAAAACGGACGATAAAATCCGGCAGGGATTTTCCGCAGTAAAGCAGATGAAAGACAACCTCATAAAGTCTGCTGGAAACGCAATGAAAGCGTTTCGTGAAAAAGGCAGGGACACGCTTGCCGAATCAGTCCGGGCAATGAAAATCCCGGAAGCTCTTGATAAGCTGTCCTCTCTGTTTCACAGGCTGTCAAAGGATATGGCGCAGGATACGATGAAGCTGTCATCTATGAACGCAGAGCTTCAGAGTGCAAAGGGGCATTTCAAAAATATGGGGCTTCTGCTCGTTGGGAGAGCCGCTAAGGAAGCGGAGCATACCAAGACGGATAAGGGGATTTTATCAAGACTGAGCCGCTTGTGTGACAAAGTTCAAAGGGGCTTTTCCTCATTGGAGCAAAAGGCGATGGACGCAGCGGATAAGCTCAGGGTAAACCGTGTGAAGGCTTCCGTCAAAGAAAATCTGAACCGATATAAAGCGGTTGCCAAGAATGAAAGACAGGCTTACGGACAGACGCTTGCTCCCCAGCCGAAAATTACAGAAAAACCGAAAGAGAGGTAACGATTATGACCAGTAATTTCAAAGCGAACAAGGGCGGCTCATACAACCGCCCGCAGCTTTCGCCGGAGGAATATAAAGAGAAAAAGAGAGCCGAGAAGGAAGCGGTATATCAAATGCTTGATGATACCGCCGCCGAGGTGGTGCAGTCACCGGAAAAATTCAAGGGCTATCTTGATGTGCAGAGCCGTATGGACAGATATACGGCGAACAATGCCCTGCTGATGTATAAGCAGTTTCCGCAGGCAAGTCAGGTTAAGGAATTTGACGATTGGATTTCCGAGGGCGTAAAGGTCAACAAAGGCTCTAAAACCTTTATCATTCTCGACCCTTACGAGTACACCAAGAAGGACGGTACGCCGGGGATTGACTTCAACCTGAAAAGGGTGCTTGATGTGTCGCAGACAAGCGGCAGAAAACCCGCAGCGCCTACTGTCAACCGTGATCCGCAAAAGCTGGTTACGGTTATGCTTGATACCGCACCGATTGATGTCAAAAGCGTTGACGAGCTTCCCTACCCGAATATGGGAGCGTTCTACAAAAATGAGGATCAGACGCTTTATGTAAAAAAGAATATCGGGGACAGCGTGGCGCTCTGTCAATGCGTGGCGCAGGAGCTGGGACACGCCGAGCTTGCTATGAACTGTGAAGCGTACAGCCGCAGGGATATGGGTTTTCAGGCGGTGTGTATCGGATATATGCTCTGTAAAAAGTACGGCGTGGATACAAAGAACTTTGCCATCGACCGTATCCCCGATGAGCTGAAAAGCAAAGAGCCGAAGGAAATCAAGGCGGAGCTTGGCAGGGGGCAGAAGGCGCTCAAAGAGATTGTGTCCCGTGTCTCTGACGAGCTTTACCGTCAGAAGCAGGAACGCTCTAAGGAGCAGGAAAGGTAAAAACGGTGAAGAAATATGAAAGAGGAACTTTATCATGTCGCTTTGGACGATTATGAACACGGCGTTGTCATTCGTTCCCTGAACGATAAAAAGACAGACCTGAAAAAAGAGGGCAAGTCTACCGATGCCGTTGACGATCTGATTATCAAATTCGGACACGCCCCCAAACGAAAATTCAAAGTGATAGAAAAGGAAAAGGACTGCCGTGAATCGAGATAGCGAAAGGCAGTCCTCTATTATCCTCTCCATCATTGGTATTATTCCTGTTGTGTGGCTTGGGCTTTTGATAGCGCCGTCCGTAAAGGGCGGTTTGCCGGAGATACTGCCGAGCCTGATGACTGTATTTAACAATCCGTTTCATATAGAGCTTTGCGGGGACAGCGTAAAAACTGTCCTCGTTCTGCTTCTCTGCTACGGAATGGGAATCGGAGTATATCTTTCAACACGGAGGAACTACCGAAGGCGGGAGGAACACGGCTCGGCAAAATGGGGCAATGCAAGAGCCGTAGATAAGAAATACAGACAAAACCCGTCCTCCGCTAACAGGCTGATGACGCAGAATGTACGGATAGGCTTGAACGCTAAAAAGCACAGGCGAAATCTCAACACATTAGTATGCGGAGGCAGCGGTGCGGGCAAAACCCGTTTTTACTGCAAGCCAAATTTAATGCAGGCGAACACCTCTTTTGTGATTCTTGATCCGAAGGGGGAAATCGTGCGTGATGTAGGAAAGCTGCTTGAAAAGAAAGGCTTTGAGATACGGGTGCTTGACTTAATCTCTATGGAGAAAAGCCATTGCTATAACCCCTTCGTCTATTTAAGAAATGACAACGATATTCAGCGGCTTGTCACTAACCTTTTCAAAAGCACTACGCCGAAAGGCTCACAGTCAAACGATCCCTTTTGGGATACGGCGGCTTCTATGCTGCTCTTGGCTCTTGTGTTCTATCTGCATTACGAAGCGCCGGAGGAGGAACAAAACTTTGCAATGGTAATGGAAATGCTCAGAGCCGCAGCCATCGAGGACGAGGAGGACAACAGACCTTCTCCCCTTGATAATCTCTTTGCGGACTTGGAGCTTGATAATCCCGACCATATCGCCTTGAAGTATTACCGCTCCTATCATTCCGGCTCTGCAAAGACATTAAAATCTATTCAGATCACCCTTGCCGCAAGGCTTGAAAAGTTCAACCTTGAAAGTCTGGCGGCGCTGACCTCGGCTGATGAGCTTGACCTTGCAACGCTTGGAGAAAAGAAGGTGGCGTTATTCGCTTTGATTCCTGACAACGACTCTAGCTTTAACTTCTTGGTGTCAATCCTTTACACGCAGCTTTTCCAGCAGCTATTTTATTCAGCCGACCATATACACGGCGGCTGCCTGCCCGTTCCGGTGCATTTTTTGATGGACGAGTTCGCCAATGTTTCTCTGCCGGATGACTTTGATAAAATATTGTCTGTTATGCGTTCTCGTGGGGTGTCGGTTTCGATTATCCTGCAAAACTTGGCGCAGCTAAAGGCTTTGTTTGAGAAGCAATGGGAATCCATTGTGGGCAACTGCGACGAGTTTTTGTATCTCGGCGGCAACGAGCAGAGTACGCACAAATATGTGTCAGAGCTGCTCGGCAAGGAAACGATTGATACCAACACCTTTGGGAAATCGTCAGGTCGGAGCGGGAACTACTCAACTAACTATCAGATTTCCGGTCGTGAGCTTTTAACGCCGGACGAAGTGCGTATGCTTGATAACCGCTATGCGATTCTGTTCATTCGTGGCGAACTGCCCATTATGGATTTGAAGTATGACATCTTAAAGCACCCGAATGTGGCATTGACTGCTGACGGAAGCGCCGGAGCGTATGCACACGGCGAAGTCAGGGACGATGTTGCCACGATTGCGGTGGAATGGATTGATCCGAAAGCCGTTCCCGATATGGAAGTACCGGAAACGACTTATGAACTTTTGTCCGATGAGGACTTTGAAACCAAAAACAAACAAAAATAAATGGAGGAAATCACTATGAAGATTTTTAATACGATGAAGAAAACCACTAAGGAAACCAGCAAGCTGCCGATGAGCGGCAAGGTAAAGCGTGGCTTCCGTTTTTACTGTGGCGTGATTGCGGCTCTTACCCTCGTTATGGGTATGTCTGTAACGGCGTTTGCCGCAGGCGGCGATCCGATTCAGGTAGTCAACAATTTATCCGATTTCATTTTCGGGCTGATTCGTGCAATCGGTCTTATCCTGCTCGGCTTCGGCATTGTTCAGGTGGGATTGAGCCTTAAATCTCACGATCCGTCCCAGAGGGCGAACGGCTTTCTGACTTTGGCAGGCGGCATTATCATTACCTTCGCAAAAGAAATCCTTACCCTGATTACGGGCTGATTGACTGACACTTGCAGGAAAGAGGGTGTCCCTGGACTGTTTCAGGGACGCCCATAATTTTTTAGAAGGAGGTGCTGACTTGTGAGCGATAACTGGGTTGTTCAAAACCTTGAGAACGCCCTTGAAACTTGGAATGAAAAACTCGCTGAAATATGGCAGCTCATCACGACTACGCCGCAAAACTTCAAGGGCGGCGGCATTTGGGGAGTGATTGTAAATATTAATGGTGCGGTACAGGCGATAGGGCTTGCCCTGCTCGTGCTGTTTTTCGTTGTGGGAATGGTAAAGACCTGCGGCAGTTTTACAGAAGTGAAAAAGCCGGAACACGCCTTAAAGCTGTTTATCCGTTTCGCTCTTGCAAAGGGAGCGATAACCTACGGTATGGAGTTAATGCTTGCCCTGTTCAATATCGTGCAGGGTATCATCTCAACCATAATGACATCCGCCGGATTTTCTTCGGCACAGCAGACAACCTTGCCGCAGGAGATGGTGGATACCATTGAAAGCTGCGGCTTCTTTGAGAGTATCCCCTTATGGGCGGTTACGCTGATTGGAGGTCTGTTTATAACGGTAATGTCGTTTATTCTGATTATGACGGTGTACGGCAGATTTTTTAAGCTGTATATGTATACTGCTCTTGCTCCCGTTCCCCTTTCCACCTTTGCCGGAGAGCCAAGTCAGAATGTGGGCAAGAGCTTTATAAAAAGCTACTGTGCTGTCTGCTTGGAGGGTGCAGTCATTGTTTTAGCGTGTATTATCTTTTCGCTTTTTGCGGCTTCGCCGCCTGTTGTCAATCCTGACGCTGCGGCGGTCACGCAGGTGTGGGCATATATCGGAGAGCTGCTCTTTAATATGCTTGTGCTTGTCGGAGCTGTGAAGATGAGCGACAGAATTATCCGGGAGATGATGGGGCTTTGATTAGTCTAAATTTAAGGAGGGATTTTATTTGGAAGTAAAAATTAACCGTGAAATCAGGAATTATACGGAAGCGATGTTTTTCGGACTGTCTTTAAGGCAGTTCATTTTTTCTGTCTGTGCCTGTGCGGTGGCGGTAGGGTTATATTTCCTGCTCAAACCCTATGTAGGCACGGAAACCGTGTCGTGGATGTGCATTTTGGGAGCTTCACCCTTTGCGGCTCTCGGTTTTATCAAATACAACGGAATGACCGCAGAGAAATTTATCTATGCATGGATAAAATCGGAGTTTCTTATGTCGAAGAAGCTCGTGTTTCATTCCACCAACACCTACTTGGAGCTGATGAAGCCGGGTATGGAAAAGAAGCAGAAGGAGGTTTTGAAATCAAATGATTAAAACGCTTACCAATTTATTCAAACAGGATAAGGAAAAGTTTGTTGTGCCGAAGGGCGTTCAGGATGTGATCCCCATTGCAGCCATTTATGATGACGGTATTTTTCAGGTGGGCAGGGACAAGTTTTCCAAGACCTTTAAGTTTTCGGATATTAACTACGCCGTAGCGAGCCGTGAAGATAAGGAAGCAATGTTCCTTGAATATTCGGAGCTGTTAAACTCTCTTGATTCCGGTGCAACGACAAAAATCACAATCAACAACCGCCGCCTGAATCGGCTGGACTTTGAGAAAACAATCCTGATTCCAAAGACGGGTGATGAGCTGGACGAGTACCGTGAAGAATACAACAAAATGCTGCTCGAAAAGGCTACCGGGGCAAACGCTATCGTGCAGGATAAGTATATGACAATTTCAGTCAACAAGAAAAATATGGAGGACGCCCGTACTTACTTTGCCCGTGTGGGAGCTGACCTGATTGCCCATTTCGGCAGGCTCGGCAGCAAATGTGTGGAGCTTGAAACGGACGAGCGGCTTCGTATCTTCCACGACTTCTACCGTGTAGGAGAAGAAACCGCCTTCCACTTTGACATTAAGGAAACACGCAAAAAGGGACACGATTTCAAGGACTATATCTGCCCGGATTCAATGGAATTTGAAAAGGACTATTTCAAGATGGGAAACCGTTACGGCAGAGTTTTGTTTTTGCGTGAGTATGCGTCTTATATCAAGGACAGCATGGTGGCGGAATTGACTGACCTGAACCGCAATCTGATGATGTCGATTGATGTTGTCCCCGTTCCCACAGATGAAGCGGTCAGAGAAGCGGAAAGCCGACTTTTAGGCGTGGAAACGAACATAACTAACTGGCAGCGCAGGCAAAATTCCAACAACAATTTTTCCGCCACCGTTCCCTATGATATGGAGCAGCAGAAAAAGGAAATGAAAGAATTTCTCGATGACCTGACAACCCGTGACCAGCGAATGATGTTCGCTGTCCTGACAATGGTGCATACGGCGGAAACAAAGGAACAGCTTGACAATGACACCGAAGCCCTGCTTACCACAGCGAGAAAGCACCTTTGTCAGTTCGGCGTATTGAAATTTCAGCAGATGGACGGTCTGAATACGGTTATGCCCTTCGGCACACGAAAGATTGACACCTTCAGAACGCTTACAACGGAATCATTAGCTGTGTTCATTCCGTTTCGGGTACAGGATATTTACCACGAAAACGGCATTTATTACGGTCAGAATGTAATCAGCAAAAATATGATTATCGCTGACCGCAAGCAGTTACTTAACGGCAACGAGTTTATCTTGGGCGTATCCGGCGGCGGTAAATCCTTTGCCGCAAAGGGCGAGATTATCAATCAGGTGCTATCCAGCAACGCCGATATTATCATAATAGATCCCGAACGGGAGTATTCACAGCTTGTAAAGGCAATGGGCGGCGAGGTAATACACATCTCCGCCACCTCTGCAAACCATATTAATGCTATGGATATGACGAAGGAATACGGAGACGGTGCAAACCCGGTTATCCTGAAATCCGAGTTTATTATGTCGCTGTGTGAGCAGCTTATCGGCGGCACGAACTTGGGGGCAAAGCAGAAATCCATCATTGACCGCTGTACCGCTTCTGTGTACCGCACCTATCAGCAGAACGATTATAAGGGCGAAGTGCCGACCTTGCAGGACTTCCGTAATGAACTTTTGAAGCAGGACGAGCCGGAAGCAAAGGAAATCGCCCTTGCCATTGAGCTTTTCACAAACGGCAGTCTGAACACCTTTGCGAAGCATACCAATGTGGATACCAACAACCGCCTGATCTGCTATGATATTCTCGACCTCGGCAAACAGCTTATGCCTATCGGTATGCTTGTTGTTCTTGACTCTATCCTTAATCGTATTACACAGAACAGAGCAAAAGGAAGAAATACCTTTATCTTTATTGATGAAATTTATCTGTTGTTCCAGCACGAGTATTCCGCAAACTTCCTCTTTACGCTTTGGAAGCGTGTCAGAAAGTACGGAGCTTATGCGACGGGTATCACGCAGAATGTGGACGACCTTTTACAGAGCCATACCGCAAGAACAATGCTTGCAAACTCCGAGTTTATCATTATGCTCAATCAGGCTTCGACTGATAGGCTGAAGCTTGCCGAGCTGCTCAACATTTCCGATTTGCAGATGAGCTATATTACCAATGTGGAAGCCGGACACGGACTGATTAAGGTGGGCAGCTCCCTTGTTCCGTTTGCGAATAAGTTTCCCAAGAACACGAAGCTGTATAAGCTGATGACAACCAAACCGGGCGAGAGTGCGTAACTCTCGCCTTTGCCTTATTTATAAAGAAAGGAAAGCCTATGAAAAAAACAATATGTATCATTCTGATTGCGGCGTTTGCTGCTTTATTTTGCACAAGCGCCTATTTTATTTTCGACCATTACAGACAGGATAAGCAGCAGGCGGAGCTTTACGACAGTCTTGCCGATATGGTGGATTCTGCCGCAGAAACAGAGGAAGAACCCGCAGAGCCGATTTTATATACCGAAGAAAAGACGGTGCTGCTGGAGCTTGCCGAACTGTATCAGCAGAACAGCGATTTAGCGGGCTGGATTCGTATAGAGGACACCAATATCAATTACCCAGTAATGCACACGCCGGATAACCCTGATTTTTACCTGAAGCACGGCTTTGATAAGGAATACAGCGATTACGGCTGTCCTTATGTGCAGGAGAATTGTGATGTGCAGTTGCCGAGCGACAATGTGATTATCTACGGACACCATATGAAAAACGGATCAATGTTCTGTGACCTTGAAAAGTTCAAAAATCAGGATTTTTGGAAGGGGCATAAGACAATCTCTTTCAGCACCATAACGGACAGATATGAATATGAGATCGTTGCTGTGTTCAAGACATTTGTGTACTCGGACAGTCCTGAATCCTTCAAGTATTATCACTTTGTAAATGCTGAAACACCGGAGGATTTCTCCGCATTTGTTGACAGGTGCAAGGGACTTTCCCTTTATGAAACCGGGGTGTCGGCAGAATACGGGGATAAACTGATAACCCTTTCTACCTGTGAATATTCCCGCACAAACGGAAGGCTCGTAGTGGTAGCAAAGCGAATCTCAAACTAAGCGGCGGCAAAAAAAGCGAGGAAACGGAGGTGAGATTTTGGCTGATATAAAGACAAAAGACGCTGTAAAAGGCACAATTAAAACGATTGATAAAGCCGCCATTGCCGGACAGCGTATGAAGCAGGCGTATGTTCAAACGAAAGAAAAAGCGGAACACGTCACCCACGCTCAGGAAAATAGTGCAGAGGAATATGCCGCTGACCGTTTGGAGGGCGGCGCTGACCGTCTTACTCACGAAGTTGCTTATCAATTCGATAAGCAGGGACGAAAAGGTGTGGAAGCGACGAAGCAGAATATTTCAAAGGCGAAAGACGGAATCCGGCAGTTTAAGGAAAAGCGGGCGGCGGAAGCTCTGAAAAATCAGTCTGTCCGCACTCCCCGAAACAAAGGTGTAAAAGCTGTTCAGGAAACGCAAAAGACGGTAAAGCAAACCGCCCGTTCTTCCGGCAGGAAAACAATTAAGACGGTCGGGAAAGGCTCTGCGAAAACGGCTCAAAAAACGGTCAAGACCGCCGAGCAGACCGCTAAAACTTCAATCAAGACAACAAAACAGGCGGCAAAGGCAGTTCAGAAAACGGCACAGGCTACAGCAAAAGCTGCTCAGAGGGCGGCGCAGGCTGCAAAAGCCACCGCAAAGGCGGTTGCAACAGGGATAAAAGTTGCAGTCAAAGCTACCATTGCCGCAGTCAAGGCGATTATAGCGGCAACAAAGGCTCTGATTGCTGCCATTGCTGCCGGAGGCTGGATTGCAGTTGTGGTAATTATCGTGATTTGCCTGATCGGGTTATTGCTTGGCTCTGTGTTCGGGATATTCTTTTCAGGCGAGGACAGCGGAACAGGTATGAGTATGCAGACGGTGGTACAGGAAATCAACACAGAGTATGATACCAAGCTGCAAGCTGAAAAAGACGCTGTGACCTATGATGTGCTTGAAATGAGCGGAAGCCGAGCCGTGTGGAAAGATGTGCTTGCCGTTTATGCCGTAAAGACAAATACGGATCAGGATAACCCACAAGAGGTTGCTACAATGGACGATTCCAAGAAGCAAATCCTGACGGACATCTTTTGGGAGATGAATCAAATCAGTTCCCGGACAGAGAGTAAGACGGAAACGCAGATCACAGAAACTGATGACGGTCATGGGAACATTGTGCAGACAGAAACAACCGTTACACGCACCTATCTGTATATCACGGTTTCTCATAAGACGGTCGATGAAATGGCGGCTCAGTACGGTTTCAATCAGGAGCAAAAAGACTACCTTGCTGAATTGCTGAGAGATGAGAATAATTCCCTTTGGTCACAGGTACTTTACGGAATTACGGGCGGAGATGGAGAGATTGTAACCGTTGCACTCTCTCAGGTCGGCAATGTCGGCGGTGAGCCTTATTGGTCGTGGTACGGCTTTAACTCCCGTGTAGAGTGGTGCGCTTGTTTCGTGAGCTGGTGTGCTAATGAGTGCGGATATATTGATACTGGGGTTATCCCGAAATTTGCAGGCTGTGTCAACGGCGTTCAATGGTTTAAGGACAGAGGACAATGGCTTGACGGATCTGCCGAACCTGTTCCCGGTATGATTATTTTCTTTGATTGGGACAGCGACGGAGAATCCGATCATGTGGGTATCGTTGAGAAAATCGAGAACGGTATCGTTTACACCGTGGAGGGTAATTCCGGCGATAGCTGTCGAATCAATCAGTATTCTGTGGGACATTATCAGATACTCGGCTATGGTGCGCCACAGTATTAGCCTAAAAAAGAGGAAACAAAGGACAATTTCTCTGTTTCCTCTTTTATTTTACATAGCCATCGGCAAACTTAGGTCAACTTCAAAGCCACCGTATTCACTATGCTTTATCAACATTTTTCCGCTGTGTGCAAATACGATTTGTTTGACAATGAGCAAGCCTAAGCCGTGCCGTTGTTCAGAGGTGTTTTCGTCGCAAACCATATAATGCGGAGAATGATTGAGCTTTCCAATTTGTTCATCTGTTGCGCCTATACCATCATCGGCAACAACGACAGTACAAACATTATCTTCAAATATAACACGAACAAAGATATGGCAGCCTTGCTCGTTATGATTTATGCTGTTTTGAATGAGATTGCTTACTGCTCTTTTAATTAAGTCTTTATCTATACATACAGGGCAGGAGGTTAAGGTTTCGTCCGTTTCCCACTCAATCGTGTACTTTTCATCAATATTCATATTGATGAAATCGACTACTACCTGACGGATAACAGCAATTAGATTTTGCTTTTTAGGGTTAATTGGCTGCATATTATATTCCAGCTTGGAGGCAAGATTCAAGTCGTTAATAAGATTTCGCATCCGTTTACTTTGCCGAACAATAACCGTGGCTTTTTTGCGGTTATCTTCTGATAGCTGCATATCGCTTTCCAACTGTCCGGCATACCCCATTACCATTGACAACGGTGTGCGTATGTCGTGGGATACCCCTGCGATCCAATTTGCTCTTGCGGTTTCTCTTTTGCGGAGCTGCCTGCTTTGCGTCTGCAAAATATCTGAGGTCTTGTTAATGTTTACCGCAAGCTCGGATAAAAGCCCCTTTTCCCGGATATGGACTTCTTCGTTTGTTGATAAAGCCTGTATTCCGCTGACGATCGGTTTCACGGATTTTAACAGCTTGGAATTGGCAATCACATAGATGATAAAAATCAAGGCTATATTGATTGCAAAAACAGAAAGAACTGTTTTAGGCAAGTTGGCGATTAAATTATAATCCCAACTCGGCCACATATGTTTCCAAAAACTGTCTTTCGGATAACCGAGAACCACAAGCCCGTTTTCTGCCTCTCCTGTAAATGTGGGATACCCGTCAATATAGCCACGGGTAAGGCTCGCTATATCTGAAACGGTATATGACATAGGTACGGTTTCAGGAAGATTATCCGTCTGCCATACTACTTTCATTGTCCTGTTGTCAATAAATATCGCCCATACATTTGTATTTTGAATCTCAAGCGCCATATTTTCGCTTAAAACATATCCGTTTTCATTTTTGGACAGGTCATCGGCAACTTCCTGCGCCGTAATCCAAGGAGAACCGTTCGGAGTTTGATTCAGCGTATATATGCACAATAAAGCAAAATTCAGAATAATGAGCAACATCGAGGACAAGAGCATAATACCGACAAAACGCCGGATGAGTTTCGGTACGCTTTTCATATCACTTGCCCTCCACAACGAGCTTATATCCAAGTCCCTTGATCGTTATCAGAGAAACAGGCTGGGACGGATTTGCTTCAATTTTTTCCCGGATACGGCGGATATGCGCCATCAGCGAGTTTTCATAGCCAAAAGGATTATCGCCCCAAGCCGCTTCACACAGAGCGTCAATCGTAACAATTCTCCCGGCGTTCCGATATAAAGCTGCGAGTATGTCGTGTTCCTTTGCCGTAAGCGCAAGATGTTCTCCGTTCTTTATGACCTCTGCACGCTCAAAGTCAATTTCACTGTCATGCAGTTTTACAAGAGGATTTTCGGCTTTATAGCTTCTGCGGAGAATGGCATTTACACGGAATAAAAGCTCCTTTGGCAAAAACGGCTTTACCATGTAATCGTCCGCGCCAAGTCCGAAGCCACGGAACTTATCGTCATCCTCGCCGCGGGCCGTTAAGAACAGTACGGGATAATCAGCCGCTTTTTTAAGTCGCTCCATCAGATCAAACCCATTCCCATCGGGGAGCATTACATCAAGAATTGCAAGCTCAGGTTGGTAAGATTCAGAAATAACAATCGCTTCAGCCACCGTTTTTGCCGTTTTGATATTCTGAAATCCGTCCTCATTTAAGATAGATACCACCATATCTAAAAGCTCCTGCTCGTCATCGACAAGCAAAATGCGTTTTTGTTTTAAGTAATCAAAGTCCATAGGTCTGCCTCCTTTCAGGTCTGTTATATTGTTCCTTCATTCAAGTGTTTTCCCGTAATATTCTACATCAATTACCGTCCCATCCGGGTAATATTCCTTACCGGATTTAATATATTCGTTAAATCCATAGTGGATGTATATATCTTTGTTCTTCTCGTCGGCAGGCTCTACGCCAAGGGTAGCTTTCGTAAATCCCTTATGCCGTAAATCGTCAATCATAAAATGAAATAATTTTGAAAAATACCCTTTTCTCTGAAACTTGTCAATCGTTCGGAATGCAGACAAGTATACTGTATGATCGCCAACTAAACCAGCGCTGTTTTGCACAACCTTGGGGTGAAGCATCGCAGTTGCTTCGCAAATAATGATTTCCTCAAGTATCCCATAGTAAGGAATGATATAGCCCTGCTTATATTTTTTTATGTTCTGTTTCTTCCAAACAATCCAATTTTCTTTGTCTTTTCCGCTTTGGGCAATTTCATACTCCCATTTTATGTTCATTTCTTCGAGAGAAGCTATCTTACAAATAAGACATTCAATCATCTATTTTTCTCCATTTCATATTATCACTTATCGCTCTAAAAACAAGAAAATTACAGTTTCAGGCTATATCGCAAGAGATTATAACGGTGACCGTCTTTAGTGTCTGTTTTAGCTTCCGAAGAAATGATCGAAAAGCCAAATGATTCTGCCAAGCGATTAGAAGCTATGTTTTCGTCCCTCACTGAATAGATAAACTCTTTTGCGCCAAATTGTTCCCTGCAATATTGAATCAAACCCTGAAGGATTTGTTTGCCAAATCCTCTTCCCACATAATCTCGTCCCAAACATATTCCGGCTTCCTGATATATGTAAGGTTCGATTTTCTCTACGCCGGCAAACCCAATCGCTTTACCGCTTGATTTTTCATAAATCAAATAGGTGTCATGCTCTTTTTGAAATGCAATCGTTTTTACGATTCTTATTTTAGCGGCTTCTTCGCTGGTGGTAATAGTCCACTCCATATATCTTGCACTTTCCGGCTGTGACCAGACATTGCGGTACATTTCTACCCAGTCAGAAAACTTTGCTTTATCTAAAATAAGGCTTTCTGTTTCAATCATGTTAAAGTGCCTCCGCATTTCTGTATATGTCCCTATTGTTTATTATACCATAGAAATGTGTCATTTTCTAATATGCGATGAAATGTAAGGTAAATGTAAGGACACGAGAAGGTTAGCACAAGGTCGAGCAGTTACAATGTACTTGCGATGATAAGAAAGGAGCAAACACAATGAATATCATTGAAACAAAAAATTTAACGAAATCATATGCAGATTTTACGGCGGTTTCGGGTATCGACCTGCATATTCCGAAAGGTGCTGTCTATGGCTTTCTCGGTCCGAACGGCGCCGGAAAGTCCACTACTATGAAAATGTTTTTGGGGCTTACCAAACCGACAAGCGGCTCGTTTACGATTGACGGAAAAAAGTATCCCGATAACAGGGTGCAAATTCTGAAAGAAATAGGCTCGTTTATTGAAGCTCCCGCTTTTTACGGAAACCTAAGCGGTGAAGAAAATCTCGAAATTATCCGTAAAATATTGGGACTTCCTAAATCCTCCGTAGCGGAAGCTCTTGAAATTGTTGGGCTGACGCAGTATAAGAAACGACTTGCCAAAAAATATTCTCTTGGAATGAAACAAAGGTTAGGTCTTGCAAGTGCCTTAATCGGAAAACCGCCAATCTTGATTTTGGATGAACCGACGAACGGACTTGATCCTGTCGGTATCCACGAAATCAGAACGCTAATCCGTTCCCTGCCGGAGAAATTTAACTGTACTGTTTTTGTTTCGTCGCATTTGCTTTCCGAAATAGAACTGATGGCTGATACTGTTGGCATACTGAATCACGGGCATTTGCTGTTTGAGGGAACACTCGATCAGCTTAAATTCAGTGCAGCGTCACAGGGCTATCCTACGGATAATCTGGAAGATACATTCCTTGCCTTGATAGACGCTGACAACGGACAAAGAGGTGGGGTACGATGAGCGTTTCTTTGGAATGTAAAAAAGCAAAACGAACTGGCTTTTTACCGGCGTTTTTCGGCGGTGGTATTTTAGCCGCAGTTGTTCCTGTTATCAATATGGCTGTCCGTTCGGAAATGTATCTTAATCTGCCGGGAAACCCAATACAAATTTTGCTTGACGCAAATTGGCAGATGATGACAATGCTGAATGTGTTGCTCGTCGTAGCCGGAGCTTGTCTTTTATATCATACTGAATACGCTGACAATGCCATGCAAAAAATGAAGTCTTTGCCCATTAGAGAAAGTTCCATTTTCTTAGGCAAAACAGTTTTGACAATCTTTATGAGCCTTTTTGTGCTTGTAATAGAAGCAGGTGCAGTCACATTTTGTACCTATCATTGGTTTGAAATCGGAAATGGTTTTTTTGGTGAACTGTGCAAATACTTCGGGTATTCATTTTTGCTGATGTTACCCTGCATTATTCTGTCACTTCTTATTGCGGAAGCCTGCAAGAATATGTGGGTATCTCTTGGGCTCGGCGTAGTATGCGTGTTTACCGCAACTATGTTACCGACAACGAACTTTGCCCTTTCGCTTTTCCCCTTTGCAATACCTTTTCAGGTATTTACGAGTAGCGATGTAACACAGTCCATGCATTATATCTATGCGGTAGCCGCAGAGCTTGTAGTTCTTGCCTTTGCAGAGCTTATATTTATAAAGGTGAGGAGGTCGTTTGAATGAGCTTTTTATCACTTGTTGGCGTGGAATTTAAGAAAATCAAACGCTCGAAGATACTACTGATTCTCTTTGTTGCGACAGTTATCTTATGGATACCGTCCATTTTGAATGCTCAAATGAATTTTGATATGCAGGCAGAGGGAATCTCGCCGGAAAACAATTTCTTTATTCAGGGCTTTATGGGAATGGCTTGGTTTATGTTCCCCGCAAGTATGGTAGTCGGGACAGTTCTTTTAAGCCAAACCGAACGGACGAATAAAGGGATTTTGAAAATGCTTGCCTTACCGATCAGCACAGCGAAACTCTGTATGGCAAAGTTCATTGTTCTACTTGCGCTGGCAGTTCTTCAAATCGGTATGGCAGTCGGTATGTATTATGTAGGCGCAGCAATAGCTTCCAGTACGCAGAACTATAATTTCATTTTGCAGCCGTTGTTTGTTTTTAAGGAGGCAGGCTTGATATTTGTTGCAGCAATTCCAATGCTTGCATTTTTCTGGCTTTTGTCGGTATGTATTCAGACGCCGATTTTTTCTATCGGTATCGGATTGGCTTCGATTGTGCCCTCTGTATTGATGATCAACACAAAAGCGTGGTTTGCTTATCCGATGTCGTATCCGTTCTTTGCGATAACGGCAGAATATGGAAAACTTGCAACAAATCTCGATACAGCACAAGTTGAACTAATACCGTGGATACCTGTTGCCATTGTTATAACAATCTTATGTTTAGGCATTTCCTGCACCCGGTTCGGGCAGGCTGAAAGGAGATAATTATTATGAAAAACAAGATTTTAACCGTTATCAGCACAATTATGCTTTTTGTACCGTGGACAATCTTACCGCTTCGGACTTTCGATTGGGCGTTAGAATCGCCCGTTGCTGAAATTATGATTTCCTGCTATGCAGCGTTTATGATTTTCAGCGGTGTGTTTACAATCATTTCTTATGTTAAGGCAAAAGCTCAAAATAATTTGATGAAAGTCTGCTTGGTTGTAAACAGCCTTTACGCCGTTGCGGGTGTCGCTGTATTTGGAATGATGGTTTTGCCGAAAATTATGTAAGGAGGTCGTGCGGACCATGAAAAGAGCAAAAGTATTTATTTCCCTGTTTTTAGTTTTATGCTTTACTGTTTCTTTTGTGGGTTGTAGTTCCAATCATGACAAAGGCAGCCTAAAAGATAATCTTATCGACGGTTGGGATAGTTGGATTCAGTCTTTCAGCAAATACGCATTGACAAAAGAAAAAGATTTGCAGGGTGAAAAGACAAAAGGCGTAGACGAATACACGGGGACTTATACTGCTACCTATGATGGGTTTAATGGAAAAGAATTTATCTTTGGCGGAACGGCTTTGGATCGTGAAAACGGTAATCATCTGCAAGTAACCTATAAGCTTACCATAGAGGATGGCAGTGCAGAATTGAATTGGATTGCAGGTAACGATGAATATTCGGTTGCGAATGTCAATTCAGAAGATACGAAAGAGTACACCATTTCATCCGGCGATAATTATATTGTTCTCAAAGGTGAAAATTTCAGCGGAAGCCTTGAACTGACGGTCAAAGATGCGGAAAACTAAGAAGTACAGAAAATTTGTAGCATATGCCGTAATGGGTATCGGCGGTATCCTTATAGGGATATTACTGATACCCACAGGCATTTTTGTAATACTTATTTATTGTATTTATAGAATTATGGATCGGATTGTTAGTTGGTGTGATAAATGCAAAAAAAAACTATGATTCAGTAGAAAGCGAGGTTTTATTCTGAAACGAATTTTACTTGTAGATGACGACGAAACAATCAGATATGCCTTATCGGAAACTTTGAAAAATGAATTTGAGGTTTTGGAATCATCCGGCGTTAGCGACGCATTGAAAAAGTTGGAAACGACTTCTGTTGATCTGATTTGTTCTGATTATAATATGCGGGATGGAACAGGCTTAGATTTACTGCATTCTTGCAAAGAAAGGAATATTTCTGTTCCATTTATGCTTATGTCTGCTTACGACTTCAATCAACTTTCAAAAAAAGCGGATTTGTACGGTATAACTTTTTGCGAAAAAACAGATTGTGAGTTTCTCGATAAAATCAGAGCTATGTTATAGGAAAGGAAAAGGAATGAGCTGTTTAGGAAACATAATATGGTTTTTATGCTGCGGTTTATGGCAAGGATTCTTTTGGAGCGTTGCGGGTATATTGTGGAGTATTACGATTATCGGAATTCCAATCGGACGCCAATGTTTCAAATTTGCCGCCCTTGCATTTTTTCCATTCGGAAAGGAAATCAAATATGGTGGAAGTCCCGTGTCTATGGTTGCTAATATATTTTGGATAATTTTGAGCGGTATTCCTTTGGCGTTGTCCTCTTTGCTCAATGGGGTATTGCTGTGTTGTACGATTATCGGTATTCCCTTCGGTCGTCAATGTTTTAAGTTTGTGAAGTTGGCTTTAGCACCGTTTGGTGCAACTGTTAATTGAACTGTCATTAAGGTAAAAATAGAGAATGAATTATACAGAATGGATTTTCAATGAAAAATCTCCGATTTACATACAATTAGCTCATAAACTCCGATACAGCATTCTCGGCGGTAGGTTACTACCCGGAGAGAGTATTCCATCCATTCGCAGTATGGCAGTTATGTTACACCTCAATGTCAATACCGTTGCAAGATCATATAGATTGATAAATCAAGATAATTTGATTTTTACACAAGGGAAAAGAAATTATTGTGTCACATTAAATAGCACTCTTATTCAAAAGAAACGCATTCAAGAAATGGAGCGTATTTGCCATAGTTTTATAAGTGTAATGGCAGAATTGGGCTTTTCTAAAAAGGAGCTTTTATCGTTTATTCAGGAACACATCCGCAGTGAAAATTAAAATATCACTGCTTTTACATAAAACAAAAGCAGCCTTGCGGCTACTTTTCGGGTGCAGTATTGATTAAGGCTTTCGCAGTTGCTTTGACGACTTCCAACGACCGTTCATCGCAAGCTGAAAGCATACGGAGGAGATTTTCCACCTCGGAATCTTTGGACGGCTTCTCGGGGTAGAAAATCGAATCCGCAGAAATGTTCAATTCCCGGACGAGCTTATGTAGGACATCAAAACTTGGCTTTTTGCCCTCGTTCTCGATTCGATATAGGTATCGCTCGGTAATATCTACTTTGTTTGCTAACGCTTCTATGGTAATTCCGGCGTTTTCACGAGCAGTCTTGATGATACACCCCAGCGTTTCAGGTTTGTTATGCACTTACAGTCCACCTCCATATATAATTATACTAATTTATGCCATCTTTATAATGGCACGACAATTCAATTATAAATGGACTGTCAGTTCGCAAATATATGAACTAAATAACAGGTGTCAGCCCTGCCAATAAAAAAAACGAGGTTTGTCAGGGCGGTTTCGTTATGCACGAATCTCTCTAAATCCGAGTTTTTTGGATTGGAGGGATTTTTTATGCGCTGGAGTATACTCGGCGTTCCGCTGCTTGTAATGAGCAGCGAATATGAATCTATGATATAGGCATTATCAGAGGTGTTTCATTAAAAAAAGCGCTTGCCCCGCAAAGGAGCATCGCGGCTTACATACTGAACTGATATGCCATAAATACAATGAAACAAACGCACTTGCGTGGCGAAATTTGTCGCTTTGCAGGTGCGTTTTTATATTTCCCGGTATTTCGACCTTTTATAGTGTCGGTTGCCGTTCACCGCCTCTCAGTCTGAATTTTTACATTTTTGAAAATTCAGACTGGAGGTAAAGAAAATGGCAAAAAGCCAATTTGATGTTCTGAAAGAGGAGTTTCAGAACGAGTGTAAGGTTATCAATTTGAAGTATGAGTATGAGGAATATATAGGCAAGGAGCAATGGGCGATTATCTCGGAACTATCCGAAGAAGAAATACTTGAAAAGTACAAGCCTATTGTTCAGGATTACATACCGTTTATTGTATTGCCGCCAATATATGGAGAAGTACAGCAGCAGTTTCGCCGAAACGAAAATAAACACTATATGAGAATGGTCAGAGGTCATTTTTACTCGCTGGAGGAGGATTTAGAAGAACATCACCCTGAAATAGCCGTAGAGGATTGCATAGACCAAATTTTTGCACAGGAGCAAAGCAGGGAGCTTTGGGAAGCAATAAATTCCCTGAACGAGAAACAAAGGAAGCGGCTCATTGCCTACTATTTTGAGGGAAAAACCTATCGGGAGATTGCCGATGAGGAGGGCGTCGATCATAAAGCTATCATTCGTAGTGTCGAGATTGCCTTGAAAAATCTAAGGATTTTCTTGGAAGAGAGTCCCCAAGAGACCTTTCCCAGTGGGAACAAGTGAAGGGGCTTGTTCCTATTCCGGATATGGAACGCCTTTCAAAAACTTATATTGAGAGGTTTATATAAATGGGACTCAAAGAAAATCAAAAGGTAAAGCGTGGAGAAATCTATCTGCACGATTTCGGAAGCAATGAAGGCTCGATACAGAATGGGATAAGACCAGTTCTTGTAGTGCAATGCGACGAAGGAAATCAGGCAAGTACAACGACTGTTGTTGCAGCTCTTACATCTGTGATTAAGAAACGCTATCTGCCTTCGCACATTATTTTAGGCGATAAATACGGACTGAAAGAGCCTTCAATGGTTATGCTTGAACAACTGAAAACGGTCAATCAAACGGAGCTTACCGAATATATCGGTTTTGTTGACAGCGAATATCTGCTCAGGAAAATCAATTTTGGCTTGAAAAAAGCACTTGGATTGTGGGTAGATAAGCCGCAGAAGCAAAAAGGTGATATTCGTTGTTTATGCAGTAAGTGTTTAGATGACTACAAATCCAATCCCGGTTATATCGTAAGGCGGCTTGATCCGTTTGCGAAAGAAAAACGCAAATGTGATAAGTGCCTGAATATGGGGTACGATTATCTGATTTGCGATAAGAGTATTTCCAAGAGGTAACGCATATGGCAGATACAAATACTACGAAGCCGTATGTGCCTGTTTGGGAAAAATATGCCCTCACGATTTATGAAGCAGCGGAGTATTTCGGGATTGGTGAACATCGTCTGCGAACATTGGTAAGGGAAAACCGTCAGGCGGATTTCGTGCTATGGATCGGAGTGAAGGTTGAAATTAAGCGAAAGCTGTTTGAGAAGTTTCTGAACGAGATAAACGCACTATAATGTCAAGTATGCGATTTCAACCTTCGCACATTTGTCAAAAGGCTCGTGTCTGACTATGATTGAGGGGAAGACACGAGCCGGGCAAATGGAAAAGGAGGACGCCGCATTGAAAAATTATGTTTATGTTCCCGGTCTTAGTGAGGTTGTGGAAGATGAAAGAAAAAAAGAGCCGAGCAGAACGGAAGATGATAAGTTCATTACAGCAACAGGTGCAGCTAAAAAGATTGTCGCAACGCACGATAATGGAGTTGTGAGAAATAAAAAGGTTGATGACCGCAGCTTTCGGATTCCCGTATGGGAAAAATACGCCCTGACGATAAAGGAAGCAGCGGAGTATTACAACATTGCCGAAACGAGACTACGGGAGTTTGTAATGAGCAATCGAACCAAGCCGTTTGTACTGAAAGCCGGAGGAAGATTGTTAGTGAAGCGCAAGGTCTTTGAAGCGTTTTTAGACCAAAACAATATCATTTGATAAGGAGGAAGCAATGGATAAGCAGAACAATCCAATATTTCAGAGAAGTTATCCAAATGCTGAAATGTGTAATCAAAAGCTGAAGGAATTGCCGATATGGGAAAAGCCGCTGTTGACGGTGGTTGAAGCGGCAAAGTATTTTCAAATCGGAGAATCCAATATCAGAAGGCTTACAAGAGAACATAAGGACGAGGACTTTATACAATGGAAAGATTCCCGTGTGTTTATCAGACGGGAGGAATTTGAAAAGTTCTTGGATCGCACCAATGTAATTTAGAAGGAGGTATGGACTATGGCAGAAAAAAGGCGTGATTCCAAAGGTAGGGTTCTTTGGGCAGGTGAATCACAGCGTCCCGATGGGAAGTATGAGTTTAAGTACGCCGATAACAATGGAGAGCGACACTCAGTGTATAGCTGGAAGCTCGTTGCAACTGACCGTGTACCGGAGGGGAAGCAGGTAACGGAGTCGCTTCGAGATATGGAAAAGCGGATTAAAAAGGACTTGGAGGATAATCTTCTTGTGTACGAAACAAGGAAGATGACGCTTAATTCCTTTTGGGACGAGTACATCGCTATGAAGCATGAACTTAAAGATTCCACAAGAAGCAATTACATCTATATGTATGATAAGTATATCCGACCGGAAATCGGGCAGAAAAATATCACAGTCATTAAGTATAGCGATGTTAAGAAATTTTATATGACGCTGATCTACGAAAAGGGATTTAAGCCGAACAGTATGGAAATCGTCAACACGATTTTGCACCCTGTTTTTACTTCGGCGGTTCGTGACGGATATATCCGGCTCAATCCTTCCGATGGCGTAATGGCGGAAATCAAGAAGAGCCACGCTTGGGAAAAGCCAAAACGCCACGCACTTACAGAACGGCAGCAGGAGTTATTTGTAAATTTTACGGCTCAGTCTCACCAATATAGCCATTGGCTTCCGCTAATAACGACAATGTTGGGAACGGGCTGTCGCATAGGTGAAATTCTTGGCTTGCGCTGGGAGGACTGCGATTTTGAGCAGAATATTATTAGCGTAAACCATACATTGATTTACCGCAAATTTACAGACGAGCCTTGCCATTATGCAGTTACTACGCCAAAGACGAAAGCGGGAGAACGGATTATCCCTATGCTTGCAGATGTAAAGGACGCATTGAAAACGGAATATAAGCAGCAGATTGAGGACGGTTTTAACGAGAGCGTAATCGACGGGTATTCCGGGTTTATATTCAAATCCCGATATAATACGGTCTTATCCCCACACGGCGTAAACAGGGTGCTTGACCGTATTATTAAAGCGTATAACACGCAGGAGGAACAGACGGCAAAAAGAGAGAGAAGAAAACCGGAATTGCTTCCGCACTTTAGCTGCCATAATCTCCGCCATACTTTTTGCACTCGCTTCTGTGAGAATGAGACGAATCTGAAAGTCATTCAGGAGATTATGGGACACGCCGATATTACAACGACGATGGACATATATAATGAAGCGACCAAGGAAAAGAAAATGGAATCCTTTGCTGGGCTTGAAGGAAAAATCAAGATAAGATAAACAGAAGGAGCTTGCCGCAGTAGGCAGGCTCCTTGATTTTTGTGAAAAAATATGCTATACTATACAAGAAATTAGACGGTACGGCGTGTGTGTTGCAGTCATAACCGAGATGTGCTTCATTGCTGGACAATGTAAACACCACCGAATTTTTACGACAGATTTTACGACAAATCAAATCAGAATATGCTGATTTATGATAGGTTATGTAGAACAATGAAGCCAATTTGGATAAACAAAGTCAGGGAAAAGCAGGATAAATCAGGGGGTATCGTTCCTCCCCCGGAAATCCCGACAATGAAACCCTTGAATGGTGTAAAGGACGAAAATGGTGTAAGCTCTGAGGCGGTTGAAGCCCCGAAAGCGGAGCCGGAAAAGATAGATTTCTCCAAAGTAGAGATCGAGCCTTTATTCAAAGATTTCGTGGATTTTGAGACTTTCTCTAAGTCTGATTTCAGAGCCGTCAAGGTGCTTGCCTGCGAAGCGGTGCCGAAGTCCAAGAAGCTCTTAAAATTCACGCTGGACGACGGTACAGGCGAAAACAGGACGATTTTAAGCGGTATCCACGCCTATTACGAGCCGGAGGAGCTTGTCGGAAAGACTTGCATTGCAATCGTCAACTTGCCGCCAAGACCGATGATGGGTATTGATTCCTGCGGTATGTTGATAAGCGCCGTACACCACGAGGAAGGCGAAGAAAAGCTCCATCTTCTGATGGTAGACGACCACATTCCGGCAGGCGCAAAGCTCTACTAAAACGAGATGTACTTCATTTTCCGAAAAGCTCGGAATTTACACAAATACACCAATTTTACACCAATCGCTGCCAAAATCGGTGCAGCAACAAAAAAATCGCATAATTTTTAGTTTCACACTGCCCCTGAGAAGTTATGGCTTCTCAGGGGCTTCTGTATTTTCTCATAGTTTTTATTCGCCCTTGTCGCAAACTATACCAATCCACGCTTTCTCAATATAATGAAGATAATCGCAGAGGAAGGAGAGGATTGAGTATGAGCAATATTTTATCAGAAGTACACCCTGAGCTTGTTGCGGAATGGTCGGATAAAAATCTGCCGCTTACTCCGTATAAGATTACATACGGCTCAAACAAAGTCGTTTGGTGGAAAGGCGCTTGTGGTCACGAATGGAAAACGAGTGTTAAGGCTCGTTCAAATGGCGAAAACTGCCCAATCTGTTCAGGCGCAAGAGTGATAGAGGGTATCAATGATTTGGCAACGCTGAAGCCGGCGCTGGCTGCTGAATGGTCAAGTAAGAACGATCCGCTAAAGCCGACAATGGTAACAATAGGCTCTCATAAGAAAGTGATTTGGCAAGATAAATATGGTCACGAATGGACGGCAACGGTTAAGAGCAGGGCGTTAAACGGCACAGGCTGCCCGTATTGCTCTCATAATAAAATCTTAGTGGGATTTAATGACCTTGCCTCACAGCGCCCTCAAATCGCTTCTGAGTGGTCTGAGAGAAATTACCCACTAAAGCCTGATATG
>ERZ894209.87-NODE-87-length-76455-cov-23.325288_pt1 | contig 76455 bp, 68 predicted proteins | sample MGYA00380288_ERZ894209 | MGnify/ENA primary metagenome ERZ894209 (study PRJEB32331, sample SAMN06328482) | human gut metagenome | biome: human gut microbiome; feature: stool | host: Homo sapiens | collected 2013-12-13 ... | reverse complement strand
ATTTTACTTTCTTATCCTTTATTCTTTCCGGCAGTTCCGGAAGTATGCCCATATTACAGCCCATAGGCTGAAATTCTCCGCTGCAGCCTCCGCTAATATAAGCGGTCAGCGCGCCGATCATAGTTTCATGCGGCAAAACCATAGGAGCCTTTCCTTTTATGCGCCTTACGACGTTGATTCCGGCCATTATACCGCTTGCCGCCGATTCAATATACCCCTCTACTCCGGTGATCTGACCGGCAAAGAAAATATCGGAATCGCTTTTCAGACTATAATCTGAACAGAGAAGCTTTGGACTGTCTATAAAGGAATTTCTGTGCATAACCCCGTAACGGACAAATTCAGCGTTCTCTAACCCGGGAATCATAGAAAACACTCTTTTCTGTTCTCCGAACTTAAGATTGGTCTGAAAGCCGACAAGATTATACATGGTTCCCGCCTTATTTTCTTTCCTAAGCTGCACTACGGCATAAGGTCTTTTTCCCGTCCGCCTGTCTATAAGTCCCACAGGCTTAAGGGGACCGAAACGCATTGTATCCTCGCCTCTTCCGGCAAGCGCCTCTATCGGCATACAGCCCTCGTAGACCTTAAAATCCCTTTTGTCAAATTCTTTCAGCGGAGCTCTTTCCGCTTCTGTCAGAGCATTGTAAAATGCGGCATACTCGCCTTTATTCATCGGACAGTTTATATAATCGGCGTCGCCTCTGTCATAGCGCGACGCAAAGAAAATCTTATCCCTGTCAAGGCTTTCAAAGGTCACTATCGGAGCTGCGGCGTCAAAAAAGCTGAGATAATTCCCGCACTTTTTTCTAATGCTTTCCGCCAGTCCGCCGGAGGTCAAAGGACCTGTTGCAATTATAACCGTTTCATTCTCCGGTATATCGGTAATTTCCCTGTCTATTACGGTTATAAGAGGGTGAGCGGTAATCTTTTCAGTCACGCTGTCGGAAAAACTTTCCCTGTCTACCGCCAAAGCCCCTCCCGCCTCGACTGCATTTGCTTTTGCGCATGGGACTATCAATGAGCCCAGCAGCTCCATTTCCTCTTTAAGCAATCCTGCGGCAGAATCGTGCCTTGAAGCCTTCAAGGAATTGGAGCATACAAGCTCCGCCAGTCCCTTATAATGATGAGCGGGAGTGAACTTGTGCGGCTTCATTTCATAAAGCTCTACAGCGATTCCGGCGTTTGCTATCTGCCACGACGCCTCGCATCCTGCAAGTCCTCCGCCTATAACCTTAACCATCTTAATCTCCCTTTAAGTCAGATCCTTTTCATATCCGCAATCCGGCTTTTCACATATGAGCTTTCCCGACTTTCCGCCCTTTTTGAAAAGCGTGTTGCCGCACTTTGGACATTTATCCTCCACAGGCATATTCCATGTCATAAAATTACAGTTTGGATAATTTTCACAGCCGTAAAAGCTTCTGCCCTTTTTGGATTTTTTCAGTATGATCTTCTGTCCGCATAGAGGACATGTTCCCTTTGTTTCCTGAACTATCTTCTTAGTGTTTTTACACTCTGGAAATCCCGGACAAGCCAGAAATTTACCGAATCTTCCTATTTTTATTACCATGTTTCTTCCGCACTGATCGCACACAATATCCGTTTCCTCGTCCGGTACCTTGACTCTTTTTCCCTCCATTGACTTTTCAGCTTTCTCGAGAACCTTTTCAAAATCCTGATAAAACGCGTCAAGCGTATCGACCCAGTCCGTTTCTCCTCGCTCAACCGCGTCCAGATCATTTTCCATCTTAGCGGTAAACTTGGCGTCGACTATGTGCTTGAAATGATCCTTCATAAGATCAGTCGTGACCTCGCCCAGAGCAGTGGGCTTTAGCTGCTTTCCTTCTCTTTCAACATAAAGACGTGAAATAATGGTTGTAATGGTGGGAGCATAAGTACTTGGCCTGCCTATTCCGTTTTCCTCCATAGTCTTAATCAGCGACGCCTCGGAATATCTTGCGGGCGGCTGAGTAAAATGCTGGTTTCCCGCAAGCTCCTTGAGCTTTAAAACGTCTTTCTTTTCAATCGGCGGAAGCATTTTATTGTTTTCCTCGTCCTCTTCCTTTTTTTCTTCATAAAGCCTTGTAAAGCCGTCAAATTTTACCGAGTAGCCTGACGCCTTGAATATGCAGCCCTCGGCTTCTATGGAAACCGATACCGTATCAAGCAAAGCGTTAGCCATCTGACTGGCAATAAAACGTTCCCATACAAGCTTATATATTTTAAACTGATCTGTAGTAAGGCTTGCCTTAACTCTGTCCGGAGTAAGATCCGGAAGAGACGGCCGGATAGCCTCGTGCGCGTCCTGAGCGTTTTTCTTACTCTTGAATACTCTCGGCGACGACGGAAGATAGTCCTTACCGAAAATATTTTCTATACATGAAGCCGCCGCGTCTCTTGCCTCGTCCGATATTCTCAGACTGTCCGTTCTCATATAGGTTATAAGACCTACAGCGCCCATACCCTCTATTTCTACGCCCTCATAAAGCTCCTGAGCCGCCTTCATAGTACGCTTTGCCTGAAAGCCCAGACGCCTTGAAGCCTCCTGCTGAAGAGTTGAAGTTATAAACGGAGGCGCCGGCTGCTTTTTTGTTACCCTTTTCTTAACGTCTGTTACAATATACTGCGCATTTTCCAGTCTTTTAAGTATACTGTCCGTCTGATCCTTATTTTCAAGCTCCGCCTTTTTTCCGTCTATATTTGCAAGCTTGGCGGCAAAAACCTTTCTGCTCGACGGAGCGGTAAATTTAGCGTCAATACTCCAGTATTCCTTGGGAACAAAATTTTTTATCTCATTTTCCCTGTCTACAATCATTCTAACCGCCACAGACTGAACCCTGCCTGCTGAAAGTCCCCTTTTTACCTTTTTCCAAAGAAACGGACTAAGCTTATAGCCTACGATCCTGTCCAGAATTCTTCTTGCCTGCTGAGCGTTAACAAGATCAATGTCTATCTTATGAAGATTATCCATTCCGGCCTTTATACCGCTTTTTGTTATTTCATTAAAGGTAACGCGGTTGTTTTCATTAAGATCAAGACCAAGCATCTGCGCTATATGCCAAGATATAGCCTCTCCCTCTCGGTCCGGGTCAGTCGCAAGGTATATTTTACCGCTTTTTTTAGCGTATTTTTTTAGTTCCTTTATAACGTCCTCTTTACCCTTCATGTTTATATATTGGGGTTGAAAATGGTTTTCAAAATCTATTCCCATTTTAGACTTAGGCAAATCCCTGACATGCCCCATGGACGCTATAACCTCATAATCTCCGCCAAGGTATTTTTTTATAGTCTTAGCCTTAGCGGGAGACTCAACAATAACAAGATCCGACATATATGTTAATATTTTCCGGTTATAAACGGAAAATTCTCCTTTCAATTTTTTTCTGAAAGCCCGTATTTTCTGCCCTCTTTAAGCCGAACAGCTCCAATTATCTCAAGCTCCGTCAGGACCGCCAATATATTCAGCGAATCTATTTCAGTTTTCTCGATAATATCGTCAAGATACAAATCGCCTTTCTTCAAAACGGTTACGACGGCAAGCTGATCCCCGCTCAAATCTTCAAGCAATACGTCAGGTCCGTCGTTATAATCCGCTGTCGTTTCCTTCTGAGCTGTACGCGCTTTTTCCCGCGCGCTTTTCTTTTCTACGGACTTTCCGCGTTTTCTCTTAGCGGTGCGGCTGTCCCTTTTAGGTATATCTCCGCTCTCAGTAACTATCTCCGGTATTTCAAATTCGCTTTTGAGCATTCTGAAATAACTTGAGGTATAATAATCGTAAAGTATATCCAGATGACTGAACACGGGAACGGCGCCGTCCCGCAGATATTTTACCACTCCTGCATACCTTTTGTCAAATATATCCGCAGGAGGAATACAAAAAACAGTTCTTCCCTGCTCTGAAGCATGCTCCGCTGTAATAAGAGCCCCGCTTAACTCATCCGCCTCTGTAACAAGCGTTCCGAACGTTAGTCCGGAAATTATACGGTTTCTTGTATGAAAGCAAAATCTGTCGGGACGCGTTCCGGGAAAATATTCCGAAATAACAATCCCGTTTCGGGCAATTATATCCTTTGCCTTGGCATTTTCACGCGGATAGTCAACATCAAGACCGCATGCAAGCACAGCGGCTGTTCTTCCTCCGGCTTTAAGAGCGCCCTTATGAGCCGCCGAATCAAGACCTAATGCAAAGCCGCTTACAATAGTAAATTCTCTCCTTGCCAGTTCAGAGCAGATAGTTTCGGTAACCTCGAGGCTGTACGCAGAGGGATTTCTCGTTCCGACGCAAGATAATGCCGGATACTTATTAAAGCTTTCTATATCACCCATACAAAACAGTACGGCAGGAGGATTATAAATATTCCTGAGCAGCGGCGGATAATTTTTATCCTCAAAGGTCAGTATATTAAATCCCTTATTACCACAATATTCGAGTATGCTGTCGCACTGTTCTATATGAGTAGTTTTTACGGCACGTATTTCAGCGCTGCTCAACGACGGATGATCTCCTCCGCTGACAGCCTCATAGGCGTCTCTGACATTCCCGAAAGGACTTATCATCTCCCATATTCTTTCGTTTCCGGGACGAAGCGCCATAACAAACCATATCCAGTAGCGTGTATTTTCAGTCAAATCTCATCAGCTCCCACATAATGATACCGGCCGCCATTGCCGCGTTTAACGACTCTGCATTGCCGCTCATTTTAATAGTTATCCGTTCCGAGCATTCCATAGCCGTTTCACTGTCAAGACCGTTTCCTTCGTTTCCGATAAATACCGCACCGCCTTTACTGAAATCAATCCTTTTAACATCGCGCTCCGCATTATTCACAACAGCGGCATAGCTTTTCAGCCCCGCTTCATTCAGCGCTTCCAATAGCTCTTCCTTTTCAACATTCCTGTAAACGGGTATTCTGAATATTGCCCCCATCGTAGAACGTATAGCTTTAGGATTGTATACATCGCAGCTTTTGCAGAAAATTGCTCCGTCCAGTCCAAGAGCGTCGGCAGTTCTTATTATCATTCCGGCATTTCCGGGATCCTGAAGTCCGTAGAGTACTATGTATCTGCCTCCTCTTTTCAGCTTTTCGCCAAGTCCGTCGTCGTTTATAAAACCGCATTGAGCGAATATTCCCTGAGTATTCTCAGTATCAGAAATTTTTCTGCCAAGCTCGTCTGTAATAACCGATACATCAATGCCGTTTAAACAATGTTCATTAATACCTGCAGCATATTTTTCATAAGCGGATTCGGTAAGAAATATTTTTTTAACAGGCGCATTATTTTTAAGGGCGTCCGTCACAAGCCGAAGTCCTTCAAGGGGAAATAATTTATATCTTATACGCTCCTTCTTTGAGGACATTATTCTGCGAAATAGCCTCATAGAGGGATTATCTGCTGATTTTATAAATTTAAAACCGTTAAAATATTCATTTCCCGGCAAATACATCAACCTCGTCTTTCAATCTGAATTTAAACGAAAACACGCTCTAATTACGGATAAGAGCGTGTTTTTATCTGATTAAATGGCAGCCTTTGCCTTCTCTACGATAGCTGTAAAGCCTGCCGGATCATTGATTGCAATTTCTGAAAGCATCTTACGATTCAGGCTGATACCCGACTTCTTAACGCCGTTCATAAACTGTGAATAATTGATGCCGTTAAGCTTGCAGGCAGCGCTGATTCTTGTGATCCAAAGCTGTCTGAAATCTCTTTTCTTCTTCTTACGTCCGGCATAAGCATAGTTGCCGGACTTCATAACGGCCTGCTTTGCCATCTTGAAATGCTTGCTCTTTGCGCCCCAATAGCCCTTAGCAAGCTTGAGAGTTTTATTTCTTCTCTTGCGAGTCATCATCGCACCCTTAACACGTGCCATAGTCTTATACCTCCGTTTTACATCTCAATAATTACTTATAAGGAACTAACTTCTTAATTGTCGGAGCGTTCGCTTCGCTTGCAACTCCTGAGCAGCGGGCGATTCTCTTTCTCTTTGTATCCTTTTGAGTAAGTCTATGTCTTTTGTTTGTGTGCTGATATTTAACCTTGCCGTTTTTAGTCAGCTTAAAGCGCTTCTTAGCGCCTGAATGAGTTTTAACCTTAACCTTTGCCATAACAGGTTCCTCCTTTTATTTAGTAGATGCTTTCGGCGACATGAACATAACAATACTGCGGCCTTCCATTTTAGCAGGCTTATCAACAACGCCGGCTTCTGCGCACGCTTCCTTGAATTTATTAAGAAGCTCTTCGCCAAGCTGAGGATGTGCAATCGCGCGCTTACGGAATCTTACGGAAACCTTGAGTTTGTCCCCGTTTTTTAGAAACTTAATCGCCTGATTTACTTTTGTATTAAAATCGTGAGTGTCTATTGCGGAAAACATTCTTATTTCCTTGATTTCAACTACCTTCTGATTTTTTCTTGCTTCCTTTTCCTTCTTAGCCTGTTCAAAGCAGAATTTTCCATAATCGAGAATTCTGCAAACCGGCGGTTTTGCATTCGGAGCAATCTTAACCAGGTCAAGATCCTTTTCATAAGCCATCTTCTGAGCGTCTCTGGCAGAAATAACGCCGAGTTTTGTTCCGTCAACGTCAATCAGCAATACTTCCTTATCCCTGATTTCTTCGTTGATCTGCAGTTCTTGTTTGCTAATAGTCAGCACCTCCAAGCATTAATTAGGGCGTAAAAATTAATTATCGCCAAAAATAAAAATGAGCGCAGATATAAAATCAGCACTCAATAAAATCATAGGCGGAAAACCGCGAATTATCTATATTGACCATAACAGCATAACGAGCCGTATGGTGAGAACTGATATTCTGCTTTGTTTTTACTAAATAATTATAATCTGTTTATTACGGTTTGTCAAGTCTTTTCTATAAAAAATCAGAAAATTTTCTTAATTTTACTTTTCAGTCCTTTAAATACCTCTACGCATTTTAACTTAACCTGATAATCATCGGGGTTTTCCATAAGGTCAAGCTCCTCCTTGCTGAAATAGTCCTTTGCGGTTTCATCGTCGGATTCAACGGTTTCCGCGGCCGGTATGCACAGCGGCGGATACATTACGCACCACCAGTTATGCCCTTCCGCTTCGCCTATAGTAACTCGTAAAGCCTCATAATTTCCGGCTGGCATAGTGATATTGCCGTAAACACGGCTGTCAAAATCCATATTAACAAGATTAGTCTGAGCGCCGTAGTCAAAACCGTTCTCTTCTATAACCTGAAGTACGATTCCGTTTATATAATCCAGCCTGCTTCCGGCGGCGCTTTCCATATCCTCGAGAGTTTCGCAACCTCCGAATATCTCGTCAGAGCATTCAAGCAGCCTGTCTCTAACTTTAAGTTTAAGCCGCTGATCCTCTTCGCTGTCCGAATTGGCAAGTATGTGCATTCTGAGAACGTCGTTTTCCAGATTTGAAACGACAGATCCCACCTGTGCAAAATTGGAATATAATATAGCTCCGATCAAGCCTGTAAGTAAAATAATGTCTGTTTTTTTCATGTCAATCACCTCAACGGTAACATTGGCATAAAAATCAGATATTATTCATTCACATAAAAAAGTTACTGCAAATCTATATCCGCACCCTCGATAAATCCAATATAGCTCTTTCCTGCGTTGACTGAAATCAGCTCGCCCGTCTGACCGTATATCTTAACGGGCGCACCGGCAGATTCTTTAGACCATGAAACCTGCTGAGCTTTTCCCATTGAAATATAATAACCGCTTCCGCCGTCGAGACCTATATCCATAAGCTTTCCGTCGCTTCTGACGGAAATATCGGTTTCAAGCGCAAACACATTTGTAAATTCAAGCTGATTACCGGTAACGCCGTCTTTATGAGGCGATCCGGAATGATATTTTAAATACGTTCCGCTTTCACTGTCAAACTCAAACGTGCTGTAATAATCAGAGGAAAATTCCAGCTCCGCAGACATGCAGACGGTTCCCTCCGGAGCTTCGGGAGTATCGGGAGAATTGAAAACAAACGCGCCTCCCGCGTTTTCTTCATTTATATCTGTCCTATAGCCCATATCTGCAATAGCCCGCTCAAGCTCGGAGCCCTTCAGACAGCCGGTATGCTCAGTCGCATAGGACTGCGCTCTGTTCTCATCTCTGACAAAAACGGTACCGTATCCCAAAGATGAATCGTTTCCGTCGAAACGGTCTATACCTAAATCGTTAAGCGTATCCAAAGCTATTGTCCTGTCCGTTCCCCAATGACAATAAATAGCGTCCATTCCATACGCTAAGATAGGGTAATAATAACGGCAGCTTCTTACAGAGCATATATCAGGAACCTCGGTATAATCCGCATAAACAGCCATGAGTCTTGTTATTCCGCCCTCCACAGGCAGCTCGTAAATTATATCCGCGTCGTCTATACCATATTGCGGAAGAGACGCCTTTATGTTGCTTACCATTACAGCAACAGGTCTTTTGCCAACGGCATTTGCATTAAAGCCGTATTCTCCGGTCAGAGGGTTTTTCACCTTGTTTTCCTGTGCGTTTTCATCCTCTGCTTCCGATTTCTCCGATGAATATATCTGATCGGATTCGGAAGAATTCCCGCCTTTTTCAGGCTGTGAACACGCCCCAAGGCACGTTACCATTAACAGAGAAACTGCGATAGCTTTGATTTTTTTCATTTTTTTACTCCATGATAAATTTATATAAAATAACCTTTAAATCCAGAAATAATATTATCAAGCTTCTGCTTGCGTCTAATTTTCATACCGTTAAATACTATCAAATTCCAAAAGTTTTGTCAATATGCTTCCGTCTGAATTTATAACCGAATAATCCTCTTTTTTATTTCGTTTAACGATTATATCCTCATAAAACAGCCGCAGTTTGTCGAGAAAATACGATGAAAACACGTGTGAAACGTATTTACAAACCGTGTCTGTTCGATATAAAATATTATTACAGAATTGTTACAAAAAATAAACGGAGGATTACAAATGAAAAAACTCAGATTCATTTTAGCATTATTTAGCTGTTCAATGCTTATTGCTGAAGGAAGCTTACACGCCGGCGCGCTGAGCTACTGCGGTACGCTTACATATATTATATCCGATAATCATGCGGTTATAACGGGCTTTGAAGGAAAACCTGAGATCTTAGAGCTTCCGTCGGTAATAGACGGAAAAAAAGTAATGGAAATCAGAGAAAACGCATTTTATAAGTGCTCAGATTTAAAAAAGATTGTGATACCGGAAAGCGTTACGGAGATCGGTCATCACGCATTTTATGAATGCACGTCTCTTGAAACCGCGGTAATAAACGGAAACATTTCAAAAATAGCGGAAGGAACATTCTATGGCTGTAAATCTCTCGACAGCGTCAGTATCAATTCTTCTCCTCTGTCGTTCGGCGATTACGCCTTTTATGGCTGTGAAAGCCTTGAAAGCTTTTCTTTTCCGCCAAGCGTTACTGATATAGGAGAATACAGCTTTGCGGACTGTGCATCCCTATATGACCTTAATATAAACAGAGAACTGAAAAATATAGATTCTTATGCGTTTTATAATTGCGAAAACCTTAATAAGGTCAGACTTCCCGACGGGCTTTTATCTGTTGGACGATATGCAATCGGTTTTTCCTGCGAGGGTACTCTTAAAGATATAACAATAACAGGAGACTCCGATTCTATAGCCGAGCATTACGCAGATGAAAACAATCTGAAATTCAGAGAAAGAGTTTATTATGAAAACAGAAGCTTTATAAGCGCCGATACCGCCGCAGGCATATTGGCGTGGATTCCGTTTGCCGTCATATATGCCCTTCTCATGTATGCTATAATCACCAAATCAAAAAGAAAAAAGAGAAGAGCCTTCTGAAAAATAAAAAATCCGTCAGAAATTATGCTGAACGGATTTTTTTATTTTAACTCTTATATTCAATTATTCTTTTATACGGCTCACAGCAGGTCATAAGCTCAGACATCAAGCATACCCCATAAGCGCCGTTTTCTATCGGCTCACGATAATTCTCAGCGCAAATACCCCCTATTGCAAATACCGGTATACTTACGCTTTTTACAACCTTCTTCAAAAAAGAAATCCCCCTTGGTTCAAGGTCCTTTTTACATTCTGTTTCATAAATATGTCCTGCGATAAGATAATCCGCTCCAAGTCTTTCCGCAGCTACAGCCTCCTCAGGAGAATGAACTGAAACTCCTACGCGCTCGAAACCGGACGGACGACCGTTTTTGCTTATATCCGAAATTGTCAGATGTACGTTTACAACTCCAAGCGCAGCGGCAGTACGGGGACGGTTAAGCGAAATAACGCGTCTGTATTTATCATTGCCGGCTATAATTTCTTCGGCAAGCTTTAGATATTCATAATCTGTCAGATCCTTTTCACGCAATACTGCCACATAAGGCTCCGCGTCCATGATACTTCTTACCCGACTGACGAAATCGTCCCTGCAAAGCTTTCTGTTCGTAACAGCTATAACCATTATCAAACCCTCACATAGTCTGTAAATACAGGCTGAAGTCCCTTATCAAGCAATGCCTTTCTGACCTCTTCAACACTTCTGGGATCCGATATTTCAAACTGCTCGTCGCCCTTTTGTTCATTATCTCCGTGTCCGCCTATTCCGACCTTCACTCCCGCAGATATTTTTGTAGCCGCCAATCCTGCCACATTATCTCTAAATCCCGCTCTCTCCCGTGTTGAAATAGTAATACCGGCATATGGCATAAAAATTCTGTAGGCCAGCATAACCTGCAATAGCTGAGTTTCATGAACATCGTTAGGATTATTGTCCGCATTGTTTATATACGGCCTCAGTCGAGGCAGAGAGTACGATATTTCCGCCCACGGATACTTTTTCTGAATAAAGAAAGCGTGGAGTCCCGCAGCATAAGCGTCCTTTCTGAAATCGCTCAGTCCAAGAAGAGAGCCGAAAGCCACGCCTCTCATTCCTCCCATCAGCGCACGCTCCTGCGAATTGAAACGGTAAGGAAAAACTCTCTTAGGTCCCCTGAGATGAACCTCCTCGTACTTTACGGTGTTATAGGTTTCCTGATAAACGCTGACAAAATCCGCGCCCGCCTTTCTGAGCACAGCATATTCATCGGAATTCATAGGATATACCTCGACCCCGATAGTAGAAAAATATTTTTTTGCAAGACTTACCGCTTCCGCGATATATTCCACCGGAGAAGCAGATTTGGATTCACCGGTAAGCAGAAGTATTTCTCTTAAACCGGTTTCGGAAATAGTTTTGTATTCTGACTCTATCTCGTCAATTGAAAGCTTTCCCCTCCGGATTTTATTAGAGCAGTTGAACCCGCAGTAAACGCAGTAATTTTCACAGTAATTTGCAATATAAAGCGGAGTAAACATACAAACTGTATTTCCAAAATGCTTTGCCGTTTCAATTTTAGCGCGCCGCGCCATTTTCTCCAGCAGCGGCTCGGCGGACGGAGAAAGCAGTACGGCCAGATCTTCCGCGCCGATCGTTTCCTTATTCAAAACGTTTTTTACATCTATAGCGTTGTATCTGCGATAGTCATACTCGTCCGTCATTTTCAGAACCTTATTCATAATGGAGTGATCTGATTTTTCCATTCCCTCCATATATTCCATATGATCTGTATCCCGAATTTTTATCATATCTTCAATCCTCCAGAAAACCGGTCAGCGGACTTGACGCCTCGGCTTTATTATCCAGTACCCGTCCCGGTCCCGCAAGGTATGCGGCCCTTCCTGCCTCTATAGCGGCTTTAAACGCAGACGCCATCAGAGCTACGTTTCCGGCCGTCGCTATTGCAGTATTCGCCATAACAGCGGCACATCCCATTTCCATTGCTTCGCATGCCTGAGAAGGTCTGCCGATTCCCGCGTCAACTATTATCGGAAGATTTATTTCATTTATCAGTATTTTTATAAAATCTTTGGTCGCAAGTCCCTTATTGCTTCCTATCGGAGAAGCAAGCGGCATTACGGCGGCAGCTCCGGCTTCCGCCAGGGCTCTTGCCGCGTTAAGATCAGGGTACATATAGGGCATAACGATAAATCCTTCCTTTGCCAGCATTTCAGTAGCCCTGACAGTTTCAAAGTTATCCGGCAGAAGATATTTCGTATCCCTTATTACCTCAACCTTTACAAAATCGCCGCAGCCCAGTTCCCTGGCAAGACGCGCTATCTTAAGCGCTTCCTCAGCTGTTCTGGCTCCGCTGGTATTGGGAAGCAGGGTTATACCATCGGGGATATAATCAACAATACTGTCGCTGCTTCCCGCGTCAGCGCGCCTAACCGCAATAGTTGCCATTTCAACTCCGGCATTTTCAATAACCGACTTAGTCATATCCATAGAAAACTTGCCCGAACCAAGAATAAAACGCGAATTAAATTCATGTCCGCCTATAATAAGCTTATCATTATTCATATCAATTTCTCCTTATATTTCACGGCTCTTCAATTCCCATAATGAGCCTTAATATCATATTTGCCTGATGTCCCGCGCAGACCGATACCCTCGGAGCCATAAGTCCGTTACCGGGCCGAGCCTCGCTTTCGCTGTCCCCGCATATATAAAGATTCCGCAATGCCTTAACGGTTTCAATTCTATTTGAGCTTTCAAATCCAGCCATTCCTGATCCGCAGACAAGCTTTTTGTCAGGCAATTCAGTCAGAACTGTTTCTGCAAGCATAGCTTTTGCTTCAGGATTATCAAAGGCTTCGCATATATAATCGCAGTCGTTTAATAGCTCCGCCAAATTTTCACGAGTTATTCTTGCATTTACGCACTCGGCCTGAATAAACGGGTTTATTTCTCTAATCTGCTCACAAAGAGCGTCCGTTTTGAACATTCCCAGATGCCTTACATAATAATTTTGCCTGTTTAGGTTACTTGGCTCAACCACGTCAAAATCAATAAGTCTTAAAAATCCGACGCCCGTCCTTGCAAGCATTACCGCTATATTAGAGCCGAGTCCTCCGAGTCCGCATACCGCAACCCTTGCTTTCTTTACTCTTTCATGAACCTCCGGTGTATGCCTTGCCGCCATCATGCTTTCAAGCTCTTCATGCGGCGGCATAACGCCTTTTTTTATTATACCGATCGTATCGCCGTCATGAAGAACCATATCGTCATTTGTCTGAAATCCGTTTAAAATAGCAATGCAGTCAGGTGAAAATCTTACGTCCCTCAGCTCAAACAGGGTTTTTAAATCCGTGTATTCCGGCCTTCCGTTTAAAATAATCCTCATATCAGCCGCCTCCGACAAAGCTTACAACCTCAAGACTGTCTTCATCGCATATTATCGTATTGCCGTATTCTGCCTTAGGCACTATATTTCCGTTTTTCATAACGGCTATTTTTTTTATATCAAAACCTCTTTCCTCCATCAAAAGGTCCAATGCCACAGGCTTTTCAATCGATGTTTCCTTTCCGTTTATCTTCATTTTTTCCTCCTTATAATAACTTTTTCTGAAAAAATGCAAAAAAAGGGCTGCACCCGCGGTGGTGCACCCCTTTCGTTCCGAAGATAAATTCTATAAAATTTACGATGTTATTATACTACATTATTTTATGTTTGTCAACTGTTTAATTCAGGAAATGAAAATTCCGGCACAGTATATTTGATTCAACTCACATCCACAAGTAAAAAAATATAAATTATTGCATTTGCCTCCGTGTTATGATATAATTTAGACGATTGTTATATGAACGGAGATCTTGAAAATGCTTGTAAACTTAATAAATATAAATAAATTCTATAACGGAAAACAGATACTTAAAAACATAAATCTCTGTATTGACGAAAGAGACAGAATCGGACTCATAGGTATAAACGGCTGTGGAAAGACAACACTGCTGCGTATTCTGACCGGTAAAGAATTACCCGACAGGTCTACCGAAAAGGACGGTATCGTATCCATGGCTTCCAAGACCTCTATAGGCTATCTGGAGCAGATGTCAGGTCTTGACGGGAAAAGCGCCGTCATAGAGGAAATGAAAGACGTATTCAGCCATCTGGACTCCGTGCTTGAGCGCATGAAGCAGCTTGAGCTTCAAATGAAAAACGATGAGTTTATTTCCGAGGACGTTTCAGAGGAATATTCAAAGCTTGCGGCATATTATGAGGCTAACGACGGTTATACCTCAGAGGTTAAAATCAAAACCGTTCTCAACGGAATGGGATTTTCAGAAAGCGATTACAACCGTGAAATAAGCAGTTTCAGCGGCGGAGAAAAAACTCGTCTTGCAATTGCCAAGCTTCTTCTCGAAGAACCAAATCTTCTTATTCTGGACGAGCCGACTAACCATCTTGATTTCAAGACTATCCTATGGCTTGAGGACTATCTGAAGGATTACAAAGGAGCCTTGCTCATAGTTTCACATGACAGATATTTTCTCGATAGAATTGTAACGTCTGTTTGCGAAATAGAAACAGGTATTCTTACTCGTTATAAGGGAAATTATACAGCCTTTACCCGTCAGAAGAAGGAAAACGTCGCCAGACAAATGAAGGAATATGAAGCTCAGCAGAAGGAAATAGCCAAAATGGAGGACTTCATAGCAAAAAACAAAGTCAGGGCTTCTACGGCCAACAGCGCTAAAAGCAGAGAAAAAGCGCTTGAACGTATGGAGCTTATAGAAAAACCTATTTTTGCCGCAAACAACGCAAAAATACGCTTTGAATATGCCGTTACTCCGCCTTTTGATATTCTAAGCGTAAAAGACGTAGATATTACTGTCGGTAACGGAGCTGATAAAAAGACTCTGGCCGAGCATATCAGCTTTGAGATCAAGCGGGGAGAAAAGCTGGGAATAATCGGCGATAATGGAATAGGTAAATCTACATTTCTGAAGATAATACAGGGCATGCTTCCCCATTCCGGCAGAATAAGATGGGCGTCAAACGTCAGAATTTCATATTTTGAACAGGAAAGCGCCAATCTTGATCCTTATAATACGGTCATGGACGAGCTTCACAGACACTATCCCATACTTACAGACCTTGATATACGTTCCTTGCTGGGAAGGGTAGGTATAACGGGAGAAAACGTATTCAAGGAAACCGGAGTTATCAGCGGAGGCGAGAGAGCCAAGGTATGCTTTGCTTTGATGACGCTTGAAAAAGGAAACGTTTTAATTCTCGACGAGCCGACCAATCATCTTGATCTTGACGCCAAGGAAGCGATTGAACATGCCCTTGACGAATTTGACGGAACAGTCATCTTCGTATCGCATGACAGATACCTTTTAAATAAAATTGCCGGAAAAATCCTTGAAATAAAGAGCGGAGGCGCCGAATTATTTAACGGAGGTTTTGATTATTATCTTGATATATCAAATAAACGCCGTTTGGCTAAGCAGCAGCTATCGGACGAAGAAAAATCACGAAAAGCGGCAGAGCTTGCCGCTGAAAAAAATATCAAAGCTTATAAATCCAAGGAACAGCGAAGTATAGAGGCAAAGAAAAGAAACAGAATAAAGGAGCTTGAGGAGAGCATAGAAAATATTCAAAAAGAGCTTGACGCTTTGCAAGCTGAAATAACCTTTGAGGAGGTATATTCAGACTTTGAGCTTATGAATAGCAAATGCAGTATGATTGACGAGCTGAAAAAAAAGGCTGACGAAATGTTCGATGAAATTGTGGAGCTAAGCGAATGATACTAATCGGTCTTTAATTCAGAAACCACTCCCTTCAAAGCATAAAAAGTCGGGAGAAAACATTTTTTTAATGCTATAATACAGTCACAGTCAAGGATAAGGATGGTGCTGACATGACAAGCTGGTCAGAGGGAATCCAAAGCGCTATTAGCTATATTGAAGATAATATCACTGAAAGATTAGCAATAAGCGATATAGCGGCAAAAGCGTATGTATCAGAATATCACTTTCAAAGAATCTTCCGTATTCTGTGCGGTTTTACCGTGGGTGAATATATAAGAAACCGTCGGCTTACCATAGCGGCTCAGGAGCTTTCCTCAACGGACTCTAAAGTTATTGACATCGCTTTAAAATACGGCTATGACTCTCCCGACAGCTTTGCCAAAGCGTTTGTCAGGTTTCACGGCGTATCCCCCTCGGCTGCAAAGAAAAAAGGAGCAAAACTTAACTCGTTCGCTCCTTTAAGAATTAAATTAACATTGGAGGGCGGTTCTATGATAGAATACAGAATTGTTGAAAAGGCGGCTTTTACAATTATGGGTAAAGCCAAAAGGTTCAGTTTTGAAAACTGCTACAAAGAAATACCTAAGTACTGGGACGAACACATGAAAAGCGGCGAAAATAATATAGTATGCGGAATGTACGGAATTTGCTTTGACGGCGACAAGGAAGGCTTCGAATATCTTATAGCCGATAACTATATTCCTTGGAATGAAGTACCGGACGGTTATGTAACAAGAACTATCCCGCAAGGTACTTGGGCGGTATTTCCATGCAGAGGCGAGCTTCCTGACGCGCTTCAGAAAGTAAATACAAAAATCTGGAACGAATGGCTGCCAAACTGTAAAAATTATAAGCTTGCAGGAAATTACAATATTGAAATGTATACTCCCCCCTGTGAGAATCCTAAAGATACTTACAGCGAAATTTGGGTGCCTGTGGAAAAAATAAAATAAAAAAAGGAATCGGTTAATGCTAACGCCACATAAGGAAGTAATTTGAAAACAAATGAAATACAACTTATGGGCGTTGCAAAGGCGAAAAGACAGCGTGTGAAAGCAGAAATGCTTTTTACGCTGTCTTTCTTCATGTCAAAAAATCAAATCGCACATTCGTCATCTTGGTCATCTCCTGTTACAATATAGGTGCAAAGGAGGTTGATCGTATGCAAAATCAAAAATACTACATAGCGGTTGATGAATACGAGCGCAGAATTATCATCAGCAGTCTGAACAATCTGCGAAATAAGCTGATTGCCGAAGGAAGATACACAGATGCAGTTGATGAGCTCATTGTCAAATTCGCTAAAGCACCAATTCAGAAATTCAAAATCAAAAGGACGGAGGTTTAAGGTTATGGAAAAGACAATATTTGAACAGCTGGGTGGTACTTATACATTACAAGGTGATTACTACTTGCCCGACCTTGTGTTGCCGAACGAAGAACAAAAGCCTGTCGGTTTATGGGGACAACGGCACTTGCGGTATCTGAAAGACTATCACAGAATCACATACGCCAATCTTTTCACAAGCGGCAAACTGAACAGCTATCTCGCAGATATTGATAAACAGGCAGAAGATATGTTTTTTCGGCTGGTAAAACAGTACGAAAAAGCGGAAGGTGTAACAGAAGCACTCAAGGCTGAGCAACCGTTGGAATGGGTCAGACGGATGAATAATATTTGCAATAGAGCAACAGAGGTCGTGAATAACGATTTGGTTTACACCTGATAGTTACGGCGGTAAGGACTTTCCTTACCGCCGTTATTAACATTATCAGTATTGAATTTATTGCAAGTCACAAGAGATCGTTCAACAAATTCATACATATAGCTTTTTGCCGCAGATTTGCACTGCCGTAGACATTCAGCGTGAATGACACATTTTTATGCCCTAAGATTTCTGAAAGTGACTTAATATCAAAATCAGGAATCTCAATGGCACGGACAGCAAAGGTATGTCGTATCTCGTGGAACTTTACCTTTGGCAAGTTATTTCTTTTCAGAAAGCGAGCAAAAAACTGTCGATATGTCCTCGGCTCTGTCGGTGCGGCTTTTCCAGTGAGAAAGTAATGAGTAGGCTTGTCTGTCAGAAACTTCTTTATGATGTTTCCTAATAGGGACGGTATCGGAATAGTTCGAGCCGAGCTTTTTGTTTTCGGTGCGCCCACATTTATGTAAGTCGTACCTTTCCGCTTATCATAGATTCGCTGCACCGTTCGATTGACAGTAATGGTGTTGTCTGTAAGGAAAATGTCACCCATTTGCAACCCGCAAAGCTCACCGATGCGAAGTCCCGTCATCAGAGCCACAAGAATACCCGCTGTTTTGCGGTTCAAGTGCAGATAGATACACTGTATCAATTCCTGCTCCTCCTCTTTTGAGAGCGAAACCACTCGATGGATACCAAGCTCCTTTGGGTATTCGATCATCTCCCAATTCAGCATAGGGATAATCTTTTCTTTGTAGCCGTATGTCAAAGACAACCGAAGTACAAGAATTATGTCCCGGATTGTTTTGACCGTTAAGCCGCCTGTTTTGTCTAACCTCCCTTCTTGGCTGAGGTACATAATATACCCCTGAATGTCGGACTCGGTAATAGTCCCGATTTTCCTCCGCCCGAACTGCGGAATCAGATGATTTTCCGCAATCAGAACAAAGTTGGCGTGTGTTGACGCTGTAATCATGGCTTGCTTAGAATTTAGCCAAGTATTCAGCAGCGTCTTGTAGTGAGTATTTTCAGTCATATAGACCACCTCCCGAAAACATATTATGGAGGTGTCTAACCATCCTCAAGTAATAGTCAAGGGGTTCGTGTCCCCAAGCTGAGATTTCCCGGTTTTGAGGGAGAGTGGGAAAGTCAGAAACTTTCTGATTTTGCTGTTCGTGTTATGCGAAAGAACTCCAACAATGAAACTGAACTGCCTCTTACTATCTCGTCAAAAGACGGACTTGTAGATCAAATCACATATTTCAATAAGACTGTTGCAAGCAAGGATATGTCGGGGTATTATCTCTTGAAAAACGGTGAGTTCGCTTATAACAAGAGCTACTCAGTAGGCTATGATTTTGGCTCTGTAAAGCGGCTGGATCGTTATCCTATGGGAGCGTTATCAACCTTGTATATTTGCTTTTCCCTGACCAAGCACAATTCGGATTTCATTAAAGTTTACTTTGATTCGCTTAAATGGTACAAGGAAATCTATATGATAGCTGCCGAAGGGGCAAGAAATCACGGATTGCTAAATGTACCTACCGAGGATTTCTTTGAAACCAAACACACTTTGCCCAAAGATATAAAAGAACAACAGAAGATTGCCCAGTTTATGCTCCTGATTGAAAAGAGAATCGAGAAACAGCGCCAGCTTGTGGAAGCCCTCAAGTCATATAAAAGAGGGGTATCTAATCGCATTTTCAGGGATATGTACGACTCATCGTGGCGCACGATTTGCCTTGGCGATATTTGTAGCATAACAATGGGTCAATCTCCTGACTCAAGTTCCTACAATACTGATGGGATAGGAGTTCCCTTGGTTCAAGGAAATGCTGACATAACGAATGGGATAACCACACCGCTGCGATACACTTCAAATCCCACAAAAGTCTGTGAGAGCGGTTCTATAATCCTTTCTGTCCGTGCGCCTGTTGGAACAGTAAGTCGGGCAAATCAAAGAGTATGTTTAGGAAGGGGCGTTTGTGCTATTACTTCCTCAAACACAGATTTTATTTATCAGCTTCTCTTGTGTTATCAAGATTCGTGGAAGCGAATAGAACAAGGCGGTACCTTCACTGCGATTAGCGGTGATGACATAGGCTCCTTTTCGGTCTCAGTTCCCGATTGCGAACTACAAAATCGTATTGCTGTTTTTCTTTCACAGTTTGATACAAAAATCAGGAATGAAGATATTATTTTGCAGTCATTGCAGAAACAAAAGTCAGCGTTATTGCAACAGCTATTTATATAAAAAGCTGTTGCAACAATCTGCTTTTGTAAATGCTTAGCTGAATTTCTATATGAGCGTTAATCTCTATTTGTTGCTCTAAATGATTTAGGATTTTGCCAATCTCTTTTTGGATATGAACAGGTGGCAACAAGATTACCATATCTTTGAGCCGTTCTGATGATAGATTGACACGAGTGGCTCCTTGACCTTCTCTCATTATGCTTTTCCTAATTGTGGACGATCTAAAGTAATGTGCTATGAAATACGGGTCAGTTTGTTCTTGTTCATAAAATCTAAAGCCGAAGCAGAAGCTATTCAGAAATGGTGTTGATTTTGAAAGCCATACCGATGTATAGCCTACTTCATTAAGTGTTTCCGAGGATTGTGTAAACAAAACATCTCCATATTTAACAGAATTTTGCTTTTCAGTTGCACTCACAATGACATTTTCAAGGATATGCTCATCGGCAATTAAATTCTTGTAGACATTCATATATGAGATATACTGGGATGTTCCCTTGCCAAAATCATTTTTGTTTTTTCCCGAAAGCCCATTATAGAAGTATCCGAGTTCCCCAAGTTTGTACTTTCCACACGGAATATTAGATAAATCCCAACGACCTATCTTTCCGCTGAAAAGAGCCTCGGAAAGTCCTCTTTTATATGACTTGAGGGCTTCGACGAGCTGGCGCTGTTTCTCGATTCGCTGGTCAAGTTTTTCAAGAAATTCAGTCAACCTTTTTTGCTCGTTTATTTTTGGAAAACAAACTATACCCGATAAAACAGTTTCATTGTTAACCTTCATATCGTGTTTTGCACCGATATTTACAAGTGGTTTCAGATACTTATTTAAGCGTAAATCGTTTTGAAAATAATAGTCAACGAATTGAGAAACTACCGAATCTAAAGGGTGATACACCGCATACAGCGTCGATACAATCCCCGGAACGCCTGAATTATATTTTATAATGCCATATGGATTTGCTTTAAGCGGACTTTTTGTATATACAATATCATTTGTTTCTACGATATGATAATCTGAAACACTTGCGCCAGCAAATGAACGACCTTGAAATTCAATTTGATTTACTATTCCAAATTCTCCTGATACTGATAAAACTTCTTTTTTTGAAAACTGATTTTTTTATTTCTATCAGTATTCTCAGTTAAATAATTTGAAAGACTCTTTTCTTCCCACTCTCCCTCAAAACCGGGGAATCTCAGCTTGGGAACACGAACCCCTTGACTATTACTTGAGGTGCATTATCGGCAAAAATTTGAATGCCGACAACAACGAAATTCGCTCGTTGTTGTCGGCATTTAGTTGTTTAGGCACATTCTTGAAGTCATATAAAAGAGGGGTCATACAGTATATTTTTCATTCTTCCTCAAAAGAGGGATGGTCTTGTCTCCAGCTTGGGAGGGTTTTCAAAAAGGTGACACACCGAAACACTGATGGCATGATTAAGAATGTTATAACCAATTCTGCTGAATATGGTCTAATACCGCAAAGAGACTTTTTTGATAAGGATATCGCAGTCGAAGGAAATACACTAAATTACTTTGTAATTGAACCGGGTGCCTTTGTTTATAACCCTCGAAAGTCCACCCCTGCGCCATATGGACCATTTAATCGTTATACACTTAGAGAAAGCGGTATCATTTCTCCACTATATACTTGCCTTGTTTTGGATGCCGACATTGATCCATCTTATCTCGCTTGGTACTTCAAAAGTGATGCTTGGCATCGGTTTATTTACGACAATGGTTCGCAGGGAGTAAGACATGATCGAGTTTCAATGACGGATGATCTTCTCATGAGTATTCCGGTTGCAGTTCCACCAGCAGACAAACAAAGACAAATTACTCAAATCCTTGATAGCGTTGAAACTCTATTATTAACAGCACAGAAAGAGTATGCGCTTTTAGAGAAGTTGTATAAAGGATTCCTGCGGCAGCTATTTATATAAAGAGCTGCTGTAACAAGCCATTTTTGAAGATCTCAAGACATCTTTGGGATGAGGATTCTTTGAGTATTCTTGCGTCTATTGTCGCTATAAGAGAAGCATATTTTTGCTGTGTCTCATAATCAGGGAGGGATATCTCTACACTCAAAAAATCATCCGCATAAATTCTATACTGTCCATAAATTACACCCTGACGAAACCTTAAAATGTTTTGGAGTGTCCGCTTCCTTTGAATTGCCTCACTGATAAAGGTTGGAACAGCATTATGAATTGTAAACACCTCATAAACATCTGAGATAACCGCAGTTCCGAACTTGTTTAATCCGATTGAGCCAACATCAAGATTATTGGAGCTATATATAAAGTCATTGTATTCCGTTCTTTTATACTGCTTGTTCTCATCTTTGACGAGGAAACTTCTGTCATATCGTTCGCCCTTTTGACAGACACCACCTTCTGCGGTAAAAGCCATTAACGGTGCATCTAACGATGGCACTTGTTTAACAATTCTTGGAGATAGGAAGTCACCAATTTTATAACATTTCCACCTGTTTATATCGGTCATGTGTAATATGCTGCATTCATCAAAAATTGCAGAAAGCACCCCTCTTTTATATGACTTGAGGGCTTCGACGAGCTGGCGCTGTTTCTCGATTCGCTTATCAAGTGCAGACAGAAAATCGGAGATTTTGTCCTGCTCATCTGTATTTGGAACAAGTAGCTTTATCCTGTTAAGTGTGGACATTGTAATTTGCTTAACAGTAGCTGTTTCAAGATCAGGAAAAACTTGTTTTCGGAATGAAGGACTGTTCAAATAGTGGTAAAGCAGAGTGTTATTTGTATTCGGTCGCAATACGGTCATAAATGCACCCCAAGCTAAATCGGAGTGTTCATCAGATATGAGTGCTGTTTTGCCAACCAGAGATTTACTGCCATTTCGGACGCACATCAATACATCATTACTGCGTGTGCGTATCCTATCAGGAACAATGCTACTGTCAACATATACATTGTCATTAAAATCCAACTGGGAGTTCTGTATATTTGATGAACGAAGCACAAGTTTTCCATCAGTCTTTACATCTTCAGGCTTATATGTTAAACCGGGAAGAAATTGAGAAAATTCAGATAAAAATATCTCCTTCCACTCTCCCTCAAACCCCGGAAAACGCAGCTTGGGGACACGAACCCCTTGACTATTACTTGAGGATACATTAGACATAAAAATTACACCTCCATATCAAAGGGGAAATCAAGCCCCAATTCGTCAAAATACGGCTTTAATTCCGCATTGATTGTCTTAATCTCACTTTGCAATGTTCTGATCTCCTGCGCTACCGCCGCAAGGTCAATCTCAGGCTCTTTCTCAAAAGTATCCACATAACGGGGAATATTGAGGTTAAATCCGTTTTCCGCAATTTCCTCCATCGTTGCCACATGAGCATACTTGTCCACATCAACACGAGCTTCATATGCCGATACAATCTTATCAATATCGCACTCACGCAGGATATTCTGATTCTTTCCTGCCTCAAAGTCTTTGGATGCGTCGATAAAGAGAATGTTTCCTCCGTTGCCGTTACGCTCCTTTTTCAGCACAAGAACGCATACAGGAATACCCGTACCGAAGAAAAGGTTGGCAGGCAGTCCTATAACAGCGTCAAGTACATTCAGATTTTCAATCAGATATTTTCGTATCGTCTCCTCTGCTCCACCACGGAATAAAACGCCGTGAGGCAACAGAACAACAGCTCGTCCATCTTCGTCCATGTGATAGACCATATGCTGCACAAAGGCAAAGTCCGCTTTAGATTTAGGAGCAAGTTTGCCGTATTGGTTAAAGCGGTCATCTTCCATAAACTTCTGATCGGCAGACCAGTTTGCAGAGTACGGCGGATTTGCAACCTGAACACGGAATTTCTCATCTCCGAAATAGTCATGCTCCAGCGTATCTCCGTTATAAATGGAGAAATTACGATAAGGAATGCCACGCAGAATCATATTCATACGGGCAAGGTTGTAAGTAGTGGAGGTCAGCTCCTGACCGTAGTAAAGACGGACATTGGCGTACTTTTTCAGACGAAGCAACAGAGAGCCTGAACCGCAGGTCGGGTCTGCTGCCGATTTGATGTCGGTAAGTCCTAAGCAAGCCAACCGGCAAAGCAGCTCGGCTGGTCCGGCAGGGGTATAGAACTCTCCCGCTTTCTTTCCGGCGGTTGCGGCAAATTGTCCGATGAGATACTCATACGCATTGCCAAGGACATCTATTTTCGTATCCTCTACGCCGAAATTGATTTCGTCAAGCGAAGCAATGATTTTCGACATAACAGCACTGCGGTCTTTGACCGTGTGTCCGAGCCTTGTGGAGTCAAGCTGCATATCCGAGAACAATCCCTCAAAATCATCCTGACTTTCTCGTCCAATGGTAGATTCCATCAGGCTGTTGATTGCCTTTTGCAAGAACTCAATGTCAAACGAACGATTTTCCACCATCTTTACAAGGTTACGGAAAAGGTACTGCGGCTCAACAACATAACCGAGATCACCGAGCGATTCTTCTACAATCGCCTCACGGTAATCGTCATCTTTCCAAGCGTCCTTATAAGAGATATTATCGTCTTTCAGAAGCTTCACCATATATTTTTCCGTGCGGTCAGAAAGGTAGTAATAGAAAATCATTCCCAAAATATAGTTCTTAAATTCATACGCTTCCATATTGCCACGCAGGGCGTTAGCCATTGCCCAAAGCTTATTACAAAGCTCTTTCTGATGTTGCTGAATGCTGTTATTATCCATTTTTTATATTTCTCCTTTAATTACTGCTGTATTTATCTACATGAGCGTGAATAAAGTCTACAATGCGGTTTACAAGCGACCGCTTTTTAAGTAGCGGCATAGGTTCAGTGATGTTATCCCTGATTTCGCCGGGGTTCAATACACCCGTGAACTCAAACTCTGCGATTTCGCCTTTCAGCATAGCAGCGTCCACGCCCTCTTTCTCTGCAAAGGCTTCAATCTCCTCAGACTTTTGCTTATTTTCAAAGTCATTGTAGGCAGCGTCAATATCTTCTGTCCCGTCGAAGCCGGACACAACCTGATCGAGAAACGCACGAAGTATATCAATCTTCTTAACCAAGTGCATATTGTCGGAACGGTCAAGCTCTGTTTTGATATGCTCAATATCCCGCTCACGGGTTTGCTTGGAAGCAAAGTTGATGTTGCGGATAAGGTTCATTATGTAGGCTACATTGATACGGTTGCTTTCCATCAACTCAATGCAGAAGTCAACATCGTCGAGTACAGAAACAACCTCTTTGCCCGTTTTATGCTTGCGGTAAAGCATAAGGTACTTGCTCTTGTAGTCCTGATATTCCTGATCCGACATATCCAAGTTGCTGCGGTCAAAGCTAAACTCTACAAAGGTCTGCAAAGACAGCAGATACCGTGTCAGCTCACGGAACAGGATAACAAACTCTTTCTGATCGTCCTCAGAGTATAGCATATCAATCGAAGCCGGAGTCGGAGCAATCTGCTTGATATGGGCAACCAACTCATTGAACTTCTGTGCGTAAAACTCGAAATCCTGTGTCAGAATCCCGTCAGGGTGTCCCTGCGAAAACAAGGCGAGAGCGTCATCAGTCTTTTGTTTCAAATTGCGGTAGCAGACGATAATTCCGTATGGCTTTGTTTCTTTTTCTACACGGTTTGTGCGGCTGTATGCCTGAAGCAAATCGTGGTACATCATATCCTTGTCCACATACAGAACGCCGAGCGGCTTGCTGTCAAATCCCGTAAGAAACATATTGACGACAATGAGAATATCCAAAGGCTTTGTTTTCTTTCCTTTTACACGGTCGGAAATATCCTTGTGATATGCCGCAAAAGTATCGGTACTGAAATTCGTACTGAATGTCTTGTTATAGTCTGCAATGATGTTTTCCAAGGAATCACGGGAATGCTCATCGTGACCCTCGTAATCCTCATTCGCTCCGTAGGAGAAAATACCGCTGATATTCAAATCGTGATCTATCGTTTTGAATATCTGATAATATTTCACAAGCATTGGAATAGACGATACCGCAAAAATAGCGGTGTACTGTCTGTTCCGTGTTTTTGCCTTATGGTTCTGTATGATGTGATTAGCGATCATCGTCATACGCTCGTCTGCCATATACAGCTCGCCCACATCAATAGCTTCGGTCATGGTAGAGTCGTTTTCATCGTAAGCTCCCTTGATCGTGGTTATGTACTCTATATGGAACCCAAGAACATTGTTGTCAAAGATAGCGTCTTTAATGAGGTAAGAATGCAGGCATTCCCCGAACAGCTTTTCCGTTGTCTGCGTTACCTTTCCCTCTACTTTGCCGTTGACCTCAAAGCGTGGCGTTCCCGTAAATCCGAAGAACTGTGCTTTTGTAAAGTGACGAACAATATCCTTGTGCATATCCCCGAACTGACTGCGGTGGCACTCGTCTATGATAAAGACTACCTTTTCGTCCCGGTATAATTCCATTACCTTAGCATACTGTGGTTTCTTCACCGCAGTTGCCATTTTCTGAATGGTAGTAATGATAAGCTGACGGTTCTTGTCCTTCATTTGTTTTACAAGAATATCCGTGCGGTCGGTAGCGTCAACCGACCCAGCTTCAAACTTATTAAATTCCTCGGTTGTCTGTGTGTCCAGGTCTTTTCGGTCAACCAAGAAGATAACCTTTTTTATGCTTGGCATAGAAGCGAGAATTTGCGCTGTCTTAAACGAAGTAAGCGTTTTTCCTGCACCGGTTGTATGCCATATATAGGCATTTCGGTTGGTTAGAGTTGCTTGCCGGATTAGCGCTTCGGTTGCATACACCTGATAGGGACGCATAACCATTAAAACCTTGTCCGTGTAATTCAGGATCGTGAACTTAGTCAGCATCTTGACAAGCAAATCACGGGCAAGAAAGACAACGGAGAAATCCTTGAGATTCGTCACACGAATGTTATTGTCATCCGTCCAAAAGAAAGTGTGGGAATACAGAATATCCTTATCACTGTTGGCAAAGTATTTCGTGTCTACACCATTGGAAACCACAAAAAGCTGAATAAAATGGTAAAGTCCCTGATAGGAGTGCTTCCTGTATCTCATGATCTGATTGACCGCTTCTTTGATGTCCACGCCACGGCGTTTCAGCTCGATCTGAACAAGCGGCAAGCCGTTGATAAGCAGGGTCACATCGTAACGGTTGGTGTATTTGCCGACAACGGTTGTTTGATGTGCCACCTGATAGCGGTTCTTTGTGTAATCCTCATCAAGAAATTGGAGGTACGGCTTTGTCCCATCGTCCATTTCAAGTACAAACTTGTCCCGCAATATCTTGGCACTTTCAAAAATGCTCTTTCCGTTTATGTAATTCAGCACCCGTTCCCACTCTTTAGGAGAGAGTGATTTGCCGTCTAATTTTGAAGCATTAAATGCCTCAAACTGCTCCTTGAAGTTTACAAGAAGCGAATCGTAATCAGGCAATGAAACAATATGATAATTCTGATTTTGCAGTTGCTCTATAAGCTGTTGCTCCAACTGCGCTTCACTTTGGTAAGCCATAAACTGTCCTCCTTAATATTTTACAGCAGCTTTGAAATTTCCGTAACGACATCATCAAATTCAATATCTTTTGCATAAGCAAACTGCTTACGATATTTATCCCACATATCACGAAGTTCTTTGCTTTCCGATATATTCTTAATAATACTGTCTGTGTCTTTTATCTGTTCTGATGTCCCCCGATGCAGCGCTGTAGCCGACAATGCTTCACGGAAGAGCATTTTGTCGAAATTTTGTGTTGTTGCAAGAATATAGGCATCATAAAAATCTCTGGGTCTGGTATTAAATACAGTACGGCGGAGAATAGTTTCTACTTTTTCAGCCATAACTGTTTCTATGTTATACGCCCATAAATCAAAGGACTTATTATTATCAAAAATTTCAACAAAAGTGAAAGCGACAGGAGTCGGTGTAATCACATCTCCGGTTGAGATATCGATAGAAAGCGGTGTCAGAATCGTGTCATATCTCGCATTCAGCATAACACGATAACCGCCGTAAATGTCATCGTCACGGATAGGCGATATAGTCATATATGAGAAACCAACATTATCCCCACAATCAATAGCGCAAATTGCCTGCATTGCTTTTTCAATTGTTTCTGGAGTCAGAGGCAAATTTTTCAGAGTTGCATCCAAATCCATCGTTGCCCGATTATCCAGTCCCACAATAGCCGCCACAAGCATTCCACCTTTTAGGACGAATTTATTTTTATATTCCGACTGCGAGAGTCGCACAAGGAATCGTTCAAACATATAGTTTTGCAGAATAACTTGGGCGGGAATGTTTTTATTTTTAGCGATATTACGAATCTTAGCTTTCAGACTCATTGCATTATTCACAAAAGCACCTCCAAATATTTTCTGACTACACCTGCAATTTTCATTTCTTTTGCATAGCTGTCCAGCAAATTCAAATTCTTATTTGGATTTGCAGCATATAATTTTAATGCCGAAAGAAAGGTTTCACTTCCGACTTTGTTTCTACTGCGGATTACATCGCATAGCGTTCGTTCCAAATCATAAACAGTCACCTCATTACCAAATTGTGTGAACAATTTGGTTTTTCCAAGTTCAAACAACTCAGGCTTTATATAATAAATTTTACAGTCATGTTGAATTGCTCTTGATGGAACTTTGTTTGACGGCGCTGTTACCGAGTGTTCGAACGGCATACGATCAGAAATACCATGAAGAAAAAGAGCTGTCTCATGTGAAAAAATCAGCTGCTTGGAACGAAGCTGTATTGAAAAAAGTTCATCCTGTATATCATTTGCAAGAACATATTGCCCTCGCATCACTCTCTGTATTTTATTTTCCTTGCAAAACTTTGAAAGCATGGCTCGTGAAATTCCAGCCGAAGCAGCCGTTTTGTTATCTATGATACCGCCGTTTGCTTTAGCGATTTTCTGCATTTCGTGTATATAATCCATGATGGCTCCTTTCACTCTTTAACATATGCATAAATATTATACTCGATATCTTGATTTTTGTCAACACGCAAATAATACTTAAATAAAAAAACAAAATCTGAAATTTTGTTTTTTGTAAGAATTATTATACCTAAACAAAGTAGTATTTCCCTATCTCTGAAAAAATATACAAAAAATCTTGAAAAAGTATTGACAAACAGTTGTTCTATAAAGTATAATGAAATACTACTATTAGTAGGGTTACAATCAATTACATATCTTCACGGAATTTGTGAGTATGGTTTACGCCGTACACGCTTGTGGTATGCGGAAAGGAAATACCTCCGCTTCTGAAACTGCCTTGAACTGTCAGCAGTCAGAAAAGCGAAAAGGACAGTTTCGACTTTGAATTTCAAAGCCGGTTACATGAATGTGAAACCACCACCGCAGAGGTTAAGTCTATCCTGTTGCGGGAAGTCGGTATGCATTTGTGTGCCGGCTTTTTTTGTTGTCCAAAGCCGGTTACAACTGAACGACCGGCTGGATGGGATATGATTTTGCCAAGACCTCTTGTGTGAGCAGAGAGAGCGAAACGACGCTGCGGTGAGACTCCGGGGCAGGGATAGAAAACCGACATTCGGGCAGACCGGCAAAACACCCACGGGAAAGGCAGCGGAGATGTCGCATACCGTAACAAGCAGGGAAACTGTATTGACAGTTTCCGCTTCCATCGGCAGTCATTGCCGATTACCCTTTGGGGAACACCCCAATCCCCTTAATAAATCAAAGAAAGGACGGATGTTATGAACGAAGTTAAGAACAAAAATCTGTTTGTCCGTGTTAGTGAAAAAGAGAAAAATCTGATTGAACGCAACGCTGAAAGGTGCGGGCTTTCCGTATCGGAATATCTCAGGCAGCGTGCTTTGGGATATATGCCGAGAGCAGTTTTACCCGAAGTGTTTTTCTCTTTCAATGACAAACTGGACGAACTCTGTATTGCTGTTGAGGGAAAAATCACAGCGGGCACAGAAGAAAAAATTATGGCTTTGATTGACGAGATAACCGCCGAACTTATCTTACCGCAAAAGGAAAGGCTGGTGGTATGATGTGGCGACAACAGGTTTCTGGCCTGTGAAAAGCAGGCTGAAGGAAGTGATTGATTATGCGGAAAATCCCGATAAAACCATAGACAAAAAATATGTGGACAGCGATTTATATGCTGCCTTGCAATATGTTTCTAACGATAAAAAGACCGATGAGCGTATGTATGTCAGCGGTATTAACTGCAACGCCAAACGAGCCTATGAGCGTATGACGGCAACAAAGAAACGCTTCGGCAAAACAGGCGGTAATGTGGCGTATCACGGCTATCAGAGCTTTCAGACGGACGAAGTAACTCCCGAAGAAGCGCACAAAATTGGACTGGAAACTGCAAGGCGTATGTGGGGTGCAGATTATGAAATCGTTGTTACTACCCACCTCAATACTGAGAATCTCCACAACCATTTTGTTGTAAACTCCGTATCCTTTAAGACCGGCAGGAAGTTCGAAAACCATATCTCCGACCACCACAGACTCCGTGAAATCTCCGACGCTGTATGTCTGGAATACGGAAAAAGCGTCTTGAAAGAAGCGAATTTTTACGGTGGTAAGAAAAAGGAATACTGGTTGAAGCAAATCGGCGGACTATCGCACCGAGAGCTGTTAAAGGCGGATATTGACGCTGCACTTGCTCAGTCCACTAACTTCAAAGCCTTTGAAATCCGCTTAAAGGATATGGGGTATGTAATACAGCGTGATGAAAACTTCACTCACTACTCTGTCAAAGCGCCGAGTTGGCAAAGGGCGGTACGCTTAGACAGATTGGGAAAAGAATACACCCCGCAGGCAATTCGTGAACGGTTACTCGACAATCAACGGTATGTCGGTTATGTTCCATTCCACAAGCCGAACTACACGCCGCTGCTTCTGCTTGAGATAGAGTACCGCAAAATGCGGCGTATGGACGGCATACAGATATTGTTTGAACTGATTATCGAATTATGCAAGCTGATTACAGGCAACAACCTTGCCCCTGCTGCTCCCCGCCCGCTTTCGCCTGAAATGCGGCAGGAGGTCGTCAAACTGAATAAAACCCTTGATGAATACAAGTTCCTATGTGAGAAACAGATTGATTCTCCGCAGGAGCTTGTTTCTTTTATCAGCGAAACACGGGCACAAATAAGTGAATTAGAGGGCAAACGCCAATCGGTATATAACCGCAACCGTCATAAGAAAAACGATGAACTGAATGCTCAGGCAAGAGAAATTACGGCAAAAATCAAGCCTTTGCGAAAGGAATTATCCACCGCAAAGGCAATTCTCGAAAAAATACCGAGATTTGAAAAACTACTGGAAACCGAACGGCAGATGGAAAATGCCGTTGCAATGAAACACAGAGAAAGAAGGTATGAACGATGACAAATACAATAAACCCACCGAAAAAGAAAGCGGCGAATATTCAGGTAGAAAAGCTCCATACCTTTGAGGGACACCCCTTCAAAGTGCTGGACAATGAAGATATGGATAATCTTACAGAGAGTATTCAGGCGCAGGGCATTATTTCTCCTTTGATTGTCCGCCCGATTGAAAGCACGGACGAATATGAGGTTGTTTCAGGACACCGAAGATTATATGCTGCTGTAAAAGCAGGACTTTCCGAAGTGCCTGCTTTAATCTATCCCCTTAATCGAAACGAAGCGATGATTGCGGTGGTAGACAGCAATCTTCACCGTGAACGGATACTGCCGAGCGAAAAAGCCTTTGCCTACAAAATGAAAATGGAAGCGATGAAAGCACAGGGCAAACGCACGGATTTAACTTTATCGCAACTTGCGACAAAGTCGGATACCGCCGCCGAAATCGGCAAGACACAAAATGAGAGCCGTGACCAAGTGTTCCGCTATATCCGTCTTACAAACCTTATTCCCGAACTGCTCCAAAAGGTTGACGATGGCGTGATTGCACTCAGCCCCGCCGTTGAAATTTCCTATCTGTCCGAAAAGGCACAGCGGATATTGCTTGACGCTATGAGCCTGAATGACTGTACACCTTCCCACGCACAGAGTATCCGTATGAAGAAGGCGGCACAACAGGGTACGCTTTCTTCGGAAAGTATCTACGAGATTATGTCGGAGGAAAAAGCCAATCAGACCGAGCATATTCGTTTTAGAGTGCAGGACTTGAGGGAATTTTTTCCGAAAGGGTACACCCAAAAGCAGATGACAGATACCATTTTGAAACTGCTGTATGAAAATCAGCGAAAAATGGAACGCAGACGGAGCAGCCGTGATGAAAGGTAAGGTGGCGGTATGGAGAAAATAGATATTTTGCAGAACGATAAAGCGGTGTATGTCATACCGCCTGAGCCGATAAATGAAAACGAGCCGATTTGTCTTGTGGATTATTTACTGCCCCGAAGTAGGGACTGCCTTTTTGATTACGGTAAGGTACGCCGCTTCGGAGAAGATAACTTTACGATGAAAATCGGCGGGACAACCTATGAAATCTCCACGCATTTTAATCCAAAGGGCAGGCAATGCGTGATGGAACAATTTAAGGAACTGATACTGTCCGAGCAGTTAATTTAATCATCGCACCATCGAAAAAGACAATAGGGCATTGTAAAATAAAACTGCCTTTGCTATGCCCTGTTGTCGGAAAGGAGAAAAGATATATGACAACAGCAACGAAATCAAACGGGCAGGCAGATGAAAAAATCACAGCATTGTATTGCAGGCTTTCCGTAGACGATGACAACAAGGACGAGGAATCAAATTCCATCACCAATCAAAAGCAGATTTTACAGGACTTCGCCCGAAAAGAGGGCTACACCAACACAATGTTCTTCGTAGACGACGGAGTATCGGGTACAACCTTTCAAAGACCGAATTTTATGCGTATGGAGCGTATGGCGGAAAATGGTGAAATCGGGACAATTATTGTAAAGGATTTATCCCGCTTCGGGCGTGAGCAGGTGGAAATGGGCAGGTTGACGCAGGTGGTATATCCGTCGTTGGGTATCCGTTTTATCGCCATACAGGAAAGAGTAGATACCTTGACAGGCGACGGCGTAGAGATGATGCCGTTCCACAATATTTTCAACGAGTGGTATGCGGCGCAGACCTCCAAGAAAATCCGTGCAGTGTGGCAGTCCAAAGCGGAACATGGGGAGCGTGTTTCATCGAGTATTCCCTACGGCTACAAGAAATTGGAGGATAATCCAAAGCAATGGGTGATTGATGAACCTACCGCCGAAGTGGTACGCAAAATCTACGCTTTGTGCCTTGCGGGGCGAGGACCGTCACAGATTGCACGACAGTTGGAGGAAGAACAAATCCTTATTCCATCAGCCTATTATGAAAGTATTGGCAGAACGCACGCTCGAAAGGTAGGAAGTGATTCTTGTAAGTGGGATCAGAAAACCGTTGTGGGTATTCTTGAAAATAGGCAATACACTGGTTGTGCAGTTAATTTCAAAACCACTACCGTCAGCTACAAGGTTCATAAAACTATTTACAAAGCAGCGGAGGAACATCAAATCATTCCGAATATGCAGGAGCCAATTATCTCAGAGGAGCAATGGCTGAGAGTACAGGAACTTCGCCAGCATAAGCGCAGACCGACTGCCACAGGTAGAACAAGTCTGTTTTCTGGATTGGTGTACTGCCCTGACTGCGGCGCAAAGTTGCATTTTTGCGCTGCAAAGAGCCTGAAACGCAATCAGGAATTTTGGAGATGTTCCAACTACAAGGACGGCAGGGGTACTTGCCAAATCCACTATATCCGGGATGTTGTGCTTGAAAAAATCGTGTTTGAAGCAATCAGCAGCTTAGCGGATTTCGTGAAGTGCCATGAAACGGTATTTCTGTATATGCTGGCGAAGAAAACAAACGCCATGCGGCAAAAAGAACACAAAAGGCTTCAGCAAGCGGTGGAACAGGGTACAAGGAGAATTGCCGAAATCGACAAGTTGATTGAAAAGGTATTCGAGCAGAACGCAAGCGGCATACTCTCCGATGAGCGCTTTGCGAAAATGCTTCAAAGCTACGAGAAAGAGCAAAAAGCGTTGACACAGGAGGTTTCCGACAGTCAGCAGACTTTGCAGGACGCTAAGCAAAAGGTTACGGATTTAAGGCTTCTTCTCCGCACTTTGCGTGAAATGACGGATATTACGGAGCTTACTCCAACGCTTGTCAATTCGTTGATTGAGCGTATTGAAGTTCACAACAACGATAAGTCAAGCGGTCACTGTTATGTAAAGGTGGATATTTACTTCACGGCGGCGGGAATGATAGATATTCCTACCGAACAGGAAATCCTTGCTATGATGGAAGAAATACGGGAAAATCCGCAGGACTTCCGCTTTGTAGCATAACAAAAGAATACGGTGTAACCCATTTTACTGAGTTACACCGTACCTTACATAAAAACTGCCTTATCTGGCGTTGCCAAAACCGATTCCTTTTTTATCTACTTAAATCCAAGTCTTATAGGAGTTTTATCGAGCATAAAGGCAGCGGCGCAAAACAGCGCGCCTGACGCCGCCCCCTGTATAATATTTGCCGGTACCGTATTAAAAAACTGTGCGGCAGGATTTCCATATAATATAACTGCTGCGGCATAATACCCTACAACGGTAACTATGCATGATACGGCAGACGCTGTTACCGTCTTAAAACAAAGCATTTTTTCGTGCTTACCCAATACATAAAAGCATAAAGCATTAAGCGATTTTATTACAAGCGTAGGTATAATATAAATTGGATAACCTGAAATCAGGTCCGCCATAGCGCCGCCTATTCCCGCCGCCGCTACACCGTAAGGCAAAGGAAGAATACAGGCCGCTATATAAATTATACTGTCGCCTATGTGGATATATCCGTTAGCAGCCGGAATATGTAGAATAAAAGCAGTAGTAACACATATCATAGCGGCAAATAAACCGGTAAAAACTAATTTTCCTAATTTTTTGCTGTTCATATTTAAAAGCTCTCCTAAAAATCATCTGAAATAACTGCTTAAATAGTGAAGAATAGGTTCAAAAACCACGCCCTCCTGTAAAGGAGCGCCTGCCGTTACCGTATACTCTATTGATTTGGAAATAAAATCCCCCGCAATTTGCACTGCTTCGGCAAGAGGTTTTCCTTTAAGCAAAAAAGCCGTAACCACCGACGCAAAAATATCTCCGGTACCGGAATATATCCTTGATTCCCTATGAACATAATCAAAATAGAATTCGTTTGAATCATAGGTCATATTAACGATATTTTCAGCTCTTGCAATTCCGGTCAGAACTATGCGGCCGACGCCCATATCCTCAAGACGATACGCCAGCTCCTTTGCAAAGCTGTCCGAAATTTCTTCTCCCGAATATTCGGCTCCTGTGAGAAAGCATGCCTCCGTAATATTAGGAGTTATCAAGTCTGCACAGGCGGCAAGCTTCTTCATCCGGCGGTGCATTTCACTTGTATAGGTTGAATACAGCCTGCCACCGTCCCCCATAACCGGATCAATTATAACATTTATATCCGGATTTTTTTTCTTTCGGTTTAAAATAAATTCCTCAACAATTCTTATCTGATCGGACGAGCCTAAGAATCCGCTATATATCCCATCAAATTCAAGCTTATCCCAATCCCGAAGATAAGGCGTCATAGACGACGTCATATCCTTGAAATAAAATGACGGAAAGCCGGTATGCTTTGACAATACAGCCGTCGGAACAGGACAGGCCTGTACTCCTGCAGCCGGCAGAACCGCCAGAGCCGTGGTAAGAGAGCACCTTCCGAATCCCGATATATCGTTTATGCAAGCTGCTCTGGGTATTCTCATATTTTTTTCTCCTCCGGCTGATGATTGACAATAAACGAATAAATGCCGCTTCTTGAAAAGCCCGTTTCCTTGGCGGCCTTCCTGCATGCCTCCGAAAGCTTCATACCGTCGTCGGCATATTCAGAGGCGAGAGCAGACGCTGTTTCCAAGGTATAGCCGTCAGAAATATCCCTGCGTTCAGCCCCCTCCAATACAAGCACATATTCACCCTTCGGGTTATTATTTTCATAATATAAGATCGCCTCTGAGACCGTCATTCTCAAAACTTCCTCATATACCTTTGTCAGTTCACGGCATAACGAAATTCTTCGGTCCCCAAAATACTTTAAAAAGTCATTCAAAGTATTAATCAACTTATGGGGAGCTTCATAAAAAATAAGCGTGCGAGTTTCGTCCTTTAAACTAAGAAGATGATCGCTGCGCTGTTTTTTATTTACCGATAGAAATCCTTCAAATGCAAATCTTGAAGTATTCAGACCGGACACCGCAAGAGCAGAAACAACTGCGCTCGGTCCGGGTACCACTTTAACATTAATTCCACTTTCAGCGCAAAGCCTTACCAGTTCCTCTCCGGGATCGGAAATACACGGCATACCGGCGTCTGTAACCACAGCGGCGTTTTCTCCGCCTTTAATCCGTGATATAATATTCTCAGCGCAATTTAAGGTACTATGTCCATGATAGCTTATAAGCTGCTTTTTTATATCGTATCTGTTGAGAAGTTTAAGCGTTACTCTCGTATCCTCAGCCGCTATAAAATCCACATCTTCAAGGGTTTTAAGCTGCCTTAAAGTAATATCATCCATATTTCCAATCGGCGTGCCCACAACGTAAAGCGTACCGGTCATTTTATTCAGCCCCCTCTTCAAGTCCGAATGAATAAATTTTTTGCATCTCGTCAGTGTATCCGTTTTCAGTCCATACATAAAGCTGCGGAAGCACTTTTAGATACGGTTTCGAGCCTTTTTTCCCCTCTATTAGAAAAAGCCACGGCGCGCTTTGAGGGTTTTTACTCACAAACCGCAGTCTTTTAGGCTCCATATCATTTTTTTTCATGGCGTCTATCACATCGCAAAGTCTTTCGGGACGGTTGCAAAGACAAAGACGTCCGCCGAACTTAAGCAGCCTGGACGCCGCACGGCAAACATCATAAATATTGCACATAATCTCATGACGGGCAATTCTATGAGCGTCAAGCTCGCTTTCGATACCTGAATCCGCCGCTTTATACGGCGGATTACATGTCACAAGGCTGCATTTTCCCAGAGGCGCTCCTTCCCAAAGCTCCTTTAAATCAGCGTTAACAGGTACTATTGTTTCCACGCCGCTTTTTTCAATGCTCATTTTTAACTGTTCAACGGCTTTTTTCTGAATGTCCAGCGCAAAGATTACCTTAGGAGGTTTTACTCTCTGCATTATCATTGGAATTATGCCGCACCCGGTTCCAAGATCGCAGGCAGTATCGTTAGCTTTATATTCGCAAAAATGAGTCAGAAGAAATGCGTCCGTACCGAATCCATGCTCTTCGCTTACACAAATACTTAGCTTTTCCGACAGCTTTTCAAATTTCATCTAATAAACAATCCTTTATAAAAATACTTTTATTAATATAACATAAAACGGATCAGATTTCAACATTTAATGTAAAATCCCGTAAAAAGGACGCTGAAAACGCGTCCTTTTCGTTATTTATATTCACACCTGAAATCCGTAAACACAGCCGTATTGCCGCCTGCCGCATACAATCCGATTATGACACCGGTAAATCCGCCGGAAACCTCGCTGGATAAATATTTGGTCTGAGCGCTTCCAAGAAAGCGATCAGCGCCATCGTATTTGACAAAAAAGCTGTAATTCATATTATCCATTCGAATAATAAGCTCCGCTTCAGTCTGATTCAGACTAACCGTTTCCTGTATATGCTTTATTCCGCCTATATTCAATCTGAGCAGTATTTCAATATCTTCTCCGATTTTTCTTAACGCAATATCGTAATGCTCCAATTCGTTCATATATAAGGCGATACCCGCTTCACCGGAATCAATTCTGACTTTGCAGCAAATCTCTCCGCAGAAATCGCGCTGACGAAGTCCTATAAATGTAGGAGAATCTATATCGCTCAATGTGATATCAGAGCCGTGCAAAACAGCTTTATCATCATAAAGCTCATAGCTGCTGTCCTTCGGATGTCTCAGGTAACACCAGTCAATATTCCATTGCGTATTTTCAAAGGTATAAAGCTTCTTTTCATTTTGCTCAAATTCACCGTATATCTCATAGCCTTCATCGGTTGTCCCGTCCGCTCCGGCGGAAAACCATCCCTGCCCGTCAAAGCATACCGGCGTAAGAAATACTTCCCTGCCCAGATGATGATACGGCATCCACATACCTGATTGTCTGAAACCAAGACTAAGTATATGCCAATCTCCGTGTTTATCCTGAACAAGATCTCCGTGACCAATTCCCTGAATTATAAAAGGAGCCTTATTTCTGTTTGTAAGTACAGGATTATGAGGATAATTTTCAAAATCTCCCCAGACCGACCGTCCCCTCGCATAGGTAATCATGTGACCGTATTCAGTTCCGCCCTCGGCCGCCATAAGATAATAATAGTCGTTTATTTTATACATATGCGGACTTTCAAGATACCTTCCGCCGGAGCCTTGCCAAATGCATTTGCTTTCAGTAAGCTTTTTTCCGTCAGTTATATTTATCTCGCACTGAATAACTCCGCTTCTGCCAAGACTGTCTGTCCCGTTGCTCATAAAATACGTCCTGCCGTCCTCAAAATACAAGGACGGATCAATACCTCCCTGATCGACGAAAACAGGATCGGACCATTCTCCGTAAATATCTTCCGTATATACATAAAAATTCTGGCGGGTAGTATCGTTTGTAGTTACCATATAGAATCTTTTGCCGTCAAATCTTATAGTCGGAGCGAAAACGCCTCCGCTGCTGTTTATTTTATCCAGCATAACCTGATCTTTGCGGGTAAGCACATGTCCGATCTGATTCCAGTTCACAAGATCGCTGCTTTCGAAAAGAGGCACTCCCGGAAAATACTGAAAGCTGCTGCATACCATATAATACCTTCCGTTTGCATAGCATACGCTGGGATCAGGATAAAATCCCTTTAATACCGGATTTTTATATCTCATAAACGTCCCCCGTACAATTTAATAATTTCCTGAAGTATCTTCCATTATCTTGAATTCTATGTCAAAATATGTGATTTTGAGCTCATCGTCTATTCTGGCGCATTTTGCTTTTAAAACGTCTCCGGCTTTCTTGCCTTCAAGGATAAGACTTAGCTCGTCGTAATTATGAACCTCTACGCCGTTAATTGATAGAATAAAATCATCTGTCTTTAGCTCCGTATTGGACACGTCGCAATCCTCGCTGATATCGGTCACCCACAATCCGTTTAGCTTTTCAGGAAGCTTTCTGCCGTATTTTTCCTTAAAAACCGAAAGCGTATATTCATTATCCATTGAATAGAATGTTATTCCTATTTTTATTCTGCCGCTTACATAACCCTGAGAAATAAGCTCTTCTATAACAGGCTTGGCCTCGTTAATAGTTATTGCAAAGCCGAGACCTTCATAGCTTGAGCTTACATATTTAGAAGAAGTTATGCCTATGACCTGACCGTACATATTAACCAAGGCGCCTCCGGAATTTCCTGGGCTTATTGCGGCGTTAGTCTGTATACAGTCCATTTCAAATCCGGTTGAATCCGCTTTGATTTTCCTGTTAAGACCGGAAACTATACCGTCGGTAATTGAACCTGTCAGCCCGGCAGGGTTTCCGATTGCCGCAACTCTCTCTCCAAGCACCGTTTCATCGGAATCGCCAAGTTCGGCGGCAGGCAGATTATCAGCCTTTATCTTAATTACCGCTATATCTGTTTTAGCGTCGCGGCCGACTATTTCCGCTTCAAACTGCTTATCATTATATGTGTTTACAATAAAACTGTCCGGCTTCTCAAGCTCCGATTCATCAAGCAATGAATACTGAGAGCCTTCAAGCACATGAGTATTTGTAACGATATAACCGTCTTGAGTTATTATAATTCCTGAACCGCTTCCTATCATAATATCAGGATTAGAGCTGCTGTAAGTATAAATCTCCACTATCTGAGGCCTTATAAATTCCGCAAGCCCCTCGGTAGTATATTTTCCGTTTTCATCACGGTAATCAGAGTCCTTTGAGGCTTCGGGCTTATTCTGAGTCTCAAGCTCGATATCGGTATTAATATTATTATAAGCCTTGTTATAGATTATGCTGCCCTGACGGACATCTGAATAAATACAATAAACTGTCAGAACAGAAATAACCGCAAAAATAAGTAAAAGCAGGACAACTATTAATACGTTTGACCGTTTCTGTTTTCCGGCGTTTTCATTTCCGGTTATCTCGGCATTCTGAAAATTGTCCGAATATTTAATCTCTGATATCTCCTCTCTTTCCTTTTCACCGCTTTCACTGCTGAATAAATCTTCCTTTTCATCCATATCGGTACAGAAACCTCCTTATTCAGCGATAAAGTCTCTCGGAAATGTCAGCATAAATTCCGTGAATCTTCCCTCTTCGCTGCTTATCGTTATATTGCCGTGATGCTGATTGACAAATTTTCTTACTATAGATAATCCTAAACCTACTCCGTCGGGATTATCGCTTCTCGAATAATCTGATTTAAAAAAACGGTCAAAAACATGTGCGAGATCCTTTTTCGGTATTCCGCTGCCGCTGTTGTTTATAAAAAAATGAATATTTCCGTCGCAATAATCTATAGCGATGGTAATCATACCATTATAATCGACAAATTTTACGGCGTTTTCAAATAAATTATAGAATACCTGGTGCAAAAGTATCCTGTCTCCGCTGACCAGTATTTCAGGATAGCTTATGCTTATAATATTAATATGCTTTTCTTCAATTCTTTTTTCAAACATAAATATTATTTCCGCTAAAACCTCTATTATGTTGAATTGTTCAATTTTAAGCGTGATTTTTCCCGCTTCTATATTAGACGTATTCAGCATATTTTTAATAATCTGCTGCATTCTGTTGGTTTCATTAAGCACCTTAACAAGATATTTATATCTGTGTTCCGCGTCTATCGTTCCGTCGAGCACTGCTCCGAGAAAGCCCTTGATAACAGTAAGCGGCGTTTTAAGCTCATGAGATATATTCGAAACAAATTCAACCATATGCTTATCGCTGTAATTAAGTCTTTCCTGAAGAGCCCTGATTGCCTTAAGAAGCGGCTCATACTGCGGCAGCACCTTTTTGGGAAGCGCTATTTCCGCATATTCTCCCACATAACCGGAGCCGCAGTTCTTTTCTATCTGAAGCACATATTTATACTTATGGTAATTATAAATACAAAGAGTAACAGAAAATACCGCCGTAAGAACCAATAATAACAGCAATAGAATATTTACGGTTTTGTCAGTATGCTCTGATATTATACCGTATGGCATTACGCAGGCTACATAAACCTCAAATGGTTCAAATTCCACCTCAAATTTTTCCATATATGAAACATTTGTAACAGGGTTTATATCGTATTGGATAGCGTCGCCGAATTTCCAGTCAGAATGCTGATAATATTCTTTATTGCAAGAATTAGAAATAATTAAATCTCCATGTTTATCATAAATATATATATCCATATTTAGATTCTTGCTATAAATTTCAAGCATACTGCCGTTTAATTCATTATTTTTGTTTACTTCATTTTCAAAATCATCAAGTATAAGCTTCGCCGAATTTTCCGAATTGTGCAAAACGGTGTCCTTTAACGACAAATAGCTCTGAAAAATTAAAACAAGACCCGTAAAAAGAACACAGAAAAATATTATGCCGATTATGAAAAAATAATGCCGAAGAAGATTTTTGGTCATATTATCTCCGTTCAGCCGGCATTAGCCGGCAATTAAAAATGTAAATCATGCAACGATCAATTTTCAGCATTACGATTCCTTAATTTCGTTTAATTCAAATTTATATCCGACTCCCCATACAGTCGTAAGCTCCCATTGCTTGGAAATTCCGCAAAGCTTTCCTCTCAAGCGCTTGATATGAACGTCAATAGTTCTGGAATCTCCGTAATAATCAAATCCCCAGATTTCGTCAAGAAGCTGATCTCTTGTAAAAACTCTGTTAGGATTGGAAGCAAGATAAAATAAAAGCTCGATTTCCTTAGGCGGAGCGTCAATTACCTTTCCGCCCGCCTTAAGCACATACCTCGTCAGATTAATCGAAAGCTTATCATAATGAACCTCCTGCATCTCAACAGGCTTAGGAAGCTTCCCGGAACGTCTGGCAACAGCCTTGATCCTTGCGAGAACCTCTTTTGTATCAAACGGCTTGACTATATAATCGTCGGCACCCAGCTCAAGCCCCAGCACCTTATCGAAGATTTCACTTTTTGCGGTCAGCATAATTATAGGCGTATCGGACGCTTTTCTTATCTCCTTGCATATCTGCCATCCGTCCATGCCCGGCAGCATTATATCAAGCAGAACAATATCCGGATTAAGCGAATTGAATTTTACCATCGCCTCGTTGCCCTCGTTTGAGATTATAGTGCTGTAGCCTTCCTTTTCAAGATAAACTCTCAATAAATCGCATATGTTCTTATCATCATCAACTATTAAAACCTTTTCAAGCGGCATAACATACCTCCCCCATATCTAAGCTAAAAAACGCTCAGAAAAATAAAAAAAATAAAATTTATTCTATATACATTTAATAATATCAAATATTCGACAGTTTGTAAATACCCTTAAGAAATTTTTTCAGAAAAATTTGTTTCGCCAATATTAATTTTGCACAGTTTAGATTCTAAATCTGACATATATTTGTGCATAGATACAAAAATTGTAATTATATTCAAAACATACTTGATTTTTCATAAAAAGTTGGTAAAATAGTAATTAGCACTCAAGGAGTTTGAGTGCTAACCAAATCAATAATTTTTTTCAGGAGGAATAAATATGAATATCAAGCCATTGGCAGACAGAATTGTCATTAAAATGACAGAAGCGGAAGAAACCACAAAAAGCGGTCTTATTCTTGCTTCGGCTTCAAAGGAAAAGCCGCAGATCGCAGAAGTTGTCGCCGTTGGTCCCGGCGGAATGGTTGACGGCGAAAAGATAGATATGTATCTTAAAGTAGGCGACAAGGTTCTGCTCAGCAAATATGCCGGAACAGAAGTCAAGGTTGACGATGTTGAATATACAATCCTCCGTCAGTCTGAAGTTTTGGCAATAGTTGAATAATCGGAATAAATCATATTATAAAAAAGGAGTCTGATATTTATGGCAAAGGATATTAAATACGGAGAAGAAGCAAGAAAATCCCTTCAGACAGGCATTGACAAGCTTGCCGATACTGTTAAAATAACGCTTGGTCCTAAGGGAAGAAACGTTGTTCTCGATAAAAAATTCGGCGCTCCGCTGATTACTAACGACGGCGTAACAATAGCTAAGGAAATCGAGCTTGAGGACGCGTTCGAAAATATGGGCGCTCAGATGCTCAAGGAAGTTGCAACTAAGACTAACGACGCGGCAGGAGACGGTACGACCACAGCTACTCTTCTCGCACAGGCAATGATTCGCGAGGGTATGAAGAATATCGCGGCCGGCGCAAACCCGATGATAGTTAAAAAGGGTATGGCAAAGGCTGTTGAAACGGCAGTCGGAACTGTTATCGCAAATTCTAAAAAGGTTGAGGGTAGCGACGACATCGCCAGAGTCGCAACCGTTTCTTCAGCAGACGAAACAGTCGGAAAGCTGATTGCCGACGCAATGGAAAAGGTTACGGCGGAAGGCGTTATAACAATTGAAGAAAGCAAAACTGCTGAAACTTACAGCGAGGTTGTAGAAGGAATGCAGTTTGACAGAGGCTATATTTCACCATACATGGTAACGGATACCGAAAAAATGGAAGCTGTTTACGACGATCCATATGTTCTTATTACAGATAAGAAAATCTCCTCGATTCAGGAAATCCTTCCTCTTCTTGAACAGCTTGTTCAGTCGGGCAAGAAGCTTGTTATCATTGCAGAGGATATCGAGGGCGAAGCGCTCACAACGCTTATACTCAATAATCTTAGGGGCACTTTCAAGTGCGCTGCCGTTAAGGCTCCAGGTTTCGGCGACAGACGTAAGGAAATGCTTAAGGATATTGCCATCCTGACAGGCGGCGAGGTTATTTCTGAAGAGCTCGGTCTTGAGCTTAAGGAAACTACAGTTGAACAGCTTGGCCGCGCAAGACAGGTAGTTATCCAGAAGGAAAATACTATCATTGTAGACGGTATGGGCGACGCTGACGCGATCAAGAGCAGAGTTTCACAGATCAAATCTCAGATTGAAACAACAACGTCTGACTTTGACAAGGAAAAGCTTCAGGAAAGACTTGCCAAGCTTGCAGGAGGCGTTGCCGTTATAAAGGTCGGCGCCGCTACTGAAATTGAAATGAAGGAAAAGAAGCTTAGAATAGAGGACGCTCTTGCAGCTACAAAGGCTGCCGTTGAAGAAGGTATCGTTGCAGGCGGCGGCACTTCTCTCATCAATGCGATTCCTGCTGTTGAAGAAATGCTTCCTTCCCTTGACGGCGACGAAAAAACCGGCGCGCAGATCATACTCAGAGCTCTTGAAGAACCGGTTCGCCAGATCGCTCTTAACGCAGGTCTCGAGGGCAGCGTTATAATTGATACAATTAAGCGCTCAGGTAAAGTAGGCTACGGTTTCGACGCTTATAATGAAACCTATGTGGATATGATTCAGGCGGGAATCGTTGATCCTACAAAGGTTACGCGTTCCGCACTCCAGAACGCGGCTTCCGTTGCAGCAATGGTACTGACAACTGAAAGCCTGGTAGCCGATATTCCTGCTCCGGAGCCTGCTCCCGCAATGCCTCAGGGCGGAATGGGAATGGGTTATTAATAAACACATTCTTATAAAATTCAATAAATATATAAAAATTAATCCCCGTAGCTTAAATAAGCTTACGGGGATTTTTCTTATAGATTTTCTATCTCCCTGCTTTTTTTCACGCCGAAAACCAGAATAGAAAAAGGAACAAGGAATAAAACCGACGCCGCGGGAAGTATGTAAATGCTTACCGCAAAGCCTATCCTTTCAGTCAACGCACCGAACAGAGCGTTGAAGCCGATATCAAAAAATGTGGAAAGCCCTGTTACAAGCCCCACGGCTTTTCCTCTGGATTCCGGAGGATAATAAAGCTGAATAAGATAGATAAAGGTCGGCCAAAGAACAGAATTTCCCAGTCCGGCCGCACAAAGTATATACATCCCGCTTTTTCCCGCTGCGACACCGACAATATACAGGACGGAATAAAATACCGAAAATATAAAAAGGCTCTTTTTCGGACCGAGCTTATTCACCAAAACTGCAAAAATCAATCGCCCTACTGTCATAAATGCATAAAACAGTCCAGTAAAAAACGAGCCCTCAGAAACTGTAAATCCAAGATGCTCAGAGGCATAAGTGGTAAGCCAATTCTGAAGTCCGTGCTCCGGTATATAATAAAATCCGCACATCAGGATCAGCAGAAAAAAAGCCGGATTTTTTATTATACTCATATATGTAGTCGGCTTAATATTCTTATCGGTACTAATATCAGGTATTTTAACGGCTAAAAGCAGAAAAAACGCTGCGACGCCAACGCCGAACATAACTAAATTGATTATCTGCCATGACCGAAAACCGTCTGCAAAAACAGCGGCGGCATTCTGCCCCCCGCTTATTCCTACGCCTTGCGTAAAATTAAAAAGATTCATCATCAGTCCCGGCGACATGAAAAGTATAGGCGTTATTATATTTACGCTTGTAGACAAAAGCGTCGACGCGCCCATTGAAAATATCATTCCGCATAAAAGCAGCGTATAGCTTTTTGTGAAAAAATACAGCAGCAGCGCAGACATCCACATTAAAAGCGTGCATAGCATAACAGTCTTTTTTTTAAAGGTATCCAGCAGCTTTCCGCCTATAAATAGAAAAATAAGATTTCCCGCATAGCTTACCGATATAATCATCGACACTTTTGTATTTGAAAGTCCGAACGTTTCTTTAAAAACCGGCGCAAATACGCCGCGAAGCGAATCGCTCATGCCGAGCACTATCATAAGAACGCTGCACATAACCGCTGCGATCATCTGATTCTTTTTCGCTGCTTTATCCCTATTATCATACATATCAGTCAGTATCCTCACGCCGTTTTCTTAAGATTTATGTATTCTGATTTTAATAGATTATATATCTCCGTTCCATGACTCTGACCAAACTTAGAAACAAGCTCTCTGTAAAAGGAGTTTTTATCCTTTGACTTCTGCAAAACGGAATTGATTTTTATGATTTCCGACGGAGAATAATCAGGTAAAATAGAACGCAATTTCTGATAAGTAGAATCAAATTTCTTTAATTCAGTAAAATCAGATTTAAGGGCGCCGTAAATTTCCTCTCCCCTTTCCTGCTTGAAACGCGCAACCAGCTCTCTGTGAAAATCCTGCTTGTCTGACGTTCCCAGCAACACCGCGCTTATATTAATTATATCGCATGAGGAATAAGCGGGAAGAAGATCGCATAAGGAATTATAGAGGCTGTCCGCACGACCGTTATCGGATTTTACTATCCTGACCTTAGACGGCTTTTCCTTAGATACAAAGGTTCCCGCGATCGAAGTATGACGGACGATCTCAACGCCTTCGGCATAAAGATAATTGTCATAGAAGGATAAATTAGCGTCAAACCCTTTATCATTGCTTATTATATATATGTTCTGAGTAGTGCCCTTTCCTAAAATATAGCCTGCAAACATTGTAAGCTGAAAATCAAGGGCATTTTTTCCCGCAGAAACGGAAAAATACTTTATCTCAGCGCTGGATTCCACTAATTTTTTATGAGCCTCAAACGATAAATTACCGGCATTGGTCGTATAAAAAACATAGACGCTGTCATTTTTTCCAAGCTTTTCAATACCCCTGAAGCCGTCCGCATTGACGTTTTCATAATCGACTAAATATATAGACATTATTATTGTTCTCCTTTTTCAATACTCTTTTTTTGTCTGCTGTTAGTAATATAATTATTCAGAAAAATCCCGATAATTCCCACAGCTCCGGTTATTAGAAAAATAATAACCGTAATTACAGGCTTTCCGTTTCCAAGCGTCGCTCCCATAAATGCGGACGAGGTTACGGACGGAATTCTGGCCAGAGTAGCTATAAAATAAAACCTGTAGCGGTTAATATCCGTAAGCGAAGTCATATATGATATCACGTCTTTGGGGGTTCCGGGAATCATAAGTATTATGAATACAATCAGCTCAAGCTTTTTCTCGTCATGAAGAAACTTGAATTTTTTGAACTTATCCTCCGGCACAAAAGCGTCCACCAACGGTTTACCGAATTTTTTAACAAGATTATATATTATTACGGTTGCGGCAAAAATACCGATTTCACATAAAACAAGCCCCCAGAAAGCGCCGAAAAGCACTCCGCCGATTATTTCAACCGGCCCTCCCGGAATAAAAGCCAGCACAATATGAGTTATTTCCATAAGAACAAATAAAACCGGAGCGAAAATTCCGAAGCCTTCCACTCTTTTCTGAATCATATCGCGTCCCTGCTCGGTAGCGAGAAGTCTGATAAACGGAACGAGAACGAATATCGTCAGTACGGCGCATAATAAAACCATAAATATAACAAAAGATATTTTCAATATCTTTTTTTGTTTAGTCATTTTTTGCGTTCCTTCCCTCTGTATGTTTTTATTATGATTTTTTATAACTATCCAACAATAATTATAGCATTTTTTTTAGATTTTGCAAGATGATTTTTTCCATAAACACTTGTAACTTTAAAAAAATAATGATATAATATGTATTGTCTTAAAAAAGCAATATAACATTATTTAGAATAAAGTCCTTTAAAACGCATTTGAAAGGGGAAATTAATGAAAAGCGCCAAACTCCATTCAAACATCTGGCTTAAAAGAGGAGCTTCGGCTTTAGGTCTCCTCTACGCAATATTTATCTGTATATTATCATATCATGCAGTTTTCTATGAAATCATTATAACCCAAAGAATAGCGTTCTGTCTGTTATTAACAGTTATTTCTATTGTGGCAGGCGCGGCTATGATTTATTCAAGAAAACAGCTTATGACTAAGATATCGGGGTTTATTATGTTCCCCGCCCTGCTTCCCGTTGTGCTTTTATGCTTCGGCTCATGGGAAATGATAATTCCTCTGGCGGTCTGCGCAATAGTTATATTTTTCGCCAGCGGCTCTAACGAAGCTGCAAAAACGCTGCTTGGAACCATATATCTTCTGACTTATATATTAGCAGCTTTGGCATATTTTATATTTACAAGCTTTTTGGCTTCTCCGGCAATAAAGGAAACAATAGAAAGCGGGGTATCGCCTTCCGGCAAATACCGCTACGAAGTAATTGAAACGACCGACAGTTCAAACGGAAGCACGTCCGTTATACTCGAACCTAATTTTCTTGATAAAAAATATGCTCTTGTAACCTTCAAGGTAAAAGGATATGACCGCAAGCTTTGCGTTAAAAGACCGAAAACCGAGGTTGAGCTTGAATGGAAGGACGACGATCTTTATATAAACGGAGAAAGATGGTTTACGCCTGAACAGGCAAAAAGGGGTAAATGGTTTGAAAAGGAATCCCGTTCCTTTGACTTTATGTAAATTAGACGCCGTTATAAACCAGGCGTTTAAGCGGCGTTTTAAATTAAGACAGGTTAAGGTAAAACTCAGATATTACATGAAATCTGTCCAAAACCAAGAATATAATCATACAGGAGGATAATATGAGCGAATTTTTTAAAGGTATAGGAAAAATCTCTTTTGAAGGAAAGGATTCTAAAAACCCGCTTGCTTTCAAGCACTACAATCCGGATGAAGTTATAGGCGGAAAAACTATGAAGGAGCAGCTCAAGTTCGCGCTTTCATGGTGGCATACTATGGGCGGCGACGGAACCGATATGTTCGGCTGCGGCACTACTGACAAGACATGGGGCGAGGACGACTCCGCTGCAAGAGCAAAGGCTAAGGTTGACGCCGCCTTTGAAATTATGGACAAGCTTTCAATAGATTATTTCTGTTTCCATGACCGCGATCTTTCCCCTGAATACGGTTCTCTTTCGGAAACAAACGCTAAGTTAGATGAAATTACAGATTATATAGCAGAAAAAATGAAGGCTGATACTTCAAAGAAGTGTCTCTGGGGTACTGCCAAGTGCTTTGACCACCCGCGATTCATGCACGGAGCCGGAACGTCTCCGTCTGCCGACGTTTTCGCTTTCTCCGCGGCTCAGATTAAAAAGGCTGTTGAAACGACAGTTAAGCTCGGAGGCAACGGCTATGTATTCTGGGGCGGACGCGAGGGCTATGAAACTCTCCTTAACACAAATATGGGACTTGAACAGGACAACATGGCGCGTCTTATGAGAATGACCGTCGACTATGCGCGTTCAATCGGATATAAGGGCGATTTCTATATTGAGCCGAAGCCAAAGGAACCGACAAAGCACCAATATGACTTTGACACTGCGACGGTTCTCGGCTTCCTACGCAAGTACGGCCTTGACAAGGATTTCAAAATGAACATCGAAGCAAACCACGCAACGCTTGCACAGCACACATTCCAGCATGAGCTGAGAGTTGCCAGAGAAAACGGCGTGTTTGGCTCAATCGACGCGAATCAGGGCGATCCGTTGCTCGGCTGGGATACTGACCAGTTCCCTACAAACGTTTACGACACCGCTCTTTGCATGTATGAAGTTTTAAAGGCAGGCGGTTTTACAAACGGCGGTCTGAACTTTGACGCTAAGGCAAGAAGAGGCTCTTTTGAGCTGGAGGATATCTTCCACAGCTACATTGCAGGTATGGACGCATTTGCTCTCGGTCTCAAGATTGCTCAGAAGATGATTGACGACGGCAGAATCGATAAGTTTGTCGCTGACAGATATGCAAGCTGGACAACAGGCGTCGGAAAAGACATTATTGACGGAAAGGCTGATATGGCTTACCTTGAAAAGTACGCGCTTGAAAAGGGCGAGGTTACAGATTCTCTGGGCAGCGGCCGTCAGGAAATGCTTGAAAATATCATGAACGATATTATGTTTAGTCTTTAATTAGCAAAAGTTCAGCTCAAGCCTTTTTAAAGAATCACAGGGGCAAGGGACAGAGTCCCTGACGTCGCGTTTTCATACGGCGGAATACCTTGCCGTATTAATGCGTTTTTTCTGGTGAATTGACGTTTCAAACGTTAAGAGGGTGCTTTTTTGCAAATGAAAAAGCGCCCTTATTTATTAAACATAGGTATAATAATTATGAAATATGTTTGTTTTTGCAAATATTCGGAATTGGAGAAATAATAAAAATGAAGGTTAATAATAATATTCCGTTTAAAACATGGAAAAATGCTCTTTTTTCCTTAATAATTTCCTTATTGGAAATTGCAACAACTCAGTTATATATAAATTATCTATATAAAATGAGTAATATTGTATTTAAATTTATGTTTTTAACGATGTATATATTAACGATCTTCTTATATTACCATTTAATATATAAACATAAGAATAATATATATGTAACAGGTGTAAGATGTATAAGCGTTGTTTTTCAATATTTTTATATTTTCATAATATACTCTATTTACCTTAAATTTATACATCATGTTCCTCAACCGACAGAGGGCGGAGGAGGACCGGGCGGAATGTGGATTATATATGCTATATTTTTTATTGCACCTATGCCAATTTGCATTAATATTATTTTGATTATTTATTTAAAAATATGCGAATATATAAATACGGTTTATAAAAAAATAAAAAGCAGAAAGGAATAGTAACATGTCATACATTATAGGCGTAGACTGCGGAACAAGCGGCACAAAGACAGTCCTCTTTGACGAGCTTGGAACAGTCGTTGCTTCACACACTATCGAATATCCAATGTATCAGCCTAAAAACGGCTATGCGGAACAGGATCCCAACGACTGGGCTTCCGCTATGATTGATACGATCAAAGCCGTTATGGCTAAAAGCGGCGTTAAAAAAGAGAACGTAAAAGGAATCGGTATTTCCGGTCAGATGCACGGTCTCGTTATGCTTGATAAGGATAATAACGTACTCAGAAAATCAATTATTTGGTGCGATCAGAGGACAGCCAACGAAGTCGCTGAAATGAACAGCAGGCTCGGCGAAAAAAAGCTTATTGAAATCACCGCCAATCCTGCGCTGACAGGCTGGACAGCCGCAAAAATTCTTTGGGTAAAAAACAACGAGCCTGATATTTACGAAAAGTGCCGTCATATTCTTTTGCCAAAGGACTTCTTGAGATTCGTCCTTACAAACGAATATGCAACAGAGGTTTCGGACGCGTCCGGAATGCAGCTTTTAGACGTTGCAAACCGCTGCTGGAGCAAAGAGGTATGCGATACGCTCGGAATTGATATGTCAATGCTAGGCAAGATTTACGAGTCCTGCGAGGTTACGGGAACGCTTACAAAAGGCATGGCTGATGTTCTCGGTCTTTGCGAGGGCACTCCTGTTGTAGGCGGCGCAGGAGATAACGCAGCTGCTGCTGTTGGCACAGGAGTTGTCGAAGACGGAAAAGCGTTTACAACAATAGGTACCTCAGGAGTCGTATTTGCACATACGTCAAATATTTCAATTGATCCTAAGGGCAGAGTGCATACATGCTGCGCGGCCGTACCTAATTCATGGCACATTATGGGCGTTACTCAAGGCGCAGGACTTTCGCTGAAATGGTTCAGGGATAATTTCAGCAGCGCCGAAAAAGAAACGGCAAGGCTTATGGGCGTCGACGAATATTATCTTATGGATAAGGAAGCGGAAAACGTTCCCGTCGGGGCAAACCGCCTGCTTTATCTTCCGTATCTAATGGGCGAAAGAACGCCTCACCTTGACCCTGACGCAAGAGGAGTATTTTTCGGACTTTCGGCAATCCACACAAAAAGGGATATGCTGAGAGCCGTTATGGAAGGGGTTGCCTATTCCCTTCGCGACTGTTTTGAAATCTGCCGTGAAATGGGCATTGATATAAGCGATATGACGGCCTGCGGCGGCGGAGGAACTTCATCGTTGTGGCGGCAGATGCTTGCCGACCTTTATAAATGCCCTGTTAAAACTTCGGCGTCAAAGGAGGGCCCTGCTCTCGGCGCCGCAATACTTGCAGCTGTAGGTGCAGGAATTTACAGCTCTGTTCCGGAGGCGTGCAGCGCTATAGTAAAAACGGACAAAACACAGCAGCCTATTTCAGAAAATATCCCTAAGTATGATAGCTGTTACAAGTTGTATACTGAAATTTACCCCGCATTAAAGGATAAGTTTAAGGTTCTTGCAAAATTATAATCTAACAAATATGACCTAAGATAATCATTCTTAGGTCATATATTTTTTCGGTTTACACTTTAATGCCTTGAAATGCATAAAACATTGTGATATAATAAACATAAGTTTATTTGCCGATTAAAAACGCGCATTTTTCCGGAGGAGCATTATGAAAACTATAATTGTAAAAACAAGCACGCCATATAATATATATATAGAAAGAGGAATCTTAAATAAATGCGGAGCCGTCATATCCGAAACGGTAAAAACCCGTAAAACTGCAATCATAACTGATGATATCGTTGACAGACTTTATGGAAAAGCCGTCGTAGATTCACTTGAAAGCTCAGGCTTTACAGTCTGCAAATTTGTTTTTAAAAACGGTGAAGGCTCAAAATCAACAGAAACGCTTAACGAAATTTATAACTTTTTCTGTGAAAATAACATAACGCGTACAGACTGCGTTATAGCTCTCGGAGGCGGCGTCGTCGGAGATATAACAGGCTTTGCGGCAGCTACGTTTTTAAGAGGACTTGAATATATACAGATACCGACAACGCTTTTAGCTCAAGTTGATTCCTCTGTCGGCGGAAAAACCGCAATTGATCTACCATGCGGAAAAAACCTGGTCGGAGCTTTTAAACAACCGGCCTGCGTTATCTGTGATCCGGACGTTTTGTCCACACTTTCCGAAACCATACTTTCCGACGGAATGGCGGAAGCCATCAAGTATGGAATGATTCGCGACAATAGACTTTTCGAGCTTATTGCTTCGCATAATATAAAAAACATTTCTGAAATTATAGACGACGTGGTTTACACAAGTATATCTATCAAACGTGACGTAGTTGAAAACGACGAATTTGATACGGGAGAAAGAATGATCCTGAATTTCGGTCATACGCTGGGACACGCTATAGAAAGCTATTATAACTATGAAAAATATACGCATGGAAGCGCAGTAGCGATCGGTATGTGCATGATTACAGAAAAAACCGGCGATAAAAAAATACTGGACAAGCTAAAAAAATGCGTTACCGCATATAACCTGCCCGTTAAGTCTGATGCTCCGATTCATGAGTTGCTAAAGCTTTGCTCTAATGATAAAAAGCGTGAAAGCGGAAATATAAATTACATAATATGCCCTGACATCGGAAAAGCGATAATTGAAAAGATCACAATTGCGGAATTTGAAAATCTCATGGGGGACTGAAAGCATGGATATTAAAATCATACCTTCAAAGCTGAGAGGAAGCGTCAGTATACCGGCTTCTAAAAGTATAGTGCACAGAGCCCTTATCAGCGCTGCTCTGGCTGACGGAGTTTCCGTAATTTCAAACGTTACATTTTCTCAGGATATCTACGCCACCATTGACGCTCTTAAAGCAATAGGCGCCGAAATCGAAGTTTCAGGAAATACTGTTACCGTAAAAGGATTATCAGAAAATACTCCTGAAACTGCAGATATAAACTGCGCCGAAAGCGGCTCTACACTGCGTTTTTTAATACCGGTAACCTCGGCTCTCGGTATAAGCGCTGTATACAGCGGTCGCGGACGTTTGCCGGAAAGACCGATAACTCCGTATATACGAGAGCTTTCCGAAAAGGGAATCCATTTTGATTACAATAACACCATGCCGTTTACTGTCAGCGGAAAGCTCAGATCCGGTATCTTTAAGCTTGAGGGAAACGTTTCCTCCCAATTTGTAACAGGACTCTTATTCGCTCTGCCTCTTCTTGAAAATGATTCGGAAATTGTTCTGACATCTCGGCTTGAGTCAAAGCCGTACGCAGATATGACTATTTCGTGCTTAGATAAATTCGGCGTAAAAATATCTGAAACCGGTAACGGCTATTATATAAAGGGCGGACAAAAATACAAACCTGTAAGTCTTACTGCGGAAGGCGATTATTCTCAGGCGGCATTTTTCTATGTGGCAAATATTCTCGGAAGCGATATAAAAATAAATAATTTGTCAGATAACAGCAGTCAGGGTGATAAGAAAATTGTTGAAATTATAAACGGCTTATGCTATAATAATAATGAAAAACCTGACGGATTCCGTCTTGACGCGTCCGACGTACCGGATCTTGTTCCTATACTCGGAGTGCTCGGAGCCTACTGTGAGGGAAAATCCGTCATCTACAATGCAGCCCGCCTGAAAATAAAGGAAAGCGACAGACTCGCCGCTACTGCTGAAGCGGTCAACGCGCTTGGCGGAAAAATTATTCCTAGCGAAGACGGATTGATTATACATCACTCAGCACTCACGGGAGGTACGGCAGACAGTGCAGGAGATCACAGAATAGCGATGAGCGCCGCAATAGCCGCTACAATATGCAGTCAGCCGGTTATTATAAAAAACGCAGAATCAGTTGAAAAATCATATCCGGATTTTTTCAGGGATTATATAAATTTAGGAGGAACTGTCAATGTCATCACTTTGGAATAACCGCATTTCCATTTCTATTTTCGGAGAGTCCCACGGTCCCGCTATCGGAGTCGTAATTGACAATCTGCCGCCCGGAGAGCATATCGATATTGAAGAGCTTGGACGGTTTCTCTCAAGAAGAGCTCCGAAAAAAGACGGAACGACTACGATGAGAAGCGAGAAGGATCTGCCTCAGATAATGTCCGGTCTTATAAATGATAAAACTACGGGTACTCCTCTCTGTGCATTTATCCAGAATACTGACACGCGCTCAAAGGATTATTCCAATATTTCAAAGCTTGCTCGTCCCGGTCATGCAGATTACACCGGCGCCGTTAGATACAAGGGCTTTAACGATATCAGAGGCGGCGGACATTTTTCGGGGCGACTTACGGCTCCCCTATGCTTTGCAGGAGCGATATGCGGTCAAATACTTGAAAAAAGAGGTATTTATACCGGCGCTCATATAGCTGAAATTCATAATATAAAAGATGATATGTTTGACAGAACTAATGTGAATAAAAATGATATACTTGATGTAAGATACAAGAAATTTCCCGTGATAAACGACAGCCGAGGCGAGGAAATGTTTGAAGATATTCAGAAGGCAAGAATCGGCTGCGAATCTCTCGGCGGTATTATCGAATGCGCCTGCGTAAACGTACCTGCCGGAATAGGATCGCCGATATTCGACGGACTTGAAAATACTCTGGCTCAATTAATATTCGGAATTCCCGCAGTTAAGGGACTTGAATTCGGCGCCGGATTCCTTACAGCTAAAATGGTAGGAAGTCAGAACAACGACGATTTTTATGTTGACGAACGCGGGCACGTAAAAACGAAAACTAACAACCACGGCGGAATCCTCGGAGGAATTTCTTCGGGTATGCCGATAACTCTCAATGTCGCAATAAAACCGACTCCGTCAATTTCGAAGCCGCAGTACACGATAGATTTAGGCGATATGAAAAACGATGTTCTCAGCATTAAAGGCAGGCATGATCCCTGCATAGTTCCAAGAGCAGTACCATGCGTAGAAGCCGCGGTTAATATTGGTATATTATCTCATATGATTGATTATCCGAACTTTATCTGATTATACGGTGAAAATAATGGAAAATTATTCAAAGATGTCCGAGCTTGCTTCAACTGAGCTTAAAGACGTTCAGACAGTAAAAATTCTTATCTGCTATCTTCTTTACAGAATAAACAAACCTGTTGATTCTGAACAGCTTTACGATATAGCAGTAACGACTGAAATTATAAATTACTTTTTCTATCAGGACGCAATGGACTATCTTATTAAAAATAATTCTATACATTCTGAGGACGGAAAAAACAATACAAAAATTTATACCCTGACAGAAAAGGGCATAAGCTGCGCAAAAACGCTGAGAGGCTATGTTCCCAAATCCTACAGGGATAAGATAGTTCAAGCAGCGCTAAGATATTTTGCAAAGCTTAAATATGAAAGCGAAGTAAAAATCGAATATATAGAGCTTGATAAGGGTTATTATGTACATTGCCGCTGCCTTGATATCGGAGACGATCTGCTTGATTTAAAGCTTTTTGCTCCCGACCGTACTCAGGCTGAAATGATTGGCAATAAAATAATGCTTAATCCAACCGGATTTTATAGTAAAATACTAAGCTTTGCCTTGGAAAATAAAGAGGAAGAGTTTAATCCTGACGATTTATAATCTAAAAAAAGAGCACGGCGCTAATTAAAGCGCCATGCTCCTTTTTATTTAACCTAAAACCATATAACGACTTAGCCCAAAGATTCTATTGAAACAATATTTCCGCTCAGATCATCATAATATCCGGCGTTGCCGCTTGAAAGCATACAGCTTTCCGCAGCGTCGCTGTCTATAATGAATTCAACGACGTTACCGGAATTTTCACCCCTTGGAACATAACAATTAGTTGAGTCGGTATGCATGTCCGCCTTTACATCCGCTACGACTGCGCTGAAGCTGTAACCGCTGTCAAGATAAATCATAAATCTTTCGCCGCAGCCGCTTGTAAAGCCTGTTCCCAGCGCAACGCAGTAGTCATCCCCTATTTTTCTGAAACCTCTGCCGTCAGTATAAGCCTGCTGCTGCATTTCATACTGAACCGATGATGTATCCGTTATACACCTGTAATCCATATACGCCTTAAACGAGGAATCAAATCCCTCACAGAATACGCTTTCAATCTCAGATTCATAAGATTCTTCATACTCTTCTTCGGTCGAGTCTTCTGCTTTCTTTTCTTCCGCTGTAATCTCCTCATCATTCTGCGTTTCTTCAACGGTTTCTTCTCTTGCCGCTTCCCATTCAACCAGTTCCTCTGTTACAGCAGACTTATCTGCCTGCTTATAAAGAGTTCTCTGCCGATTATAAGCTTGGTCGGAAGTCTGTCCACTTCCCAAAGCTATCGCAATGGAAGATAAAACACCAATTAAAAAATTGCACTGATATAAAATAGATATCGCCTCCGTTTGTTTTGTTTTGGCGTATATATTTTATATTCTATTCTATCCGGATATGGTTTATGCAATAATTGGAAAATTTATTTCCAAAAAAAAGGGACGTTAAAACGTCCCTGCCGATTATTCATAATATTTAGCATGCCTGAAAAACAACTGCTTTGTAAATGGATCAAATATAATATCATGATTTCCAGCGCCCAATATCTGATATTCCTTTTTATAGAAAACAGGAATAAAAACAAAATCATTCAGTATCATTTTTTCTGCGCTAATGTATTTTTCAACGCTGTCATTATGATTTCCAAGCCGCTTTATTTCATCTACTAACTGCTGAAATGAAGCGTTGGAATATCCGAAGTCGTTATTGCCGGATTCAAATTCCTCAAGAACAGCTAAAGGACTATTATAACTGCCGGTAAGGGGATAAACCGCCATAATATAATCCCCTCCGCTAAGCCGTCTTTCATACTCGTCAAAGGAAACCTCCTCAATACCAATATAAAACCCAAATAGAGTTTGCCAATTCTGAGTAACTAGATGAAGATATTCGGTATCCATAATACCCTCCGGAACAAGCAGCTTGATATTTTCAAGGGACTGAAGGCCCATCTGAGACATTCCGGCTTCAAAGAAACTAACAGCCTTATCCGGATCGTAATCGATCATACTTCCGTCGGAATTCGAGGAGGACGCAAGCTTATCGGAATTTATTTCACGGTAGCTCTTATTCAGAAAAGAAACGCCCGGTGGAATTAATCCGTATGCAGCCAGCATATCGTCCGAAAGCTTTCCTTCAAAGGACGCTTTATCTATACCGTATGCCAACGCCTTTCTGATATTCTGATTTGAATATCTTTCATTTTTCGAATTTATCACTATACCTAACGTATAATTATAATAACTATTTACTACATTATCCTTATACTTTTTTTCGTCATATTCAAAAGTCAGCAATACGTCTGATGAAGCTTCCGAAAAACTTTCAGCGGATTCGTTCTGAGAATTCTTAATATAGAAATTCAGATAAGAAGGATATATACGGTCAAACTCACTGTTTTTTTCATTTCTTCTCATATATATAAAATTATCATGCCCATAAGGATCATAAAACCATTGTCTTATAAAAAACGCACCGTTAGAAGCCACAGACTTATCGTCAAGACCATACCTTCCCTTTGTACCGTAAAAAAATTCCTCATTGCAGGGCATCGCCGCAGTTGACGAAAGCGAATTAAGAAATCCTGCGCTTGCATATTCAAGCTCAAAAACAAGCTCGGTATCGCTTAAGGCCTTAACTCCGATTTCCGTATAATCAGCCGCTCCGTTTATAATCATGCCGGCATTTTTTAGACAATCAAACTTTTCCCGAAAAGGGGAATGCGTTTCAGGATTAAATATCCTATGAAAAGCAAATTCAAAATCATAAGCCGTAACAGGCGTTAGCTCATTGCTGTCCGGCTCCTCGTCCTCATCGCTGTCAAAAAACCAATAGCAATCGTTTCTCAATGTAAACGTATATATCAGACCGTCGTCTGATACAGTATAATCTTCAGCAATGTTTTTAGCAATTACACCGCTGTCGTCTATTTTCATAAGTCCGGAAAATAAATTGCCTATCACAGTCATAGAGCATTCGTCAGAAGCGGATTGAGGATCGAGGCTTTCCGGGTTACCGGGTAATGCATAATCAAAGGAATAATTCGCTCCCTCCGGCTTCTGCTTTTCACAGCCTGTAAACATAGAGGAAACCGCAAGCAATCCGGCGGTTAATATATATATAAATTTGTTCTGCAATTTTTTAGTCACCTTCCAAAAGTCTCGCGTTTCTATATTTCAAATCAAAATCGGGCATGCTCAATGAACACACCCGTATATGTAATTACTTAAAATCTGACTTCAATACTTCTTCAGCCTTTTCATTATCATTTGTGCAAAGCCAATATACATAATCCCCTTTTGTTTTCACCTGGGTATCGCAAAGCTTATCATACTCCTCCGGAACATAATCTTTAAAAACGTCCTTTTGTCCGTCGAGCCTTTCTTCGACAGCCAGTTTTACCTTTTCCTTATCCTTAGCCTTTATTATGCACACCTCGTCCGCGTCGGCTCCGGAGCCTGCCCACCAAAGCGAAAACTCCTCATATTCATACTGCGTCAGACCGTATTTTATTTGAAAATTCTCCTCAGATACCTCTACCATTTCCGGAAATTCGACTCCGCATTCCATAACGTCTGCCGTGATTTCATTCAGAGGCTTAGACGCCTCCGCCTTATCCTTTCCGCATGCTGAAAGAGTAAAAATTGACGACATCATAAGCGCCGCCGGAATAATTGCCCTTATTCTCATAGTTTACTGTCCCTTCTGTATCTTTTATTCTAACCCCTATTTTACCGTATGCGACAAAATATAATCAAGCATAACGGAATAGGTGGTTTTTACAAAATGCATACCGTCCTTTTCAGCCATATCCGAAGGAAACTTTCCGTCGTTTCCCTTTAAGGCGGTATTTATGTCCACATAATATATTTTCTTTTTATCAGCCATCTTTAATAATTCAGAATTATATTTATCTATTTCCGAATTTAAAATAGGTTCATTATCCGCCGTTTCCCTTTCAGCAGTTACCGGAGGAACTGACAGTATATATATTTTTGTATCAGGCAGCTCCTTAATTATCTCATCTACAAACTGAGAATAATAGCTAATCATATCTGAAACCGACAGCCAGGCTATACCGTTGCTGCCAAGCATAATATAAACGTTTTCGGGCTTTGCTTCCTTAAGAGCCTCCAAAACCGTTACATCTCCGTAAGCAGTTTTCATTGTTTCCGTATTAATTTTTTCAATATTCATTCCGATTTCTGCAAACACATTTTTAACAGGCACAAGCTGAAAATCGGCAAGTCCTACTGAAATGGAATCCCCTACGAAAGCGCATTTTCCGAAGTATGTTTCCGTCAACGGCTCCGACGCCGGTACAGGATTGATTATCCGGGATTCATTTTCATTATTGATTTCCGTTTCAAGAGGTTCTGTATTTTCTGCTTGTGAATCCGACTGGCTTTCTGCTGAAAAGCCCAGAAAATTCATTTCCTTTGAATTCAAATTTGCTTCAGCCATATATATGACAAAGCAAACGGCAAAAACAACGGCCGCAATAAATACCGCCGCCTTAAGCCTGAATCTTATAACAGGCCTATCCTTGCTTTTAACATAGCTGTTGGTTCTGGAACCTCTTCCTGACATAATTTATTTATGCCTCCCGTTAAACAATAATTATTAAAATACTTTTAAAATCAAATCATGTCAATTATTCAGTCAAAATTGTAAAAAATATTATTTTAACCTATACGTTCAGACTTTGCCATAAACGTCTCAACAAAAGAGGAAATTCATTTTTTATCGACCGGATTTTTCTTTTTTCTCTATAAAAATCCATAAAACAATTATAACTCACTTACAAAATTTTTGCAATAGTTTTTGTCAATTTAATTCTATAATTATTGCAAACTCCGCCAACATATAGTATAATATAGAAAGCATATAGAGAATTAACATTCAATTGAACGGAGGAAATCAAGTATGTGTGGATTCGTAGGCTTTACCAACTGTATAGATGATTCCAACAAAGCGCTGGAAAATATGATGAACAGGATTATTCACAGGGGCCCTGATTCCGGAGGCAGCTATATTGACGGCGATATTGCTCTGGGTTTCAGGCGGCTCAGTATTATAGACTTAGAACAGGGAGATCAGCCTATTTTAAATGAAGACAGTTCAAAGATATTGCTCTTCAACGGAGAAATTTATAATTTCCGGAGTATACGCAAAAAGCTTGTTGAAGCAGGTCATATTTTCAAAACCAAAACCGACTCTGAGGTCCTCCTGCACGGATATGAAGAATACGGAAAAAATCTGCTTAATATGCTAAGAGGAATGTTTGCATTTGTAATCTGGGATAAAAACACAAAAGAGCTTTTCGGCGCCCGTGATTTTTTCGGCATAAAACCGCTTTACTATTCTCTCTCAGGAAAAAGCTTTTTATTCGGCTCGGAAATTAAAAGTTTTCTCCCTCATCCTCACTTTAAAAAAGAACTTAATACCGCCGCCCTTGAAAATTACCTTACATTCCAATATTCTCCGCAGACTGAATGCTTTTTTAAAAATGTCTACAAGCTGCCTGCCGCTCATTGCTTTACCTATAAAAACGGAGAACTAAATATTGAACGATACTGGGAAATCAAATTCGAGGCTGATGAAAAGCCAGATCTTGAAAGCTGGGTAAATAAGATTTCAGATACCTTCCACGATTCGGTTGAGGCTCATAAGATCGCCGATGTTGAAGTGGGAAGCTTTCTTTCCAGCGGCGTCGATTCAAGCTACGTTGCCGCAGTTGCAGACGTTGACAAGACCTTTACCGTAGGCTTCGGCAAGGATGAAAAGTATAACGAAATAGGCTGGGCAAAGGAATTCTCAAAGGCGATCGGCAAAGAAAATACAAGCAAGGTCATCTCTCCGGAGGAATACTGGAGCAGTCTTGAAAAAATCCAGTATCATATGGACGAACCGCTTGCAGATCCGGCTGCCGTCGCGCTTTATTTCGTATGCAATATCGCGTCTCAAAAGCTCAAGGTAGTTCTTTCAGGCGAGGGAGCGGACGAAATTTTCGGCGGTTACAACGTATACAGCGAGCCCGACGGCACCTTCTACGACAAGCTCCCTAAGGGCTTAAAACGGGGAATTGGAAATATTGCCGGAAAGCTGCCTGCCCACAGAGGAGTTAATTTCTTTATCAGAAAAGGCAAAGAACTTGAAGAACGCTTTATCGGCAACGCATATATGTTTACGCCTGAGGAAAGAAAACAATTACTGAAAATAAAGACGGACGCGCCCGATCCTACAGTTATCACCAAGCCGTTTTACGACAAGGTCAAGGATAAAGACGAGGTAACAAAAATGCAGTATCTCGATCTGCATCTTTGGATGACCGGAGATATTCTGCTTAAAGCGGACAAAATGAGTATGGCAAATTCTCTTGAGCTTCGCGTTCCGTTTCTTGATAAGGAAGTAATGGCGGTAGCCGAAAAAATACCGAGAAAATACCGTGTAACACATAAGGAAACTACTGACGAGCATACTAAATATATTACCAAATACGCTATGCGCCTTGCGGCCAAAAAGGATACCCCTCCTCAGACAGCAAAGACCGCCGCTAAGAAAAAGCTGGGCTTTCCTGTGCCGATCCGCGTCTGGCTCAGGGAGGATAAATACTACAATATTGTCAAGGATAAATTTACAGGCACAGCGGCACGTAAATTTTTCAACTGCGATATTCTTATGAAGCTTCTCGACGATCATAAGAACGGAAAATGTGACAACAGCCGTAAGATATGGACTCTTTTTATTTTCCTTGTATGGTACGGCGTTTATTTCGAGGGAAGCCAATTTGTCAAATAAACGAAAGGACGCTTATTAATTAAATGTCGAGCAACGTAACATATAAATATATAAAGCAAAACCCGGATATTATGGAATATATCCGCCGGGCAGACCGCGCTCTTGAGGCTCAAGGATATACCGAGCACTCTTTCGCACACGTTGAAATCGTAGCGCAGAACGCCAGCCTTATTCTTACCGAACTGGGTTATGACGAAAGACAAATAGAGCTCGCTAAGATTGCGGGTATCATGCACGATATCGGCAACGTCATAAACCGGATAGACCATGCTCAGAGCGGCGCGGTAATGGCATTTAGGCTTCTTGATAACCTAAGTATGCCGGCTGATGAAATATGCTCTATAATATCAGCAATAGGAAATCACGACGAATCAACCGCCCAGCCTATAGACGCTATTTCCGCCGCGCTTATAATCGCCGATAAAACAGACGTAAGAAGAAGCAGGGTCAGAAATACCGATTTCCTCACTTTTGATATACACGACAGAGTAAATTACGCCGTTGAAAAATCAGCTCTTTATTTTAACGAAAGAAAAACCGCTATTGTGCTGGATCTGAAAATAGACACTGAAATTGCGCCGGTTATAGAATATTTTGAAATATTCCTAAACAGAATGCTTTTATGCAAACGCGCCTGCTCCTATCTGGGAGTTCAATTTAAGATGATTGTAAACGGTTCTTCGCTCTTATAGCGCGGATATAAAAAATACAGGAGGTCAAAATGATTTCGCAGTATCCCCATCTGATTGATTTAAACGACTACCCCATTTCCTGGTGGAATAAAATAATCCGGCTCGGCCACGATATAAAGCTTCACCCTCAGAGATATTCCCACGCCTGCGTAGGCAAAATAATGGCTACTCTTTTTTACGAACCGTCAACAAGAACGCAAATGTCATTTCAGTCCGCAATGATACGTCTAGGCGGAAATATAATCGGTTTCGATAACCCGTCCACATCGTCGGTTTCAAAGGGTGAAAGTTTGAAGGATACCACAAAAATAGTCAGCAGCTATTCAGATATTCTTATAATACGTCATCCTCAGCCCGGAGCGGCAAAGGCGGCGGCGCTAACGGCCGATTGCTCGGTTGTAAACGCCGGCGACGGAGGACATCTTCATCCGACGCAGACTCTGACCGACCTTCTGACTCTTCACGAGGAAAAAGGACGTCTTGATAATCTTAACGTCGGACTGTGCGGAGACCTTGTCAACGGAAGAACCGTTCATTCACTCTGTAAGGCTCTGTCCGCCTATTCGGGCAATACCTTTGTTCTCGTTTCGACTCCGAATCTCAGGCTCCCTTCATATGTAAAGGATATTATAACTGCCAGCGGAAGCAGATATACCGAGGTTTCCTCGCTGGACGAGGTGATAAACGATCTCGATATGCTTTATATGACGAGAATCCAGCGGGAACGCTTTGCAAGCGAGGCGGAATATCTTGCTGAAAAGGATACATATGTACTCGATAAAAAAAAGCTGAAAAAAAGCCGTCGGGATATGATAGTTATGCACCCTATGCCAAGAGTAGACGAAATTTCAGTAGACGTAGACGAGGACGAAAGAGCGGTTTATTTCAAACAGGCAAAGTACGGCATGTATGTGAGGATGGCTCTGATCATGACGCTGCTTGAAAGCGGAAGTCCGACAAATTTACTTAAGGGCGCCGTAAGAAACGGTATAGGCTGTCAGAATCCGGTATGTATAACAAATTCCGAGCAGTATCTGCCTAAATCCTTTTACGGCGCGGGAGATACGCTTGAATGTGAATACTGCGACGAAAGAATACTTCTTGAGCATTGATTATGTATATGAAACAGCTTTATTACGGAAACGGCAAAGGAAAAACGACTGCCGCGCTCGGTTTGGCTCTTAGAGCGGCCGGAAGCGGAATGAACGTACATATTGTTCAGTTTTTAAAGGGATCTGAAACCGGAGAGCTCCACGCCCTTGAAAGACTTGAAAATATAACGGTCAGCCGGCCGGATAAAAATTACGGCTTCACATTTTCCATGACGTAAAAGACCAGATCAGAGATTACTGAAATTCATAATAAATTGTTGAAAAACGCCATTGAACTGATAAAAAGTAAAAAAATACAGGTTCTGATACTTGATGAAATAACAGACGCGTATAACCTTGGCCTTATTGACATCAATGCCGTTGATTCTTTTATTTCCGGAAATTCTGAAGCGGAAATTATTATGACCGGTCATAGCCCCGAACAGATTTTTATAGACAGCTCTGATTATGTCAGTGAAATAAATGCAATAAAACACCCTTATGAAAAAGGAATAACGGCAAGGAAGGGCATAGAGTATTAGCCGGAAATATTATAAGAATATAGCTTTCCCAAAAAATAAAAGCAGACGCTTATTAAAGAAAGGCGTCTGCTTTTATTTTGCAAAATCATTACGGAGAAATAACCTTCATTATCTCGATTGCCGTTTTAATACCGTCAACCGCCGCCGACATTATCCCCCCCGCATAGCCGGCTCCTTCTCCGCAGGGATAGAGATTTTTCAGAGATACGCTGTTTCTGTTTTCAGTACGGCTTATTCTTATCGGAGACGACGTTCTTGTTTCAGGACCCGTCAGAAGCGCGGACTTATATCCGAAACACCGCAGCCTTTTAGAAAACGCATTAATTCCTGCTGCAAGCGAATCTGTGATAAACGAAGGAAATATCTCTCGGAAATCACTCTTTTCTATTCCCCTTTCATAAGTTCCCTTTATATTTGTTTTCAGATCGGGATTTCCGTTTAAAAAACCGCCTGTTGTCGTAGCAGGAGCGCCCTTTCCCAATGTAATATCATACGCTCTGCGCTCAATATTACGGGCAAATTTAACGCCGTCCATTATTCCTCCGCCGAAGTCCTCCGGTGAAACAGAAACCGCAATTGCCGCGTTGGCATTTTCTCCATTACGGGCAAACTCGCTCATTCCGTTGGTTACGATTGTATTTTGCTCGCTTGCCGCCGGAACAACAGTTCCCCCGGGACACATACAGAACGTATAGACGCATCTCCCTCCGGTTAGTCTGTGAGAAAGCTGATATTCTCCTACAGGGAGTAACGGACAATCCGCATATTCGCCGTAAAGGCTCTCATTTACATCCTGCTGTCTGTGCTCTATCCGCACTCCTACCGAAAACGGCTTAGGCTCCATAAAAATATGATTTTTCTGAAGCATTTCAAAAGTATCCCTTGCAGAGTGACCGATTGCCGTCACAACAACAGAGGTTTCGGTTTCATTTCCGTTCCACAGCGCTTTTTTGATTTCTCCGTTTTCTATAACTATATCGTCAAGTCTCGAATTGAATCTAACCTCGCCCCCGCATTCTGTTATGCGGTTTCGGATTTCCTTTACTATCTTACGGAGATTATCGGTACCAATATGCGGCTTTGCTTTTATTAATATATCGTCAGGAGCGCCGAACGCGTTTAGCCTTTCCAAAACATATCTGCAAAGCGGATCGTTTATCCTTGTTGTCAGCTTACCGTCAGAAAAGGTTCCCGCCCCTCCCTCGCCAAATTGAACATTTGATTCGGCGTTCAGTTCTCCGCCTGACCAATAGCGCTTTACGCTGTCTATACGTCTGTCGGCGTCCTCCCCTCTTTCAAGGATAAGAGGTTTGTAACCGTTTTCTGCCAGAACAAGACCGCAGAACATACCGGCAGGACCAAAGCCCGCTATAACTATACGACCGTTCTTTTTTTTACCTGATATTACAGGATTAAAAACGCTTTTTTCTATTCTTTTTACATCCTTTTCATTAACGCATAGTTCCATGCCGCTGTCATAAAGCTCTGCATACACCGAATGAACAAAATGTATATCGCCGCGCTTTCTTGCGTCAAGAGAGGTTTTGTATATTCCGGTTTTAACCGTCAGATATTCTGATATTCCTGCTCTTTTCAATGCTCTTTTTATAACCGAACCGGTTTCCTCTCCCAGCTCTCCCCTTATATTATTTATTATCAGCGGCATTTCTGATTCCTCCGTTATTTTGTATATGTTTAAATACATTATAGCATATATCCCTGATGTAAACAACCGATTTTGAATTATCAGCGGATTAAACGGCATTATATAAATTGTAAGATGTTATAATATATCAATAATTTCCTTAACCATTTCTTAATTGACAGTCTGCATAAAATGATGTATAATATTAACTGTTTAAAATGCTTGGGCATTTATCAAAGGGAGTTGATTATGAAACTTAACATTAAAAAGGGTATTACGTACCCTAAAATTGTTGCTTTCGGTTTCTTTATTCTTATAGCGGCAGGTACAATTTTACTGCTTCTTCCCATTTCAAGCCGTCAGGAAGGATCGACAGGCCTAACCGACGCGCTTTTTACTGCAACATCCGCTTCTTGTGTTACAGGATTGGTAGTTGCGGATACTTATACGCACTGGACGCTTTTCGGTCAAATCGTAATAATATGTCTGATACAAATAGGAGGTCTTGGCTTTCTTACAATTCTGACAATGTTCTCCATGCTTTTTCACCGAAAAATTGGGCTCAAGGAAAGAAGCCTGCTTCAGGAAAGCGTTAATACAATGTATATCGGCGGAATCGTCAGGCTTATAAAAAAAATCCTTACAGGAACTTTTATTATAGAATTTATAGGAGCCGTTCTGCTTGCGACAAGATTTATACCGAAAATGGGAATCGGTATAGGAATCTACAACAGCATATTTACATCGATATCCGCTTTCTGCAACGCAGGCTTCGATCTCATGGGACGGTATGAAGAATATTCGTCCTTAACCATGTTCAGAGAAGACATCGTTGTTAATATTACCGTTGTCGCTTTAATACTTATCGGCGGTATAGGTTTTTTTGTATGGGACGATATATCGGTAAACAAACATCATATAACAAAATATCAGCTTCATACAAAGCTTGTACTGATTGCAACCGGAATACTTGTAATCTTCGGAACAGCAGCCTTTTACATCTTAGAAAACGGCAACGAGCTGAAAGATCTTCCGATACATCATAAAATATCATCGTCCATGTTTATGGCTGTAACTCCAAGAACAGCAGGCTTCAATACAGTGGACGTTGCGTCAATGAATCCGGCAAGTAAAATGCTGACAATAATATTCATGTTTATAGGAGGAAACTCCGGTTCAACCGCAGGCGGTATTAAAACAACCACCGCCATGATACTTATACTGTCGGTATGGGCAAGCCTGAGAAACAATAACGGCATAAACGTTATGAAAAGACGTCTTGAGTCGGACGCTCTCAAAAGAGCCGCTTCCGTAGTCACAATAAATATTTCCCTTATAATTATATGCGAGCTGCTTATATGCGCCTCACAGCCGGAGCTCGACCTTACCGACGTAACCATCGAGGTTTTCTCGGCTATTGACACGGTAGGCATGTCCACCGGCGTTACAAGAGACTTGAACACCTTTTCGCGATACATAATCGTTTTTCTTATGTACTGCGGACGAGTCGGAAGCTTATCCTTCGCGCTTCTTTTTACTGAACAGAAAGCGCCGAATATTGTTCAGAATCCGGTTGAAAAAATCAACATAGGATAAAATAAATTACAGCAAACTTAATTTGGCAAGCCGCCGCCATAAAAGCGGCAGAATGGAGAAATGAAAATGAAATCTATTCTGATAATCGGTCTCGGACGATTCGGAACGCATCTTATTCATAGATTTTACGACTTAGGAGACGAAGTTATGGCAGTCGATATAAGCGAGGAAAAGGTACAGGAGGCTATGCCTTTTGTAACAAGCGCTAAAATCGGAGACTGTACAAAGCTCGATACTCTAAGGACGCTTGGAATAAAGAATTTTGATCTCTGTTTCGTCTGCATCGGAGAAAACTTCCAGAGCAGTCTTGAAATAACAAGCCTGCTGCATGATATGGGAGCCGCTAAGGTTATAAGCAAGGCAAATACGGAAATTCACGCTAAATTTCTGCTCCGAAACGGCGCTGACGAGGTTACTTACCCTGAAAGGGACAGCGCACAGAAGCTTGCAACCAGATACAGCGTAGACAATATTTTTGATTTTATTGAATTGACAAAGGATACTGCAATTTACGAAATACCGATACTTGAAAGCTGGATAGGAAAAAGCATAGTCAAGCTTGACGCAAGAAAGAAGTATCATATCAACATTCTGGCGATAAAAAACAACAATTCCATTCAGGCCCTGCCGGGCGCTGAATATATATTCAGAACAGACGATCATGTTATTGTTTTAGGGCATAATGCCGACGTTGAAAGGCTTCTGAAAAAAATGGACTGATATATTAAATTACGGACGGCTTTTGATAAGCCGTCTTTTTTTTGATATTTTTTGCCGAAAACTCTTGAATTAGGCGGATTTTCATGATATAATTAATAATGTATAAATGTATGCAGAGGGAAGGGAATGATCAGCTATGACTGTAAGAGAACAAACTGAAACCATAGAACTGAATACCCTCAGTCCATATGCCTGTAAATCATTCGGAAACGGAAGACGCGTCAGACATGAAGAAAAATGCCCGTTCAGAACTGAATTCCAGCGTGATAGAGACCGGATTCTTCACTGCAACTCCTTCAGACGTCTGAAGAGAAAGACGCAGGTATTCCTCTCCCCCGTCGGCGATCATTACCGTACACGATTAACGCACACCCTTGAGGTATCACAGATCGCCAGAACGATTGCAAGAGCGTTGCGCCTCAACGAGGACTTAACAGAGGCGATCGCTTTAGGTCATGATCTCGGACATTCTCCTTTCGGACACTGCGGTGAAACGATTCTCAATGAGATATGTCCTTACGGCTATAAACACTATCTTCAAAGTATAAGAGTAGTAGATTATATAGAAAATAACGGAAATGGTCTTAATTTGACATATGAGGTAAAAAACGGGATCGCATGCCATACTAACGCGGTTGCAAAAACCGCCGAGGGAAATGCGGTAAGACTGTCGGATAAAATAGCCTATATAAATCATGACATAGAAGACGCTTTACGCGCCGGAATACTGAAAAATTCAGACCTGCCGGAATTTCCCGTAAGAATTCTTGGAAAAACTAAATCCGAACGAATAACTTCATTGGTCAGCGCTGTTATTGAAAACGGCGCCGAGGAAATCAAGATGACAGGAGATATAAAGATAGCGCACGACGAGCTGCGTTCATTTATGTTTGAACGAGTTTATACCAACCCTTCTGCTAAATCAGAAGAGATTAAGGCAAAAATACTGGTGGAACAGCTTTACGATTATTTTAAAAAACGTCCGGAAAAGCTCCCGGAGGAATACAGAAAAATAGCGGACAGATTTGATGCGGACAGAGCTGTATGCGATTATATTTCCGGAATGAGCGACGGCTATGCAGTCGATCTTTTTAATGAACTGTTTGTTCCGCGTTTTTGGAAGTAGGTGAGATTATGCCTCTTCCAGAAGAATTCTTATACCAGCTTAAGCTTGCTAATCCTATTGAATCGGTTATAGGAGGCTATACCGGACTGAGAAGAAGCGGACGGGATCATGTTGCCTTATGTCCGTTTCATTCAGAAAAAACGCCGTCCTTTCACGTTTATTCCGACACGCAGAGCTTCTATTGTTTCGGCTGCGGCGCCGGCGGAGATGTCATAACCTTTATAAAAAGAATTGAAAACCTTGATTATATAGAAGCCGTGCGTCTGCTTGCACAGCGCGGCGGATTGGACATGCCCGAAAACTCTTCCGATAATACTGTCGGAGAGCTGAAAAAACGTATTTATGAAATAAACCGCGAAACTGCCAATTATTATTTCCGGCGGCTTGTTTCAGGAAACGATAAAAGAGGTTTGAAATATTTCGCTTCAAGAGGCTTGAAACCGGAAACTATAAAAAAATACGGTCTGGGCTTTGCTCCTCCAAGCTGGGACGGTCTGAAAAAACATCTTGCCGGTATGGGCTTCAGCGAGAAGGAAATGATAGCGGCCGGCGTCAGAAGCGTAAGCAGAAATGAAAAAAATGTTTATGATACCTTCCGCGACAGAGTTATATTCCCCATAATAGATTTAAGAGGAAATATAATCGCTTTCGGAGGAAGGGTTCTTGATGACAGCGTCCCGAAATATCTTAATACAGGAGATACTCCGGTATTCAAAAAAAGCAGAAATCTTTTCTCACTCAATTTCGCTAAAAATGCGGCTGTTAAAAGGTTAATACTGGCAGAAGGTTATATGGACGTAATCGCTATCAATCAGGCAGGCTTTGAAAACGTAGTAGCTACGCTTGGTACTGCTCTCACGCCTGATCAGGCAAGGATCATGAAATCCTATGCAGATGAAGTAATCATATCATATGACAGCGACAGAGCCGGACAGAGCGCTACTCAACGCGCCATTAATCTTTTGAGCGCGGCTGGATTAACAGCAAAGATAATAAAGATGGACGGCGCTAAGGATCCTGATGAATATATAAAGAAATTCGGAGCCAAGCGGTTTAAAATGCTTATAGATAATTCGGACGGCGCAATAAATTTTGAGCTTGAAAAGTGCAAAACAGGACTTGATCTTGAAACTGATACAGGTAAAGTGGAGTTTCTAAAAAAAACCGTTAAGATTTTGTCGCAAATATCAAACGAGCTTGAACGAGACGTTTATATTTCTAAAATAGCGAAGGAAAACGAAATAAATATAAGCGTTCTGAGAGAACAGGTTAAAAGTGAAATAAGAAAAAATCGTAATATCGCAAAAAAAAGCGAATGGCAGGCTATCCGGTCAAAACCGTTTTATTCAGATCCCCTTGTACCGGAAAAATCCTCTGCGCTTAAACAGGTTAAAGCCGAAGAAGGCATTCTGGCATATCTTTTTCGGAATCCTGACGCAGTTGAAAATGTTAAGGAAAAGCTGTCTCCGGATTTCTTTATAACTGATTTTTATCGCCGTGTTTATGTTACATACTGCAATAAAATACCGGATTATCAGTTTTTTTCGCTTTCTATGTTTTCCGATGTATTTAACGACGAAGAAATGGGTAAAATAACCGGAATAGAGGCCAAAAACAAAGAAATTGTACTAACTAATCAAAATCTCAATGATTATATTAAAATTTTGCAGGATTATAAAAATAATCCTTTAAATAAAAACAAAAACCGGATTTCAGACGACGACCTGTTAAATATCGTAAAATCCAAAAGATAAAAAATAAAGCCGCCGTTATCGGCTTGGAATGGAGCGTTTTTATGTTAATGGACAAAAAAACAACTATCGAAAACCTTATTGAAAAAGGAAAAGCTAATGGAAAGCTTTCAACCAAGGAAATAACCGACGCGTTGGAAGAGCTTGATTTCGACGTCGACCAAATGGATACCTTTTATGATAACTGTGCCAGCAACAATATTGAAATAGTAGACGATTTTTCCACAGACACTGATTTAAAAATCGGTCTTGATTCAGGTATCGGAGACGATCTTGAAATGGCTCTGTCTACTGAAGGCATTGCTATAGACGATCCGGTAAAAATTTACCTTAAGGAAATCGGACGCGTTCCTCTTTTAAGCGCAGAGGAAGAAATCGAACTTGCTCAAAGAATGTCGCAGGGAGATTCGTATGCAAAAAAACGTCTTTCTGAAGCAAATCTGCGTCTTGTTGTAAGTATAGCGAAAAAATATGTTGGACGCGGAATGCAATTTCTGGATCTTATTCAGGAGGGAAATCTCGGACTTATTAAGGCGGTTGAAAAATTTGACTACACAAAAGGCTTTAAGTTTTCAACGTATGCCACATGGTGGATCAGACAGGCTATAACAAGAGCTATCGCCGATCAGGCAAGAACAATAAGAATACCGGTTCATATGGTAGAAACTATTACTAAGGTAAAAAAAGTTTCCAGTCAACTTCTCCATGAAAACGGACATGATCCGACCGCTGAGGAAATTGCTTTAAAGCTTGAAATGCCGGTTGAAAGAGTAAGGGAAATCATGCGTATTGCACAGGATCCTGTTTCCCTTGAAACTCCTATCGGCGAGGAAGAGGACAGCCACTTGGGAGATTTTATTCCTGACGACGACGCGCCTGCTCCGGCTGAAGCAGCGTCGCTGATTCTTCTTAAGGAACAGCTAAACGATGTTCTGGCAACTCTGACTGACCGGGAAGCAAAAGTATTAAAGCTCAGATTCGGTCTTGAGGACGGACGTTCCAGAACACTTGAGGAAGTCGGAAAAGAATTCGACGTTACACGCGAACGTATAAGGCAGATAGAAGCAAAAGCATTAAGAAAGCTAAGACATCCAAGCAGAAGTAAGAAAGTCAAAGATTTTCTTGATTAATCTTTGACATATACATATGAAAAAAAGAGGACTTCAATAAGAGTCCTCTTTTTCTATATTAAATTTTAATAGTAAATTCACTTTTATTGGAGGTTAAAATGATTTACAACAATTTTATCTCAGTACATCGGTACCACCCTTAAATTGATTTTCAATAATCAGGCTGAATTTTCTGGCGGTCTCACTCCTTTATGATTATGTGATCCTAAGATTCCAAAATAATGCTTTCATTCCACATCAACCCTTTACCGAATTTTTTATTGTAATTAAATATCAATTAGTACATCGGTACCACCTTTTCAAATTATTTATCTTTGCTTTTTATGTAAAGACATTACGTCATAAAATTGAGATTAACCCAACCTCAAAAATATGAAATTGAAGCTGTTGTTGAAACAATAACCGCATCCTCCATTTTACAACCCAAACGTCTCAAATAAATTTCAAAGAAAATCTCATGTTACTCTAAACGGAATAATGATTCTTATTTTCATGAATTCCCAATTATTTCATTTAAAACTTTTTTGAACATTGAGTCACCAACAACAGCTTCGTAAAACTGTTCTTCAATAGATTCCACCGGCAACTCCCTCCATCTTGATATAAATTTATTCCCGCAAAAGAATTTCCCGAAATTCTTAAATCAGCCTTGCGAAAATATCATCGTGAAAGAAACGTCAACAATACATTGATAAAACTTAATACATCAACACTTTTTAAATCTGACATCTATGCCTTTATGATTTATTATTGACTGTTGTTCTTTCGTTGTATATATAATACCACATTCTTTAGTCAATGTCAACAGTTTCAGAATAAAAAAATACACAATTTTATAAAAAATGTTTAAACACAATGCCTATTGACTTTATTTCTATATTGTAGTATAATTATTTTTGTTAGGGCAAAAATATTATTGAATTGGAGAAAAAATAATGTCAGATATGAACGAATACCAGCCGGATCTTTTTACCTTAGAAGACGAGGACGGCAATGAAGAAACCTTTGAGCTTATTGACGTTGTAAAAGAAGAGGACACAACTTACTACGCTCTTATTCCCCAACAGTCTGATCCTGACAACCTTGAAGAAGACGATTATTTTGTAATACTTAAGCAAGATGACAACGATCCGGACGGAATGCTCGTTTCAATAGAAGACGAATCGGAATTAGACCGTCTGGCCGAGATCTTTATACAAAGACTTTATGCTGACGACGAATACGACTGCGGAGACGACTGCGACTGTTGCAGCTAAATTTTACTATTGATTTTTTATTAAAAATATGTTATAATAATAACAGAAAAACAAATATGTATTCTGCCTTGTACGTGTCAATATGGTTTTTATAATCCAACACTTTATAAAAGGGAATCTGACTCTGACTGATGATTGCAGACCTCCCGTCTTTATGACGGACGAAGGGAGCGTGAGGCTTTCAGGAGGATACCCACCTTGCTTAACAGCTTGGTTTTATGCGCCATATGACGGCAAGGCGGTTTATACTTTCTTAAAAAATAATCCCGTGTTCAGATGAACACGGGATTTCAATTTATATATTCAAAATTATTCTTCTTAGATTTAACGCGTCAAACACGTCGACGCTTCCGTTTCCGTCAACATCGGCAGCAGTACTGTCGGCAATTTCAACAGGAATATTCAATAAAAATTTCTGTAACAAAACCAAGTCTGCAACATTTACATTGCCGTCTTTATTAAGATCTCCGGCTAAGCCCCCTTTATCAGGAGTAGTACCGTCAGGTTCCGTGCCGCCAATCAATACTCCGTTAGAATAAACGCATATATTAGGCGCTTTCTGCATTTCTCCGCTGTAACCGTTATAGCTTCCACTGTCAACCTCAAGCATACCCTGCATGCTCCAGTCGTCCGAAGTATCCCAAGGCGTACTCCAAGATCCTATTTGAAGCTGATATTTCTTGTTGGAATTTGCTATAACATATCCATCCCATGTCACTTCAATATAATAAACGCTGTCCTTATAAAGCGTCGGACCTGTAAGAACTCCGTCAAAATCCGTTTCCGTCTCTGCCTGATCATAAGTTTCACGCATCTGTATAGCCGATACGCTATCCATTCCCTTTGTATCAAAATAGTATCTTACCGATACGTCCTTTAAAGCTTCAACAGAATCAGTGCACACATAAAGAGTCAGATCAGTACAGCCTATTCCTCCGTTTTGCTTCTGGTTAGAAACAATTCCTTCAACCCAATAATTGTTTCCTCCGCTTTCTCCCCCGCTGCTTTTATCCGGAGGAGGAAAATCCGGCGTTGTCTGCATCGAAGCGTCTCCGAAAAACTCATATAGTCCGGCGCAGGCTCCGACAAACGCCGCATTATAATCTATAGTAACCTCGTTGTAAATCCAATCCGCAGTAGTGTCGTTATGCTTATCCGACGCATCAGGACCGCCTACAAGAGCGCCGTATAAAACATGCTTCTGTTCTCGCGTATCCTCAGCCATCGTCAAGCCCGACGACGCTCTGTGATGAGGATACTTTACCGCATTGTCATTATATCCTACCACATATGCGGTTCCGGCAGTATTATTTCCCAGAAGATATTCCATCTGTTCCTTTGCCCATTCACTGTATTTCGAAGCTTTTCCGTTATTATTATACTTATCAAATACAAGAGCCGCCAGCTGAGCCGCCGTATTATATCTTGCAGAGCCCCAGGTACTCAAATAGAAATAACCCTGAGGAGAAATTGTTCCCAGTCCACCGCTCATACAATTCTGAATCTGCTTTTCTATCTGACTCCAAAAATCCTTAATTTCATACTCATTTTTACCGCTTATCGTCCTGTATCTGTCAAGGATAGAATTATCCTGGTCGTTACACTCGGATATTAAACACATAGCCCCTGTCCAGACATCGTTCCAGCAATGAACATAAGTTGGGGGAGCATAATAATCGTTGCCTAACACGCCGAGAGCCTCGTCAAGATAATTTGTATCGCCGGTTGCCTTATAAAGCCACATGCCTGCCCAGCAATAATCATCCTGCCATTTTGATGAATTATAATAACTTTTAGGACCGTCGGCATTATCGCTCAATTGCTTCTCATTAGTCTGGGCAAATTTAAACAGCGCCTTTGCATAATCCAAGCTCTTAGCGGCATATTCAGCGTCGGTATCCTTGAAATTAAGGTAATTTGCCGCAAGAGAAGCTGCTGTAGCGGCAACATAATCAGTCTGGGGTTTATCGGCTGTAAGGAAAAAACCCTTACGCTCCATACTGTCAATCTCAGGAGCGTTCCAATATGCATGATCTATATCTCCGTCACCGACCTGATAGCAGAACGCTACTACATCGCCGTTTGAATTCCTGAAAGTACATTTCATAAAGTAATCGTTGAAATACTTTAATATTGTTTCAATGTGGTCGTCCTGACCGGTTTTTATATACGAATCCCTGAATTCATAGTATCCCCACCCTAACGTTGAGCCGGAATAAGCCTCCGGCATACCGAATTTGACATGATCTCCCGCGTCATGAAAGCCTCCGGCAACATCTACATAACCGTCTCCGTCCGGATCAAGTATACTTTTATTTTCCGAAATAAAGCCGGCGGAAAGGTTTGTATTTTCGGTATCCAGCGGAAGCTGCGAATCATAGGTATGGCAATCCCCTCTCCATGTAAACCGAGTATTTTCTCCCACCTCAGTTCCGCACATATTCGCGTCATAAAAATAAATAGAATATTGAAGCGCCTTGGCAAAGTTGCCGTAATCCTCGGCGGCCGAAGCGCTCTGAGTAAACGACGAAAGCGGAGAAGTCAGATACAATGCCGTGGTAAACGCACTCATTGCCGCTGCCGACAGCCTTTTCAGCAATTTCACAATAAATTCCTCCTGTTAAAATTTTAAAATACAGTTTCAAACACTTTTATTTTATCATATTGCAGAAAAAATTTCAATAATTTCTGATGAAAATATTAAAT
>ERZ894209.69-NODE-69-length-88347-cov-36.352467_pt1 | contig 88347 bp, 96 predicted proteins | sample MGYA00380288_ERZ894209 | MGnify/ENA primary metagenome ERZ894209 (study PRJEB32331, sample SAMN06328482) | human gut metagenome | biome: human gut microbiome; feature: stool | host: Homo sapiens | collected 2013-12-13 ... | reverse complement strand
TTCCGAGGTGATGGCAGAGGTATAAGGATTCGAACCTTAAATGACGGAGTCAGAGGCTTGCAATCTTTTTTCAAAACCGCCTATTTAAGCCATTTTTCAAACTTTGCGTCTCTCAAAAATCTCTCAGAATTTCATTTTTACTTTGCATAGCAAATTCGTATGAGGAATTGCGAATCTTACAATGAGGTGTATAAAGAAACTCTAAATCCGCATTATTATTTACAGCAGGGGACTGCACCATTTGATGACGAAGAATATAAAAAGTCATTATTCAATCGGATTTAAGTTGAATGCAGGCCTTATATATTCTATTGAAACAAAGTGCCCATAAATCTCGACTCAAAAGAACTGAAACATTCATAAACATAAATTTCCATAATTTATTTCTCCTTGTTTGAAGCCCTTTTTTTAGTTGAAATATTCAAATCTTGAAGCTTTCTGCCAAACTCATCATCTTTTGCAACTTTTAGCAAATCTCTGTCCATATTATTAAGTGCGTGAAGAACGGCAGCGTAATTTCCTATTGCAACAGACGGACTGCCTTTTTCAATATTCCAAAGAGTTGCTCTGCTGATATTTGCTCTTTCGGCAACCAATTCAGCCGATATATCTCTTCTCAAGCCGACTAATTTTATTCTCCAGTTCTTGTATAGTCATATGAAAGCCTACCACAAGAACAATACCAACTGAATTTTTAATCCAACTATTATATTGTGCTAACACTGACTAGGATCGATAAAGATAAATCGGTACCAATTTTCCTTTGGAATATCTTGTAACGATATCCTCTTTAAATTTTTTCGTATATTTCATAAATAAACCCGCCTTCAAAGATTTTATTGTTTTATTATACTCCCTGACTCTTTCATTTATATATCCTATTCCCTAAAAAATAAAATAGGATAATTCAAATCCCTGACTCAAATAAAAAAACAGTCCTTCTTTCTACTGTTTAAAGTAAGTTAAGAGCCTATACTATACTTCAAAAATCACTAGAACACAAAAGAATCGGTCAGTTCATCAAACTAAAGTGGTTTGAGAGACCAAACTTATTCAATTTTCAATCAACACTTTTGCATTTCTGTTAAACATAATTCTAATAGTTTATAAATAATCAAATACAAAATGATAAAATGAATACATAAATTATTATTCAATGTTGTTCAAAAACAAATATTCATAAAAATTTTACCAAAAACATTTAAGTGTTTTCATGAAACATCGCAATTAAAAAATAATCTATAAATAAATTTATATTATGGTTGAAAACAAAATGAAAAAAATTCTCTATTATAACGAAAATACATTCTTATCGTCTTTTCCTTTTTTTTCTGATTATATAGGAATATATAAAGAAGATGATGAAAATATAATAAATATAGTTTTAAATAATATATTCGTAATTGAATATCGGATGTTTAAAGGAAAAATACTATTTTCAAATTATAAATATCTTAATAAAATGTTTAAAATAAATGATTACAAATATTTTAGTGACAAAAACAAATGTCTAGAGTATATTAAAAATCAGATTAATAAAAACAACTATGTAGTTTCAGTTCTTAAATTTAACAACCTTGTGTTTAATAAGAAAATTGCAATTAATAGTACACATACTTGGTTAATTTATGGTTATGATGACTCTAAAAACGAATTATATTTATCAGGTTACTTAGAAACCAATGGATTATTCAAAAATACAAAATTTAAAATAAAATATGAGATTTTTTTCGAATCAATTCCTAATCCAAAAGAATTAAAATTATACGAAAACAATCTTATGAACAATCATATATATAGCAAATATCCAGATGAAATTTTATTAAATCCTGACCAAATTCGGAAAAATTTAAAGCGCCAAATAATGTTTAATCCTCTTAAACCAAACAAAGGATTTACATCGATATTATTCTTGATTTTAGATTATAGTATAAAATTTTTTTTCAAAATAAATAAAAGACAAAATATAATTGCAATAAGAACCATGAAAACTATTTGCGAACATTTTTATTTATTGAATGATATTTGTAAAAGATATACTTTGAATATAGATATATTGGAAAAATCAAAAAAATTATTAAATCGGGCAAATAAACTTTTATTGTATGTTATAAAATGTCGAAAAACAAACTGTTGTGAACTAAAATATAATGAATTTATATTTTTAAGAAAAGAATTAATAGGTATTATGAAAGAAGAATATTTATTAATAAAATATATTATTTTTAATAAATTAATTTGAATTTTTTCAAAATAATATAATTCTTCCACAGAAGAAAAAACGTATAAAATGGACAGCAAAAAAATAATTTCCCCTATGGTAGAATGGGAGAAACTACTATAGGGGAAATTATTATGTCAAGAATATATAGACACATAAGCAAATATGAATAAATCACCGCAGAGCTATAAATCCACAGTGATCAAGGTGCACAATATGTATCCCACGAATACTTTATGCTAACACCAGAATACAACATCACACAGTCAATGTCAAGATGAGGTAATTCGTATGACAATGCTTTATCAAATAATTTTTTCAAAACTTAAAGTGAGTACATCTACAGGGTCAGACTGCGAACCTATGAGGAAAATAGCCTACTCAAAGATGAACACATCAATTTTTACAACTACTACAGAATTTAAACAAGAACAAAACGGGACTCCATTTGGAAAACGAAATCAGTTTGTTGCGGTAATGTCAATAAAAGTGTGTAAGTTATTTTTTTTGACTTACACGGTTCTTTTTCAAACCTTGTGTAAACACAAAAGAAAGGTATAAAATATAAAATTGTTGATGAGGTGTGTGAGCAGCAATGCTTACACACCTTAATTTGATAATAATGAAAATATACGGTGATGTCAAGGGCGCGTTGCCGTTCATTTCACCCTTGACAGAGACGGAATTTTCGCTATTCGGGCAGGCGTTCTGCGAAGTAAATATCCAGCTGTGAGCGTATCTCTCCCAAGTCCTTTCAGCATCCTGTCCATTTTTTCGTGATATCCATTGTTGCCAGATACAGCATTTTCATAAGGCTGTCGTCATTCGGAAATACAGCCTTGCTTTTTGTGACTTTTCTGAGCTGACGATTAAAATTCTCAATGGAATTGGTCGTATATATCAGTGTCCTCACAGACTGCGGATACTTGAAATAGGTTGATAATTCAGCCCAGTGATTTCGCCATGATATGCTGATTTTCGGATATTTGGAATCCCATTTTTCTGCAAAATTATCAAGCTCATAAAGTGCTGTTTCTTCGTCTATTGCTGCATAAACCTTTTTCAGATCTGCCATCAGTGCCTTTATGTCCTTGTAGGATACATATCTCGTGCTGTTGCGTATCTGATGGATTACACACTGCTGTATTTCCGCTTTCGGATATACTGCCGATATTGCTTCAGGAAAGCCTGTAAGTCCGTCTATACAGGTTATCAGAATATCCTCTACTCCTCGGTTTTTAAGTCCGTTCAGTATGGATAGCCAGTATTTTGCACTTTCATTTTCTCCCACATACATACCCAGTACTTCTTTTCTTCCGTCAAGATTGATTCCTATTGCAATATATACAGTCTTCTTGACAATTCTTCCTTCACTGCGCACATGATAGTGTATTGCATCCATAAATACAACTGCATATATGCTTTCTAACGGTCTTTGCTGCCCTTTCCTCTGGGCTTAATTTGTACTTTGGCATAAAAATTCCCTCCTGAAAGTTGTTTCTATTCTACACCTTTCAGGAGGTTTACACAATATCTGAAGAAGTCTCACTTACACACTTTTTTACATTTTCTGAAGTTTAGTTTTCTACCTTATGATTCCTTTTTGTACTTCTACATAATTTAGGCCAGTTCATTTTTGAATAGTCTTATATATGTTTTAGATATTTATAATAATTATCGTTAGTGGTAAATACTTGTGCTTTTATAATTACTGATAATGTTGAGCTTGTGCATTCCATAATGTTGCATATTCACCATTCTCAATTAGCAGCAAATCGTCATGTGTACCATATTCAACAAGTTGACCATTTTTTAATACAATTATTTTTTCACAAAACCTACAAGAAGAAAGACGATGAGAAATAAAAATAGTGCTTTTATTTTTAGATAATTCATTGAAATTCATATATATTTCACTTTCTGCTATTGGATCTAAAGAAGCTGTTGGTTCATCTAAAATTATAATAGGAGAGTCTTTATACAATGCCCTAGCAATAGCAATTTTTTGTCCTTCTCCTCCTGATACATCAATTCCATCTTTGTCATAAGTTTTATAAATTGCCTGATTTAAACCTTGTGGATTTTTTTGAATTCTGGAACTCACACCTACTTGTTTTAGGGTTTTCCAAACTTTTTCAGAGTTATAATCTTTTTCTGTAGAAACATTTTCCCCTACGGAAAATGCAAACAAATCAAAATCTTGAAACACAACCGAAAAAAGATTTTGATATTCTTTAACATCAAATTCTCTGATGTCAATATTGTTTAATAGAATTTCACCTTCATATGAATTGTACAAGCCACATAATAACTTTATAATCGTTGACTTTCCGCTTCCGTTCATACCAACAATAGCACATTTCTCACCCGGTAAAAATTCCGCTGAAAAGTTTTTAAGAACATATTTTTCAGTGTTTGGATATTTAAAAGATACATTATTAAATTTTATTGTTAAATCAGTTTTAGCAATTTCATATGTTTTTTTCTTACCGTTTAAATTATTTGTATTAATTTCTAAGTATTCAAGTTCTTGCTTTAAGTAACTATTATTACTTTTCAAATAACAAAATTGTGTTATTGATAATGTTATCGTGGAAATCAAATTTGCTATTATTCCGTAAAATTCCACTACTTTTCCAATTTCTACACTTCCAGATAGTGCTTTAAGCCCTACAAATGTGTAAATTAATAAACCCATAATCACGGATATTAATGTTGGAATCATTCCATATGTAATACTGGATTTATAAATTTTGTCTCTTGAGTTTTTTAGCGGATAAATTATTGTACGCTTTAATTCTTCATCTATCAATGAGTTGGCGGAATAAATTCTTATTTCTTTACCTGCAGCATTTTCATTAAATACTTTTTCAGAATAATAATCTAAGAAAGAATCACATCCACTACTCAAATTGTATGCGTCAAAAACAATTTTGGAGTTTTTTTGATTTGAAAGTACAATTGATAAGATTAGTATAAAAATTGATAGTGAAAAAATCAAAGTAAATGCTGGAGTATTTACTAAATTCAAAACACCTAAATTATTATGTTTAATAGCATTTGTAGTGTACAATTGAATAACCATAAAAACAGCTACAGCAGTTGATACTAAGCCAGACAAAATTTCACTAGAACTTTTAGCAATCCACATTACACCGGTTCCTTTTGAATTAGTGTTTTCTGTAATTTGAGCTCGCAATGATACGAGTGTAGGACTTTCTGCTTTTTCATATTCTAATGACAATGCTTTCTTTGTCAATAATGCCTCATGTTTATATGGTGCAGAAGATTCTAGGATTAAACACTTTCTTTTAATAATATTTGCAATTATATCAATAACGAAATTGATTATAATAAACATTATTACTTGTATATATAATGCATTAATAGATTTATTTTGAGTTAATAGTGTTATTATTTTTCCGGCCATATATATTGTCGCATATACAGAGACAGATTTTAAAACAGAATGGAAACATTTCAAGTACAAATAATGTGGACCAAAAATTATATTTACAATATTTATTCCATCCAAGAATACTTTGAAATCATTTTTTATTTTTAACAAATGCGGTTTCATCTATGCCTCCATTTTTATAATATTTTCCTTGCATTTTATACATTTCAGCATATTTCCCGTTTAATAACATAAGGTCTTCATGTGTTCCTTCTTCAACTATTTTTCCGTTTTCTAAAAGGATGATTCTATCACAGAATTTTGTTGAAGCTAGTCTATGTGATATGTAAATAGAAGTTTTATTTTCAGTTAATTCTTCATATTTTAGATAAACATGGTTTTCTGCTATAGGATCTAATGCTGCTGTGGGTTCATCCAAAATCATTATAGGTGCATCTTTGTATAATGACTTGGCTAAACATAATTTTTGTAATTCACCACCCGAAAAAGATACTGCATTCTCATTCAATTCACGTACCAATAACGATTCTTCTTTGTAAGGCAATGAAGCTATTTTTTTAGATAATTCTGATAATGTCAAACATTCATGAATTTTTTTATAATTTATATTTCTTTTGTTTTGCAGTGCTATATTTTTAGATATGGTAGTTGGAAGTAAAACGGTATCTTGAAACACTGTCGTGAATTTTTCGAATAATTCATCAGAATTGTACGAATATATATTTTCACCATATATATATACATTACCACTATCTGGATGTAACAATCCGGTAATGATATTGACTAATGTCGATTTACCAGCACCATTTATTCCTACAATTGCAATTCGTTCCCCATATTTAATTGAAAATGAAATTTTATTTAAAACTGGTTTTTGTGAATTCTCATAAGAAAACACCACATCCTTTAAAACAATTGCATACTTATCTTTCTCATTAGTATTTTCACAATTGATATTTCCTATTTCTCTGTTAGGTAAATTTAAAAATTCTCTATAGTCCCCAACATTGTGAGAGCATTCTATTATTTTCGACAAGGATTCTATTAAGTTGCTTAACCAAACACTAAATCCTGTTATTGCACCAAAGCAAAGGGTAAAATCACCTATTGTCATATTTGATGATAGTTTAATTTTAATCAGATATAAATAAGCGCCTAAAATTACCGCATATTTTAATATATCTTGTAAGACATTATTTGCAAATAAACCGTTACTCTCTTTTGTGTCATATTTTAAGTTATCTTCAATATTTTCATTTATTTTGTTAAGCAAAAAATCAGACATATTATAGAGTCTAATATCTTTAGCACTAGCAAAATCTTTTGTTTGAAAAGTTAAGTAGTTTAGTTTTAATAAAATTTTTGCTCTTTCTTCTTTAATTTTAGTTTTGTATTTTTGCAAAACACCCCAACCCAAACCACTTAAGGCATAGCTGCAAATCAATATAGGAACAAACCAATAATTAAATCTGGTAATTATTAACACAAATGATATAAAGCCTAAAATAGATGAATACAATTTTTGATTAAGTTCCAGAAAAGTTGGAGCTCCGGTATTATGATTACTAATTGCAGAAAAAGCTTTTCCCTTGAGAATTCTTGTATTTCCGTATTTAAAATTATTGTAATCCATTTCAATTAATTTTGAAAAATAAGAAAAACGAAACAATTCCATTCGAGAAAGATCATATCCTCTATTTGTATACGATTTGCAATAGTTATTTAAAAATTGGAGAACTAATTGTATTGAAACAACAAGAATTATATTTATAATCATTGTTGAAGGATTAACTTTTTTTTCAATACAATCTAAAACTAATTTTGGTAAAATAGCAGTAATTAAAGAAAGCAACACATCAATAAATATGGAACCTACTAATAACAGAACATATTTTTTGTCATATTTCCAATGTTTAGAAGTAATATATTTTAAATTACTGAAGTAATTATATTTTTTTAATTCCATCTTAACCTCCTTTCTTGTCTAAACTGAAACCTAAAACAATTGTTTTTATAATACTTTTTATTATCATAACCATATTTTGTATTATTTATAATTAGTAAAATCGGCTCTAATCTTAATATTATATTTTTGTTTTTTCGTTGGTATAACGAATGCGTGCTAATTTTTTTGCAAATTCATCACAAGAATAAAAGTCTTTTTTTTCCATATAAACCATTCCAGGACATCTATCACACTTGGTATAATAAGCGCATTTATTACATTTTTTCAAGTCTTTATTTCGTATTTCTTTAATTTGGTTAAAAATTGGTGATTCATACCAAATATCATTTATATGCTCATTAAATATATTCCCAATTTTACAAAAGAACGAATTGCAGGGATACACATCCCCAAACGAGTCTATAGCAAATGAATAAAATAGTGCTGCACATGGTACATCGTTCATATGTAAATGGTCATTTCTATTAATTGAATCTATTTGAGGTAAAATTTGCTTTAATGTTTTGTCACAAATTCTTAGGTTTTTTGGACTTTCGTCTCCGTCATTTTTTGAAAAAATAAGAGGAGAGGTTAAAAAATCATAGTTGTTTTCTTTGCAGTATTTATAAATTTCCATGTATCCTGAAACATTTTTTTTCATTAATGGAGTTTTTATTCTAATGCTGATATTACTACCATCAAAAAATTTAAGATTTTTTAATAACTTATTTAGAGATCCTTTAACTCCGGTAATAGAATCGTGTATTTCTGGATCCATAGAAAAAATGGTAGTGGAGAATTCAGCAATATTCAAATTTATTAATTTTGTCACTTTACTTTTATTTAGAAGTGTTCCATTACTTAACAAAAAAACTCTCATTTGATTTCTTCTAGCAAGTTCTATTATTTCAAAAATATCTTCTCTAAGAAATATTTCTCCACCTGTTAGTGAAACATTCATTATTCCGAGTTTTCTTAAATCTCTAAACAGCAATTTTATAGTATCAAAATCCAACCCTTTATTTGAATGTGATGGTAAATAACAATGTTCGCAATTTAAGTTACATTTTGTTAACAACTCTATCATAACACTCACAGGCCTGTTTTTTGTGAATGCTTTATGATAAAAATAATCATACATCATTTTCTGTTCCATTTTTATTCCTCAAATTCTATTAATTTTTCTTTAATTAAATACTGTAGTGATTGTTTTATTTCTTCTTCATCTATTTCGTTTTCATTAATTTCAATAAGATTTAATTTATCCAAAAAAATTCCAAAATTGTATTTTTGAATAATATTTATCCACAAATCTCGTTTTATACCTTTTAACAAATACATTTTTTTTTCTTTTTCTGAAAAAACAAATATCATATCATCAATGTTTGTCCATGATATATCATTACAAACTTTTAATCTTGTATAATCCATAATACTTCTCCCTATTAAGACGATAAAGGCAGATGCACCAACATCCACCTTCATCTTGAATTAATTATTGACCGTTACATGTACCCTGGTTACATTCACCCATATAGAAAGATACAAGTGCTCTTTTTGTAACGATATTTTTAGTTAACTTTTTCATGATATCACCACCTTTCATCTTTGTACTAATTGTACTTTTTATAATCAATTATTGCTATAAGCAATAACTAATCACTAGAATTAGTTGTTTAATAATATTCTCTGAATAGTATTAATATTGGAAAACGACTCGGCATCTAACAATTCATAAGGTATTTCAACATTAAATTCTTCCTCTAAAGATATAATACATTCAATGAATTTCATTGAATCAAGCTCTATTAAGTCGCCATTTTCATTAATTTTCACTTCATTTTCTTCTAAACATTTTTTTATTCTTTCTAAATTATTCATATTATTTCCTTTCTATCAAAAAAAATCTATAATGTGTTGACAAATTGAATCGATACAGTCATCATTCATACAAAACACTGGTAATTCAAATTTTTGTTTTAATTTATCTAACAATTCACTTTTTTCATTCTCCACCATCTCCTTATATCCATACCCAATTCCTGATTTAGTTTCTATAACTTTAATAGGAAATACTACAATTACCTCTACTCTTCCTATGTCAATTGAGTTTAAATAGTTTATTGTATTCTCAATATACGAAATATCATCGTGCGGATTCACACATAATATATACATATCTGCTAATATACCTAGAATAAAAGCATATTGAGCCAATGCAAAATTATTAATTTGCGAATTATCATAATGAATCGTTCCAGACTGACATCCCGTTATCAATATATCCTTACCGGAATTACCGATATCCCAAACCATTTTATTTAATATACTTATTGATTCCCAAGGATACAAATCCAAATTTGCATGATATCCAAAATGAAAAACATAGTCTGCACCCAATAGATACCCTGAAGGTTCTGTCGAAATTGAGCCAACCATATAACCTTTTTCCTTTAATTCAGCTATGATTTGTTGCTGCAATGTAAATTTTCCTTGTTTTGAACTTGTTCCAAAGACACCAACAATAGGTAAAGTTGATTTGTATAATTTTAATGAATTAACTGGAACATTTTTTCTCGTAACTTTTGGATAAAAAAAGTGTTCATCATCATGTTTCAGATCTTCAAATGAATAAATGTTTTTATCAAACTGCTTAGCTTTCTCTATTATAAAATCCTTGTATTTAGTTTTGCGTAATCTAGATAAGTCTTCAGTGCAAGAAAGAATAATCGTATCAAAGTTTTCATCCCAATTAATCTGTTCAAAAGGTTTAATTTTATATCCATACAATTCAGCACCTACTTTTCCACAAATAGGATCATCATAAATGTCAATTATTTCAAAATCTAGTTTATCTTTAAATCTAAGAAGAGCATGAGTTTCTTTATTAATAGGAAAAATTATTGCTTTTTTTATTTTAAAATTTGGCTTTTCAATCGGCTCACTATTAAAATATCTTTTCTTTTCAGTATGTATCTGTTCTATATTTTTAATTGAAAACGGTCGAGCTAAAGTTTTTGAAACTAATCCAGAAACATAAGCACAAGCAAAACTAGTTCCTTTAATTAAAGTTTTTTTGTCTAACCATTCAACTCTAAAATATTTATTAGGAACCAACACTTTCACAATATTATTTTCAAGTAAAACCAAATCATCTTTGGTTTCATAATCATTAAAAACATCTACACCAACCACACTTTCACAAGCAGCAGGATATGAAACAGCTCCATCATTATCAAATGCCGATATTATCAACATCCCTTTTTCTGTTATTTTTTTACAAAGGGCATTTAACGAAATATATTCGTTGGTATAAACAATACCCGCACTTATATTTATGATATCAGCATCAATATTTTTTAAAATGTAATCTAAAGAATAAATCAATGCGGATTCATCTATATTAAATTGTTCATTATTTATTCGTATAGATATAATTTCAACATCACTATTTACCGAACAAATAATACTTGCCACGGCTGTTCCGTGCCCTAGTAAATCAATACTATCATCCACATCCATCTGCCATTTTTCGTTTACTTTATTCAATACATATGAACTCGTTATATGATTTTTTACTGTAGATGATCCAGATACTCCAGAATCAATTATAACTACTTTGGTTTTCATTTTTTTACTCCTCAACATTAATATATTGACCGATAATAAATTACTTCGTCAATTTTAGCCAGGTTAACAAGAATTTTATAAGATAAACTACGCATTTTTTGTTCTGTTTCTGCATATATTTTCTGACAAATCTCAGTTTGATTAAATAACAAAACATCAAAATCTGTACGATTGTAATTATCATAAACAAATTCACACAAATCATTAGTAGTTTCACTAATTATTCTTTTTAATTTTTTATATGTATTTTCATATTCGATTAAAAATGCATCGTTTCCAAAAAAATGATAATATCTATTCCGAATAAATTCTAATCCATTAGTGTTTTTTATATTTAATTGTTTTTTTATAATATTTAATACACTATATATTTTTTCTATATTTTTATTTTTAAATTTATAATCGAAACTATATTCAAACAAATATGAAAGGTTATCTGCTTCAAAATTTTTAATCAAACCATCTTTTTTAACCTTTTCAGTAATATTTGTTAAACTATTTATAGTTAGTTTGCTTGTAGCCATATAGGGAGTATTATTAATATCCCATTTTTTTATATTAATAAGATTATTCTTTAAACTTTGAATGTTGGAATAAGGGTTAAAATTAATAAACCCATATTCTATTTCTAACCAATAATTTTCAATTAATTTACTTTTATTTATATTGAATAAATTCAAACAATTGTAATTGTCAATTAATGTAGCTGTTTTTCCATAAAGTTTAAGTTCCCATTCATTAAAACTTTCTATTCCTATAAATACTTTCCCTAAACCAACGCTTTTTAAAAGACACAATATATCTATAACATCTTGATCAATAAGTTCTGCTCTCAAATTTATTGTGAATTGTACCCAATAGGTTTTAGATTTCAAAAATTTATATAAATCAACTAATTTTTCTTTCAACTTCCTTCCGCCAAAAGTTGGATCAGAAAAAGTTATGAATTTACAATTATACTGTTCAACTAACTCATCAATTTCTTTAACAATATCAATAATTGGTCTATATTTTATATTTTCATTTTTGTTTAAAAATAGAGTATTTCTATCACAGAAAGTGCAGTGTCCTTCGCACTCTCTAGTTCCAAATATGTGAAAAAATCTATTCTTTTTATCTTCTATTATTCGTGTAGGTACATTTAAAATAATTGATTCTTCCAAAAATCTTTTTTTTACATTTATAGACAACTTGCCATTTTTTAAATAAGCTATTCCTGGTGTATTATGATAGTCTTCTCCTTTAAGTATAGAATCAAATAATGTGTTAAGGACACTATCACATTCCCCTAAAATAGCTACATCTATACTCTCATTATTTAAAAGTAATTTCTTATATAATTTTGTAGCCAAACCCAAACAAACGATATTTATAGATTGTTGATTTTTGTGCTTAAATAATATGCTTGATTTTTTTAGCAAATCATAACAACCATAAGATAAGAAGAACACATTTATAGATTTGTCAAAACCCAATGTTTGAGATAATTGTGTTAGGTCCCCATCTTTTTCTATGTAATATATTGCGATCTCAACATCAAAATTAGATATTGAGGTGACACCATAATTTATATCTAATTCGTGTATTTCATTTTTAGAAAAATATACACAATTTGCTTTTATCATAAAACACATCCATTCATCACTTGTTTTTACAAAGAGAATATACTATATTTTTGTGATGTATTTATATAACAAAGCATTTATGTCTACTATTTCTGCAAAATTGTTATTCAGATTAACTGTTTTCGTATTGTAAATATAAAAAATAATGCAATATAAGAATTTAAATTCAAATGATTATTTTAGTATTTAAGAAAAATTTTTACTCCCAATATGCATATCTTTTCAACGAATGTGAATTTCCTATTTATAATTTAAATAGAATTTGATATAATATTATCATATTATAAATATTTATGGTGAAATATGAGGATATTAATTTGTGATGATGAGCAAAGATATTGCCAAATAGTAAAAGAATATATTTTATCAAATTTTGATGAAAACTCTGAAGGAGTAATTGAAATTTTTAATTCTGCTAAAGAGTTAGTTTCGTTCTGCCTAAAAAATGAGCCGGACATATTGTTCCTTGACATAGAACTCGGTGATATGAATGGAATTGAACTTGCAAAATATTTGCGTAGTGAATTCCCGGCTCTAATAATTGTATATATAACTAATCACCCTGACTATGTGTTTTCCTGTTTTGAAACAGAGCCTTTAAACTTTCTGAGAAAACCGATAGATAAAACTGAATTCAATAAAACATTTCAAAGAATCATTAAAAAATACACTGAAATACATAGATGCATTCCTATTAAATGGCAAAACGATTCGGTTAATCTTGAAATCAAAGATATATGCTATATTGAAGGATATAACAGACATCTGGTATTCCATTTATATAACGGAGAAAGTTATGAAATAGTCGGAAAACTTGATGAAATGTATAACTATCTTAAAGTACACGGATTTGTAAAATCCCATCAGGGTTTTGTTGTTAATATGCTGCACATCAAAGATTTCGGTGAAAGTGAAATACGAATGAAAAATGGTGTAACTGTATTAATGAGCGTACGCAGAAGACTAAAAACAAAAGAAGCATATTCCGATTATATAAACAGGAGATTTTAATGGCAGTAAAATACATAGCACTTATCTTTGGAACAATTTTTGAAATGTATTCAACCAATATGTTTATAAGTACATTTTCAAATAAAAAGCAAATTAAAAAATCTAATTTAGTAATAATATATTTATTAGTTTTAATATTTCAAACATTAGCATCTATAACGACTCAGGGAACAATTCTCCTAATTTGCTCGTTTATAACAGCTTTTATAATTTGTCAAATCTATAATTCAAAGCAATACATAAAATTAATCTTATCAGTAACAATTATAATAATTAATATTGCTTCAGAAATGATAGTAAGTGGTGTATTAATGCTAACAAAAACTATTAATTTCAATGAAATCAATTCAGATCCGCAACTTTTTGCAATAGGAACACTTATTTCAAAATTTATTATGTTCCTGTTAGTATTAATTGTTCATTTTGGGAAAAGAAAGTTAAATGTTGAAAATATAAGTATAAAATATTTAGTTATTTTAAGTGTACTTCCTTTTACAACATTATCCATGTTAATAATTATGTATCAAGTTATGTTTGTGATTGACAACACTAAACTGAAATTAATGTTTATCATTTCTAGCATTTTGCTAATTTTTTCAAACATCATTACTTTCAGCGTTATTAATCGACAGAACAGCTTAGCAAAAGCTGAATATGAATTAAAATTACTAAAAGACAATATTGATGAACAAACAAAACATTATACTGAACTCCAATCATCGCATGAAGAAATAAGACAAATACGTCATAATATAAAAAGTATGTGTATTGGTACTATTGCTGAATTAAAAGTTGGAAAAACAGATAATGCAATTGAACAATTGCAAAGTAATATTGATATCATAGAAAAATCAAGTAAAACTATCGACACTGGTCACCCCTCAATTGATTCAATAATTGAAAATAAGTTAATTAAATGCGATGAATTAAACATAACTGCTAATCTTTCATATCAATATAGAGAATTAATTACTGTCAATGAAATTGAAATAGCTGTCATCGTTGGTAATATACTTGACAATGCCATAGAAGCTTGCCAAAAAGTTGACTGTTCAGAAAAAGAGATATGGGGTTCAATAGTAGTTGATAGGCAAAATATTATCATTAATATAAAAAATACTGCTATTAGTTCAAACAATTTAAAAACATCTAAAATTGATAAAAAATCTCATGGTTATGGATTAAAAAGTATATCTCATATTGCAAAGAAATATAACGGATATGCCAAGTTTTCATTCAACGATAATATCTTTACATCATATGTGATATTAGATAATTAACACTTTCGTATTTTTAATCAACGAAGTTACATTAAACTGTAAATTATATTAATTTAAGCACTATTGTATAGATAGTGCTTTTAATTTTCGGAGAAATTTACTAATGATTCAAACTTTCGCAAAAAAAATAACTACAATATTTATAAATAAAAAAATAATCAAATCAGAAGAAAGAGAAATATATAATTACTGTTTTGAAACAACAATTGTTTCGTTAATTAGCCACATAACTTTATTTGTTCTATCAATCTTGTTCAATGAATTTTGCTGTTCAATAATTTTTCTAATAACCTTTTCAATATTTAGAAAAATTTGTGGTGGCTACCATGCTACAAACTACATAAAATGTACAATTATGTCCCTGTCAAGTTATCTGGTTTTGATTTTAATACTAAAAAAATTAAATGTAGTTTTTGATATGTTTTTTTTCTTGTTAATAATTGGATTACTGATTATATTAGTTTTTTCGCCAATTCAAGATGATAATAAGCCATTTACTGAAAAACAAAACAAAAGATTTAAAATAATAAGTAAGAGCCTTGCAGCTATATTGATAATTTTATTTATGATTTTGAGATTATATCAATCACCAAACTTATTCGTAAATAAATATTATTTCTCATTTTGTTATGGAATTGATTTAGTTGCATTTTCATTACTTATCAGTAAAATAGAAAGGAGATAAAAAATGCAAAAAATTAAAAATTTCATAATGAAATTTGGAAGTTCTTTTGCTGCACTTGCATTAATAATCGGCATAACAACTTCAAATTCAGCATGTGGAATGATTTTTCATCAGCCTGAAGAACCTGCTGCAATGAACAAATTCAAATTTTAAAAAATACGGAGAGAGCCTCTTGATTCTCTCCGTATTTTTTAATAACCCAACCTATTCACATACTGAACGGTAATATATAAACAATACTAAATAAACAAATTTTTGAACCTGCTCCAAGCTACCCATTTACAATATTATTTATTGAAACTTCGAATTTCTCTGATACCTTAATAAGCTCATCAAGTTCTATAAATCTTTTTTTTGAAAGTATAGAATCTAAATTTTGTTTATCACTATCAATAGCTGTTGCAAAATCATGCAAACTCATACCGTCATTTTTAATCAATGCAGTTATGAACTTAATTATATTATTCTGAATATCAGTTTTAATTTTTCTAATTGAACGATAAGTAACTTTTGTGTCATTGTTATGGAATAAGTTTTGCCGAAGATGTTCCAATATATCTTCTTTGTTTTTTCCAATAATACCCTGTTTTGTTAATTCTGTTAATAAGTCCTGATTGCTATAATGATTATTTAGAAACAACTCTATATCAATACCATAAATTCTGGATAACAAAATCAGCATATCACACGGCACTTCAACAGCCGTTTTTTCAAACGAAATATATTTATATGATGAAATATTTAAAAAAGCTGATATTTCCTTTTCAGTTAAGCCTAATGTTTCACGAAGAAACTTTAATTTTTGATTCATAACTAAACCTCATAACTTGATTATATATTAACAAAATAATGACTATCTGTCAATATTTGACGAATTGGCAATTAAATAAAACTTGTAAATTGTCTATACTATATATGTATCGAAAAGAGGTGCTGATCATGGAAACAGATTATTACAGACAAGTCATTAAAGAATATCGTAAATCGCAAAAGCTATCACAAGAAAAGTTTGCAGAATTACTAGACTGTGACACAACATATATAAGTCATATTGAAAATGGAAAAAGAGATCCCAGCATCGACTTCTTCATAAAATTTTCAAATTTATCGGGAATATCTTTTGATTATATGTTTTGCTGTGAAACACAAATTGGCGCTCAAATTAAACTTAACGAGATGTCCGAAAGAGCAATGAGATTATTACCAAAAGACAGACAATTCACTTTTAAAATGATGGATCAATTCCTAGATCGTTTTGAACATGATACAAAAAAATAAAGCCTATAATTAAATTTAATAATATATTGTAAGACAAAGACGCAATAATGTATTAAATCTAACATTATTATATAAAATAATATAATTATTTTAAAAACTCGTAAACATAAACTGCAATAATGTTTTAATTTTTTGCTTTTTAAAACACTTCCGTATTTTAACTTAACGCTTTTGCAGTTTTATTTTTCGTTTTAAAGCAGCAAATCTATGCTTATTTTTATGTATAGATTTGCTGCTTTTATTTTATTTCATAATTTAAATAGAATTTGTAGAAAGAGTGTATTCGTACACTCTTTTTTTCATTACTGGCAGCAGTCAATTGCAAAATATCCATAGCCTTCGATTTTTAACAACATTAAAAAAATCGGAGGAAATATGAAAAGGATTATAGAAATATATGATATCAGTGATGAATATCAGAACTATCAGGGTAACCCATATATTGTTGTTTTAAATTCATTATTTGAAGCTGACAAAGAAATTGTTAAAAACATTTTTACTTCTCAATATTCTATTCTTAATAGTAACGAGTGGTACGATTATAAAAAAACAATATTAGATTTCAATAACAACGATGCCAAGCATCGAATGAGGAAAGAACAACCAATTGAATATTCATCATCGGATAAATTCAAAAAAATAAAATCAGATGAAATTGATTTTGATAACAATTCAAATGTTACAAAAGCAATTAATATGCTCTCTCCTCAACCTAAAAGCAGATTTATAAAATACTACTTAGAAGAAAAAACATATAAAGAAATCGCTTTAGAAGAAGGAAAGCATATATCCACAATCCAGGAATCTATAAAGGGCGCAAAGAAAAAATTTTTAAAATATCTAAATATTTTTGAAAATACCCCCGAAAAATAGACCCCCGCATTTTCTATTTTATGAAAGGACTTTTTTCTTTTCATAAAAATTGAATACCAATATCATAAATACTTTGGTTTGTATGAGGGGTGTGAAATCGTCTCAGCAGAAAGTATTACTGCGCCGGGATCTGTTATGGGGAGCGAGAAACAGTAGTACTTTTCTTCTTTGGTGGTGCAAAGAAGATTGCGATGAAAGTACAAACTTATAATGATACTTCTGCTATGACAGCAGGCCGCTTGATGGGGGCTGGTGAAATTCCAATGAGGATACCGAATCCGTTTATGATATTCCTTTAAATCGGGACAGGAATAAATGATTTAAAAACAGTTTTGCATTTTTTATAAGCAAAATTGAATTACTGCTATTTTATTACATTATATATTATCCTGTTAATTACGGAGGCGATGTATATGTTTACAGGACAAAAACACAAAGAAAGATTTTTGAATGAGATTGGAACACTAAAGCAATCAAATTCGTATTTTAATAAGAAATTCTTATCTGCCTTATATACAATAACGAGTGATGACTTTTTATGGGAAACTTCAAAAAATTCCATAAAATATAATTACATAGATTTTAATCAAATAAATGTAAAAGGTATCAGTGTTAATTCTCATCAACTATGGCAATTTGCTAAAAGTATGGTATTAGGTGATGAGATGTTGCTTGAAGATATAATTGATAAAGAATTATACAGTGATAAGAATTTTAAAATAATTATTGATGCAATAAAAATAGCAAGAAAAGGTTTAAATTTAAATTAAACAAAGTGAAGGCAACTGATTCAAGTCAGTTGCCTTTTGCTTTTAGGAGGTGTTTTACAATAAACGAATTTTTAAGACTTGAAAGAGCAGCCAAGATGTACAAAGAACGATATCCAAAGGGAACAAGAATTGAACTTTTGTCAATGAATGATTCTCAGGCTGTTCCACCTCATACAAAAGGTACTATTGAATTTGTTGATGATATGGGAACGTTACACTGTACTTTTGATAATGGTAGAATTTTGGGAATTGTTCCTGCTGAGGATAGTTTTAGAAAACTCACACAAGAAGAAATTGAAGAAGAAAATAACGCTATCTGTGTTGAGGAAACAACAGATGACATGGTCGAAGAATCAGGAATGACACAATCAATGTGAGGTGAAACAAAAAAGAGTAAGGGCAGTAATGCCCTATGTCAATTAAATATTTAGATATGTTTTCAGGAATCGGCGGATTCAGATCAGGTTTGGAAAGAATCGGTGGTTTTGAATGTGTCGGTTACTGTGAAATTGATGAGTATGCTCGCAGAGCTTATGAGACTTTATACGATACGAAAGGAGAGATGTGCTTTGAAGATGCGAGAACAATCAACCCCGATATGCTTCCCGATGTCGATGTTATATGCGGAGGCTTCCCTTGCCAAAGTTTTTCAATTGCTGGAAAACGGCGAGGTTTTGACGATATCAGAGGAACACTTTTCTTTGAAATTGCCCGAATTGCTGCCGTCAAAAAACCTGCACTTCTGTTCCTTGAAAATGTTCCCGGACTTTTATCGCATGACGAAGGGCGGACTTTTGCGACAATCCTCAGTACATTGGATGAAATCGGGTATGATGTCTGGTGGCAAGTGTGTAACAGTGCAAATTTCGGAGTGCCTCAATCCCGAAATCGCTTGTACATTATCGGATATAACAGAAAGAAATGTGAAGGCGAAATATTGCCTTTCAACCAAACAAATCCTAAAACTATTATCAGGAGATTGCCAGGCAGTGAAGGTAGAAGAGTATACTCCAGCGAAGCTCTCGGAATAACTCTTACAGCTTCATCAAATACAGGATTATATATAATTCCTATCCCCGTAAAATCAAAAACCAAAAACGGCTATCAGTTAGCTTTTCCGAATGACAGTATTGATATTGCATATATTGAACTTAATTCAAGACGAGGGCGTGTAGGTGCAGAAATAGCGCACACTCTTATGACAGGCAGTACACAGGCATATTACTTTATAGATATGAATCCAAATCCAAAACTGACTGAACTTGCAAGATGCATTACTGCAAGACAGGATTCGGGAATAAACCATCGCAAAGGTGAGCATTCGGGAGTTATGGTTATTGTGAAAGAACTAACAGCAGATGAAGTGCTGCAATTAGGTGATAAATCCGATTATTGGACATTTGAAAACCCTAATGATGATACAATAACCGCTTTGATTATATTCGACAATGAGGGTAACTTTTTTATCGGATATATCCGCAGACTCACACCGAGAGAATGTTGGAGATTACAGGGCTTTACAGACGAACAATTTGATAAAGTGATATCGGCAGGAATATCCGATACACAGTTATATAAAATGGCAGGAAACGCAGTAAGTGTTCCTGTCATTTCTGCTTTTGGAAAACAGATAAAAAGAATACTTAATAAAAAACAGAGGTGATATTTAATGCCTAATTGGGTTGAAAACAAATTGTCGTACAACGGCAATGAAGCAGAAATTAAAGAAATGCTTGAGAAAATCAGATATGATAATGCAACAATCGGAACAATAGATTTTAACAAAATTATTCCTATGCCAAAGTCACTTGATATTGAATGTGGCAGCAGAACAAACAAAGGTATTGAAATGGTTAAAAATCATCTTGAGAATCTGCCTGCGGAATTGAAAGGTAAGGAAGGCACATATGAAGAAGTTCTCGAAGATTTACACAATCACATTGCAGATATATCCGATGAAGAAGAAAAGAAAATATGGGATGTCGGCGTAACTGCCGTAGATAATCTTTATAAGTATAACGCACCGACCTGGTATGAATGGTGTAATGATAACTGGAATACCAAATGGAATGCGTGCGGTTATGATGAAAACACAGATTACAGTGACAGCGACTTTATATGGTTTCAGACCGCATGGTCTGCACCAGTTCCCGTTATTCAAAAACTTTCTGAAATGTACCCGAATATTGAATTAACACTGGAGTTTGCGGATGAAGATTTAGGTCAGAACTGCGGTGAGATGAAATTCAAAGACGGAGATATTTTTGAAGAATATATCCCGCAGACCGGAAAAGAAGCAATGGAATTTGCTGCAAAAGTATGGGAATACGACCTTTCGGATTTTCAGCTGCATCTTAATGCAACGGGAACGGATTATATCTATACAGGCGAGTCGGACTATGAGTTGATTGAGTTATTCGGCAAGCCTGCTCTTTTTACAGATGAACGATTGACACTTAATGATGTTCCTTTGGGACTTAATCTTTATCACATAAGAATGTCAGATGATAACGGAATGTTTGCAGCACTTGAACCTGAGGTAAAAGTTAATCACGGCGGTTCAGTTATCACAATTGAAAATATTGACTTCGGTGAAGAAGGATATATTGAATTTACAGATGAAACAAGACCTAATTTCTTGGGTCAGGGATTATCTATTGATGATTATGTTACCGATAATTACACAATGGATGCTTCTGAAACAGAAGAACAGTCAGGAGGTATGCAGTTATGTTAGTAACAGAAATAACAACGGATGAGCTCCGCAGAATGAAAGGCAGCGAAGGTATCATCTTTCAGGGGTGTGGCGGCAGTCTTGATGAATGGGTAGACGGAGTTAACGAAATGCTTACTGAATCAGGTATCTTGCAAAACGGAACAAAGTTTACTGATGTGTATTCATTTGAAAATAACGGACTTGCAAATCTGCTGTTCCCTTTTGATGAATATGTGAATCTTGATATAGGCAAACTTGCTATGTGGAGAATTGCTTCATATCAGCAGTTTTATGGATCTTGGCTTTCAGATTATGTTGATAATTATCTTGACGGGTTTATTGATGAATCTGTTACTGAAAAATCCGAAAAGCCTGACTGTGAACTCATAGGTCAGGACGGTAATATTTTCTCGTTGATGGGTATTGCCTCCCGAACACTTCGTGATAATGGCATGTCTGAACAGTCAACAGAAATGTGTAACAGAATTCAGAATGATGCCGAAAGTTACTATCAGGCACTCGGCATTATCGGCAAATATGTTAATATCACAGGACCTAATGAAGATATGAGTGATGATGAAGATTTTATACAATCTATGTAAAACACAAATTTTGAGGTAACACAATGAAGTTTATAATTGGAATAATTATCGGCATTTTAGTGGGTACAGTCTTAGGTGTAATGACTCTGGCATTATTCATCGGAGGTTCACAAAAAGAAATGCCAAAAATAAATAACACAAAAAACTAATACGAGGTGATGTTATTTTTAAGAAGCTGCTATTATGAACAGCTTTATGTCATGGGTAGGCGGTAAAAAAGCACTCAGGGATATCATCGTTAACTCTTTTCCGCTTTGCTACGAAAGATACATTGAAGTATTCGGTGGCGGCGGATGGGTGCTTTTCAGAAAACCACCTATGAATGATTTTGAAGTCTATAACGATATGAATTCTCATCTTGTTAATTTATATCAATGCGTAAGAGAACATCCAAAAGAATTGAAAAACGAATTAGAATTTGTTCTTAATTCACGCGAGGACTTTAATAAAACGCTCGAAATATTCAAGCATCCTGACGATGTTGAAAATATTAAACGAGCAGCGTTGTTTTATCAATTAATCAAATTCAGTTATGCATCAGGTTTGGATTCATATGGCTGCCGACCGCACTCATTATGGTCTGACTTTCCTATTATCTATCAGGCATCAGCAAGGCTCCAGCGCGTTATTATTGAAAATAAGGATTTTGAGAAACTTATTAATCAGTATGACCGATCTGCGAGTTTCTTCTATTGTGATCCGCCATACTATGCTACAGAAAAATATTACTCAAATGTTGGTTTTGGAACACAGGATCATGAAAGACTATCCGAAGTATTGCTTAATATAAAAGGCAAGTTTTTGCTTTCATATAACGATTGCGATGAAATACGAAATTTATATAACAAAAGCGGTATATACATTCGTGAGGTTGAAAGGCTGAATAATATTAAGCAGCGTTATGATGGTGGTTGCAAATATGCTGAACTACTTATTTCAAACTATGATACATACGAACGAGAAAAAGCACAAAAACAATTGTGCTTTTTTGATGACTATTTCAGTTAAAAGGAGGATCAAATTGCGATTTAACATATATCAGATAGATATGAACCTTGATAAAACAAATCAAAAGTTTAAATCTTATAATGATTCAGAAATCAAACCTGAAACATATGAAAAAGTATTCAGTGGATGTATAAATGAACTTAATACTTTGGAAGATGTATATACAAAATTTAATACTGACATACCAAGAAGCCACTATGGACACAGTTTATCAGTATCCGACATTGTTGAAGTTATTGATGGTGATGTTACAAAAAGTGGCTTTTACTTTTGTGATTCAATAGGGTTCAAAAGAGTTTCTGATTTTGACAGTTCATTATGTCAAAAAGATAATGATACATATCATATTGTTGCAGTAGAGCCGAATAAACCACCATATGAAACAGAAATCAAGAAAGATTTGAAATCTTTGCAAATGATGGTGGATGGTTTTATTGAAAATATGTACAATCAGGACGGAACTATCTTTGTTATCAATGAAGAAGGAAAAATTAATGGTATGCAAGGCAATCGCAGATTGGAAAACGATATTATCGCAGGTCCTTTCTTCATAATCAGAGATGATGGTGAGGATTATTCCTCATTAACTAATGAAGATATAAATAAGTATATGGAACAATTTAAAAATCCTGATACTGATATCAGTCAGGAAGAAATTGATAATCTTGTTAGATACAGTGTTATTGGGTTTGACAATACCGATGAATTCTATGACTTTCTTGAAGGGATGAATCTGTCATGACAAGTTTTATTTTTGAGTCTGGAAACCTTGTTAAACATAATGGTTTATCATTTCACACAGAAGCATCTACAGCAGTATATACTATGTGTCGACTCATAATTGATTCAGTATATTTTCAAGATAAAAATGAACTGCTTTGTAATATGACAGATGAACTCTTCAAATTGTTTCAGACTGATTGTGATTACAATATAGACATAAATGATTTTGAGCTTGATTTGATAAATAACGATGTCAAAGTATCGTTTGATTCTGTAATTGACGCTCTTGAAAGACGCAGCGGAATTGCAAATTATTTATATCAATATACCGATTGTGATATTGATGATGAATCATTGAAAAAAGTAAAAATATTCAACAAAATAGAAGAAATGAAGGAAGAATTCAATGAATTGGATTACACTTTCTCTTCATTTAACGGAGGTATACAGTTTATGAACATTAAATCAAAAATCAATACAATAATTGATGATGAAAGAAGATTAAAAGCATATGCAACTGTAACTCTTGATAATCAATTTGTTATCAAGGGTGTTAAAGTTATTGAAACAAAAAACGACGGACTTTTGGTTGCTATGCCGCAAATAAAAAACTCGCAGGGCAAATATCAGGATATCTGTTATCCTAACAATTCTGAATTCAGAAATGCTATCAGTGAATCTGTTATCGGTGAATATATGGCTGAACTAGAAATCAGAAACGAACAGAATCAGTCAGACGAAATTGAAGAATCGTCTGACAGTTTTGAACAAAGTATGTAAAAATAACGATTAAGTTATATTATATATTTAACTAAAATCAAAATGAGGTAGTGATAAATATGACTGATTATGTTCCTTTTTACCGATATTCACTTAACAATGCAAGACATTGCTGTGAAGTTGATAAATGGCGTGAAAGCCATAAAGCAAATATGGATTGTGCGGTCGCTATCAAAAAGGCTATCGGTGATAACTTCAAAGATAATCATTTCAATTCCGATTGTGTAAATGCAATTATTAAGGAATTCGGATTTGACCGTGTAAACTTCATTCTGCGATACAATTTGAAGAAAGCACAGCACGATGAAAGATATTCAAAAGAAAACAGAGAATGGGGCAAAGGTTTATGTGCTCCAGACAGCAATATGCGAACAGAGTATCTTATAAATGAACATCCGGTATTGCTGAATGCTTTTATTGACAGTGCAAGAGAAGAATGGGCAAAACTGAATCTTTTTGACGATTCTCACTGTGATGATAAAACAGGCGTTGACCTTGAGGGAAAGATACTTGTTATAAGTCCAACAAGGATGAATGACAAGTATAAGACGCCTGAGGATCAGCTTTTTATGGCAACAGGGGGTTTCGGCTGTTCACCTTCCAAAAGTGGAAGAGCTGTATATGGATATTTTCTCAAAGACGATGAACATTGCCGTTGGAGCAGGGATGCATTTATCGGTATATTGAAAGAAGAATTCGTTCCCGATTGGGTAAAAGAAAAATATACCATTTCAAATAACACTGTAAATAGTCACAGTGAAGCTGACGCAAACTTTAACAATACTCTAACTGAAAATAAAGATATTGCACCATCAATGTAAAAATCTTCTGGACATTTCAGATTATTTGAATATACTGTGTGTTTGAAAGGAGTAATTTAAATGAAAAACAGCATCAATTTAATAACTATATTGTTGAGTGTGATATTGATTATCATGTCAATTACTGCTTGCAGTAACACCACAGTAGGAGCAAACAAAAATGAAGCAACTTCATCTATAACATCGACAGGCACAACTGAAACTACAGAAAAAGAAACAACAACTACTACAACGCAGAAAAGCGAAAGTTCAGGCACAACAACTACAAGACCCGCTGAGCAAAAATCAGCGGGTCAGACCACAGAGAAGAAAGTAACTACTACGCAGAAACTGACCACTACCAAAAGTCAAACTACAACTAAGAAAGTTACCACAACGCAGAAACCTGCTACCACCAAAAAGGTTACAACAACTGAAGATGATTGGGATTGTAATGTAGACGGTCACTCCTGTGAGGTTGGTCCGATTGGTTGGGTAAACAGTGAGGCTGAGGCTACAGATAAAGCACTTGAATATATAGCAAGCCACGATGCTTCAGGTAATTTCAGAATTAGAGAATGCTATTGGTGTGGTAAATATACTGCAAAAATCACATTGGATTAAATATCAATATGGTACATCAAAGAGTCGAATTAAAATTCGGCTCTTTTTTTGTGCCCAAATATAAAAGAAAGGAAGATTGTTTTGAAAAACAAAATAAAAAAATATTCGAAAAGAGTAATATCAATGCTCTTATCTTTACTGATTATTCTGTCAGCATTTCCTTCAACGGTATTCGCAGCAACATATATTACAGATATGAACAGCAATGCTAAGTTTGGAGTCATTGAGGGCAGTCTTGATGACTATGGACACGAGATGCATTATTCTACCTATGACGGCAAAACATATATCGTATTTTGTGTTCAATACGGAAAAACATCTCCTAATGGTAGCACCTACGAATATGGCAAGGAATTTAAGAAATATCTTAATAGATCAGGTGACTTATATGAAAGAATAGCAGACTATATCGCATTTGGTTATACATTGCAATATGGTGACGGATTACCAAGTACAACGTCTGAATGGAAAGCAGCTTGCTGTACTCAACAATTCGTTTGGGAAACCTTAGGAGTAAATCCATCTCGTTCCTCTTGGAACAGCACATATATGAGTGATTCGCTCTATAAGAAATGGAAAGCTGATACCGAAGAATTAATCGACTTGTACTATAACAAGCAGATTTCATTTGACGGAGATACAACAAAAATCAATCTCGGTGGCTCTGTTACCCTTACAGATTCAAATGGTGTGCTGAAATATTACCCCACTTTTTCTAAGACCATTAACAAGGTCGCATTTTCTCATACTAAAGGAGAAAACAAACTGAACATTTCAGTTGCAAGTGATTGTACTACACATTCAGTATCGTTCAATTTAGCATCACAGAAAATATATAAGAATTTACCGAATGGCAGTAGTTATGATGAAGATACTACAAATTATGTTTATTTTGAATTTAAGGGGGATATTCAGAATTTAATGTTTTCTAACTATGTCGATCCTCAAACATTTAGCATTAATGTAAATGTTGAATTTGGGAACTTAAAAATCAGTAAGAGTTCAGAAGATGAAATCATTAAGAACATCCCCTTTACTGTTAAAGGTAATGGCAAGACATATAACCTCACAACAGATGCAAATGGTAATGCAGAATTAAAGAATATCCCTGTCGGCACTTATCAGATTTATGAGGGTGATATTCTCCGCTATGTAAAACAGATAACACAAACTGTAACAGTAACTAACGGAAATACTGCTATGGTATCCTTTAATAACAAACTCAAAAAATTCAGAGTAAAAGTCACAAAGACAGATGTTGAAAAAGGTCACGCACAGGGTGACGGAACACTTGCAGGTGCATCATACGGCTTGTATAAAGGCTCAACCCTTGTTGACACCTATCACACTGACGAGAACGGACAATTCACAACAGAATATTATGTCTGTGATGCAGATTGGTATATTCAGGAATTATCATCAAGCGAGGGATACCTTGTTGACGGAGAAAAGCACCCTGTCGGTGCTGATCCTAAATTATATGAAGTCGAGTATAATACAACTGCTAACAATGTTGTTGAACAGGTTAAGAAAGGCAAGATTGCAATAATTAAGCACAGTGATGACGGCAGCACACAGATTGAAACGCCTGAAAAGGGTGCAGAATTTCAGATATATTTGAAATCTGCAGGCTCTTATGTTAATGCAGATCCTGATGAGCGTGATACAATTGTTTGCGATGAGGATGGATTTGCAAGTACAAAACTGCTTCCTTATGGTGTTTACACTGTTCATCAGACAAAAGGCTGGGAAGGCAGAGAGAAAATCAAGGACTTTGATGTATTTATTGATACAGATATGAAAGAATACAAGTTCCTGATTAACAACTCTAATTTTGAAAGTTATCTCAAAGTGGTTAAACTTGATGCCGAAACAGGAAAGCAGATTGCTTATGAGGGTGCAGGCTTTGAGATTTATGATAGTAATAACCACAGAATATCAATGCAGTTCACTTATCCCGAAGTAACAGAAATTCATACTTTCTATACAAATTCAGAGGGATATTTGATTACACCTGAAAAACTGCCATATGGTGATTACACGCTTAAAGAGGTACAAGCACCATACGGATATGTGCTTGACAGCACACCTATTCCGTTCAGCATTACGCAGGAAAACAGTTCAACCGATACGGGCGTAACTGTTGTAAAAGTCAAGGCAAAGGATATGTCGCAGAAAGGTGTTATTGAGATTACCAAAACAGGCGAAATATTCAAGTCGGTAAATGAAAATGAGGGTATTTATACTCCTGTTTATGAAATTGGAAACCTTGCAAATGCAGTATTTGAAATCTATGCTGCTGAGGATATAACTACTCTTGACGGTACAACAAGATATTATCAGGGTGAACTTGTTGATGAAATCACCACAGATAAAAACGGTATTGCAAAATCAAAGCAGCTTTATCTCGGTAAATACACTGTTATTGAAAAGACTGCACCTGATACTTTTGTGAATGCAAATGAGCAGTACGATGTTGAATTAACTTATGCAGGACAGAATGTATCCGTAACATCAACTGCACTTTCTGTTTACAATGACAGGCAAAAGGTGTCCGTTTCACTGTTAAAGGAATTATCTAAAGATGAGCGCTTCAAACTCGGTATGAATGATGAAATTCTTTCCGTACAGTTTGGTATTTATGCAGATGAGGATATTACGGCAGCAGACGGAACAGTAATTCCGAAAGACGGATTAATCACTTACGGAAAGTGTGATGAGAACGGCAAGCTGACATTTAACTGTGATTTACCGATAGGTTACAAGTTCTACGCAAAGGAAATGGCAACAGACAGCCACTATATTCTTTCAGATACCCGATACACCTTTGATACAGAGTATAAAGGACAGAATGTTGAAACAATCAAAATTGACCTCAATTCTGGTCAAAAGATTGAAAACAATTTAATTTACGGAACAATCAAGGGCTTAAAGATTGACAGAGAAACTGAAAAGACAATCAAAGGTGCTTTATTCGGACTGTTCAAGTCGGACACAACTGAATATACAAAAGACAATGCCATTCTTACTGCTGAATCAGATGAGAACGGTATTTTTGTTTTTGATAATATTCCATTCGGTGATTGGCTCGTAAAGGAAATCAAGCCTGCCGAAAATTATCTCCCAAGTGATGATATTCATCATATCACTGTTTCAGACAATGAACAGATTATTGAAATCACAGCAGTGAATGACAGAATACCTGAACTGAAAACTACTGCAACTATTAACAGTGAAAAAGAAGTTACTGCAAAGGGCAAAATTACAATAACCGATACTGTGGAGTACAAGCATCTTGTACCCGGCAAGGAGTACAAGATTGTCGGCACGCTTATGGATAAATCCACAGGCAAGCCGTTTGAAATTGACGAAAAGGCGGTTACAAGCGAAGTAACATTTACACCTGATAAACCAAACGGCAAAATTGATGTTTCATTCACTTTCGATGCAAGTGGTATTAAAACCGATACGGAGCTTGTTGTATTTGAAACACTCTATCGTGACAATGTTGAAATAGCAGTACACGCAGATATTAACGATAAGGGACAGACAGTCAAGATTAATGTTCCTGCACCTAAAAAGCCGTCTACTCCTAAAACAGGAGATGACAGAAACTACGGCTTTTGGATTGGGCTCGGATTTATTGCAATCGGCGGTGCGATTTCAGCATTAATTCTTAAAATTAAAATCAAGAAAGACGAGGATGAAGAATAATGGAAAAAGCATATATCTGCAGCCCTCTCTCCGGGAACGAAAAGAAAAATATCAATAATGCCATTGCCTATGCAAAATTTGTTTATCACAGATGTGAAATGATACCGATTGTATCACATTTTTATGCCTTGATTTTTGATGATGTAGATAAAGTTGAAAGAAAAATCGGCATATCAATCGGAGTCGGTCAGATCCTTGATTCCGAGCATGTCTGGGTATTCGGAAACACCATTACAGAAGGAATGGACGAAGAAATCCGAAAGGCTATGGCTCTGAAAAGGGCCATTCACTACATTGATGATTATCAGTGCAAAGAAATATTAAAGATATACGGAGGTAAAATCATTGACGAAAAATTTAACTAAATTCAGCAGAAAGCAGTGGCTGATATTTGCCGCTGCTCTTGTTTTGATTATTGCATTTTCTGCAACAACTGTATATGCTGCCGGAGATGTTGCAAGTGCTATCGAAGGCACTTGGAATACAGCAAAATCACAGATTAAGACGGTTGTGAATAATGTTGTATTCCCTGTTGTTGATATGGTGCTTGCAATTCTTTTCTTTGTCAAAGTCGGTACAGCGTATTTTGATTATAAGAAGCACGGACAATTTGAGTTCACAGCTCCGGCTATTTTGTTTGCGTGCCTTATTTTTACCCTTACAGCACCGCTGTATATCTGGGGAATTGTAGGAATGTAATCAGTACAAAAAAACGGACTATTAAATAAAATGTAATGAAAAAATCTCCTTTATATGATATAATTATAAATATAAAAGGAGAGGAAAAATATGAATATTTATAAATATTTATTACAGGATAACAATAAGATGTGGATTATTGAATTTATAGAAATACTATCAATGGATAATCGGTTTTCTAAGTTTAGCAAAAACGATAAAGCTAAATTAACAAAAAGAATCAAAAAAATGTCAAACTTAGAAAAGAAAAATATTGAAAAAATATCAGTAAATAATAATTCTGTTTCCAATGTTTTTTCAGCTACAAACAAAATAAAAATAACTAATAATGGCAGTTGGTGTGAAGAGTTATTTAGGCATATAAGAAATTCTACTTTTCACGGGAAGTCCGAAGTTGAAAAGAAAAACGGAAAGAATTATTTCGTTTTTAAAGATTATACAAGAGATAAAAAACAATCAGCGTATATTTGTATAGAAGAAGACAATTTAAAATATATTTTAAATTGTTATAAAGAAGCATTAGTACAAATAAAAACAGAAAAAAATTATGCTGATAAAGACTATATTAAAAGAGAAGCTGCATAGCTTCTCTTTTAATTTTCGGAGGTGATTTACATTTTTGATTGGCTCGGCGATATTGTATCAGGGTTCGGTGATGCAATAGGAAACGCCTTTGAAGGTATTTCGGATAAACTTATTGACGGAATACTCAACAGAATTATACAGTGGATATTCACTGTTATTTATGACGGAATAGCAGAATTCTTTACAATGATAAGCGGACTCGGAGTTGAGATATTTACTCTTGATTGGGTAAATGCAGTAGTAAAGTTATTTTCTCTGTTCGGCTGGACTTTATTCGTTGTAGGACTTGTGGTATCTGCATTTGACCTTGCTATTGAATATCAGAACGGCAGGGCAAATATTCACGGAACTGCGATAAACTGGATTAAAGGATTTATGGCTGTATCGCTGTTTACTGTAACACCTATAGAACTATATAAATTCTGCGTTACTTTGCAGAATACTCTGTCAGGTGATTTAACAAGAATATTTGCATCGCAGCAAGGAACAACGCTTGGTGAGGTTGCACTCAAAACATTGGAGTTTGCATTTTTCAAAGATGGTGTAATTGTTAAGGCAGGGCTATTCGAGTTAATTGCTTTGATTGCACTTGGATATTGCGTAGTGAAAATTTTCTTTGATAACATCAAGCGAGGCGGAATACTACTGATTCAGATTGCAGTCGGCAGTTTATATATGTTTTCTATTCCGAGAGGATATGGTGACGGTTTCACACAGTGGATGAAGCAGATAATTGCATTATGCTTAACTGCATTTTTGCAGACAACTTTATTATTCCTCGGTCTGCTGACATGGACAGACAATATGCTCCTTGCAATAGGCATTATGATGGCTGCATCGGAAGTACCGAGAATAGCAGAACGATTCGGTCTTGATACAAGTGTTAAATTTAATATGATGAGTGCAGTCCATATGACTTCAACTGCTGTTAATCTTGTAAAGAGTGTTGCAAAGTAGGTGAAGATATGAGCAATTTTACGAAAGATGAAATTGTAATCGGTGATATGGAAATCAAAGATGATTGCACAGGAGTATCATCATACATTGAAACATATTTTGATGTAGACAAAAAATTCGGTACAGATATAAATGATGACTGTGATTCTTGGGTGAATTTCTATGCAGAATACTTTCCTGAAAGTGATGAACTCAAATGCGAATATTTCGTTGATACTCCGTATGACTGTAAATGCTATTCATATATTCCCACTGAAAATGAAAAAACACTCATAATTTTTCTAATGGAAGAATACTGCCAAAAGGAAGAAAATATGAGTATCAATGAATTTATTCAGAGTATGCAGAAATGCGAATCTATGGAAATGTCTATGTAAGTTACAAAAGACGTTGACAAAACAATATGATTAAAGTATAATATAAATGAACAAGGAGCTATCCGATAGACGGTTAGCCCCAAATGAAATTAGTTAATAAAGAAATTAACCGCTTAGTTTGGAGACCGGGCGGTTATTTCTTTATTATAAGAACAATTGCTAAAATAAGTACGAGAGTAATTATTGTTGCGTATTCCATAATATCGCCCTCCTCAGATAAATCTCAAGAGGGTTAAAAGAATCTACCCTCTTGGAAAAAAGAGGGACTAACCGCCTATATGTCTATGATAGCTCCATGCCGGATTAGAGTGCTATGCACAATTCCTGCCAATATTATACTCTATATACAACCATATTTCAACAAATATTTTGACTTTAAGCTCATCATCAGATGGGCTTTTTTGATGTCTAAAATCAAGGAGAACTAATGAACAAACAATATATTTATCCGCAGAATATGAGAGCATCTGCTACTCTATGGCTCTGGAGTCTTAAAGACTTTGCCGTAATTGTAGTCGGTGCTCTTTTTTCTGCAATGGTGCTTGCCACCACAAAAATATTAATCCCAGCGGTGCTTACTGCTGCTTTTGCATTTTTAAGCATCCGCAGTGATGAAACTACAATACTTGATTTTATTAAATATGCAGTCAGGTATTTTATTTCCACACAGCAATACTTTGAATGGGGATTAAAAAGTAAACCCATAAACAAACAGAAAAAGGAGGTGTCGGCAAATGTTCAGGTTCAGAAAAAAGCAAAAGAATAAGAATACCGTTCAGGAGTTTATCGGCATTGAAACATTTACAAAACGAGGTTTTAAAACCAAGTACGGCGAGCTTGTGTATTTTCAGATAAGTCCGACTAATATATCTGTATTATCAAATGAAAATATACAGACAAAGATATGGCACTTGATGCAGGTATTGTCTGCATATCCGAATATTGAAATAACCTGCCTTGATTCCTGCGAAAGATTTGACGATAACAAAACATTTATGGTGGACAGAAGAAATGAAGAAAACAATCCGAGTGTTAAGGACTGCTTATCTAAGGATATTGATTACCTTGATAATATTCAGATTGAAATGTCAACTGCAAGACAGTTTATGTTTTCTGTCCGTTTCAAAAAGGAAAAGGATGAGCAGATATTCAGTCAGATCAATAAGGTTGAAAAGGCTATTGCAGAACAGGGCTTTGAGGTTAAGCGAATGAAAAAGGAAGATATTAAACGATTCCTTGCCATATATTTCGGTGCATCAATGCAGGGTGAGATGATACCCGATACAGACGGAGGTGACTGCATTGAAGAAGAACTCAAAAAGGCGGTGGCTTAACTTTATGATAACTATTTGCTTTATAATCTTTGCAATTGTTCTCTGTTATCTTATTTACAATTTCAACATTGATACGCAGGATCAGAAACAGTTTGATGATATGGCACAGACTATTGTTATTGATGAAACGGATAACGATAATGATAACAATGATGATAACGGAATTGTTGATTTGGTAAACAAGAACTCCGACTGTATTGGCTGGATAAGAATTGATGGTACAAAGATTGATTATCCGATAATGCAGACAAAGGATAATCCGCAGTATTATCTGCGCAGAGATTTTAACAAACAGTATTCATATATGGGAACACCCTTTATGGATTCAAGGTGTGATATAAACTATGATAACAATCTGATTGTTTACGGACATAATATGCGTGACGGAAAAATGTTTGCAGACCTTTTGAAATACAGAGATAAGGAATACCGTAAATCACACAGTATCATCAACTTTATTACTCCAAATGGAATTCAGAAATATGAAGTTGTTGCAGTATGCAAGGTTAAACCCGATGACGAATGGTACGGTTATACTTGTCAGAAAAATAAAGACTCATTCAACAATTTAATATCCCATATCAAAGAAAAATCCTTATACAAAATTGATGAATCAATTGAGTATGGGGATAAATTTTTAACCCTTTCCACTTGTGAGTATTCACAGAAAGATGGAAGATTTATAGTAATCGCAAAAAGGAGTGTTGCAGATGTTTAAAAAGAAAAAGCAGATTGAACTGACAGAAGAACAAAAAGAAGAAATCAGAATCAAAGATTTCTTTGACCGTATTCTGCCGTCAACAATAAAGTTTTTAACCGACCATTATATTGTCGGTGATTCTTATCGCTGTGTATGGGCAATTAAGGAATATCCGCCTACAACCGAAGAACTCGCATTGTTTTCACAGCTTGCAGACAGAAACAATGTAACTGTGCGTCTTTATTCAAGGCTTGTTGATGCGCTTGAACAGAGAAAAATCATACAGAATGCAACGAGAAAAAACAAACTCAGCACAGGCAGTAACGATGCAATAGAAAACATTACTGCCGAAGGCAACCTTCAGGATGTAGTCACTCTCATTGCAGAACTGAGAAAAAACAAAGAACCTCTGCTCCATTGTGCTGTATATCTTGAACTGAAAGCAGAATCTATGCCGAAACTCCGTGAACTGCAATCCGATATTATTATGGAACTAACTCGTTCAAAGATGTCGGTTGACAGATTAACGCTCAGGCAAAAGGAAGGCTTTTTATCTGTTCTGCCGTGCGGAGCGAATATATTTAAGGAACAGTTTGAGCGTGTGCTACCTGCAAGCTCTGTTGCAAATTTATATCCTTTCAACTATTCAGGCAAAACCGATCCGAAAGGCTTTTTTATCGGTAGAGATAAATACGGCACGAACATTCTTGTTGACTTTGACAGACGAGCAGATGATAAGACAAATGCAAACTGTTTAATACTCGGCAATTCAGGACAGGGCAAGTCATTTCTTATGAAGTTGATCCTTACAAATCTGCGTGAATCAGGCAAGAGAATAATCAGTTTGGATCCTGAAGCCGAATATGAGCCATTAACAAAGGCTCTCGGTGGATGCTATATTGACTTTATGTCAGGTGAATATATCATCAATCCTTTAGAGCCTAAGTCCTTTGGTGACAATGATAAAGATAGTTCAAGCAATGATGAATCTATACCGTTAGCATTCCGCAGAGTAACAAGATTAAGTCAGCATATTGCATATCTTAAAGACTTTTTCAGAGCATACAAGGAATTCAATGATGAACAGCTTGATACCCTTGAAATCATTCTCACCAAGTTATACAAGAACTTCGGCATAACCGACTATACAGATTATGACAAACTGAGCAAAACAGACTATCCGATTATGTCAGACCTTTATGAATTGCTTGAAAAAGAATACAAGGACTATCAACATAATCAGAAGAATATTTACAGAGAAAAAACCTTGCAGGAATTATGCCTTGGTTTGCATTCAATGTGTATCGGAACTGAGTCAAAATATTTCAACGGACACACGAATATCGTTGATGACAAATTCCTTTGCTTTGGTGTTAAAGGACTTATGGATACCAACCGCAGACTCAAGGATGCAATGCTTTTCAATGTACTCTCATATATGACAAATGAACTGCTCGGCAAGGGCAATACGGTTGCTGCCATTGATGAACTTTATCTCTTCCTTACAAATATGACTGCGATTGAATATATCCGAAATGCATCAAAGCGTGTTCGTAAAAAGGACAGCGCAGTTATACTCGCAAGTCAGAACATTGAGGACTTTATGCTTGACGGAATCAGAGAATACACTAAGCCTCTATTTTCAATCCCGACACATCAGTTTTTATTCAATGCAGGCAACATTGAACCAAAGGTATATATTGATACCATGCAGCTTGAGCCATCAGAATTTGAACTTATCAAATATCCTGAACGTGGCACTTGTCTTTACAGATGCGGTAACGAACGCTATCTGCTCCAGGTTATCGCTCCCGAATTCAAACAGAAAATGTTCGGTAAGGCTGGTGGAAGATAAACAATTGACTTTTTATATATTATATGACAAAATAATTGTAGAGTTTTGTTTAGGAGATAAATTATTATGAATTGTCACATCGTTCCTCAATGCTATTTGAAATCTTGGAAAATACCAGAATATAAAAAGTCAATTTATGTTTTTCAAAAAAAGAATTTATATGCCAAAGAACCCAAAAAAATAAGTTCTATGTCAAGAACAAACTTTGCTAAAACTAATGAGTATATTTTAGATATAAATAATACTTACTATATGTTTAAATTCTATGATGAATTTGTTGAAACTTTAAAAGAATGTGAAGCAAAAGCATTTTATAATGACATTGAAATCGATAGCGAAGAACTGTTTTTAGAAAACATGGAAAATATATCTCAATGGACTTATAAAACCATTAACTTAAATAAAAATGCAGACTTTATGCATATAAAAAAGACTTGGGAAAACAAAGTTGGCAAATCAATAGAAAAATACTTTGCAGATAAATTAGAAATGGGTTGGAACAGTATTTTGGATTATACGGAAAACTATATTATGAAACATAAAAATACAGTTCAAAAAAAATATTATGATGAATTATTAGAATTTTCAATGGTTCAATTCTTAAGAAGAAAAGAGAACCTTTATAATTTGGGATTGGATTGGATTTTCGATATATTAAAATCCATCTTTGAAGAAGAAATAAATGTTGATTCTAGTGAAATATTCAACTATGAATTTAAAGAGGCTGCATGGATTTTTGAATTATATAAGCACTCTCAATATAAAAACACACATAACAAAAATATCATTGACGAAGGAATAGCGTCAATCAAGAATCTATTCCAACCTTGTTTTATAATTTCAAATTCCTATGTTGACTTTATTACAAGTGATAATCCTTGTTTCATCATTAAATCAAATCCCAACTACACTAATGGAATATATTTACCAATAAATAAAAGAGTTTGTTTATTTATGTGCAGATTCGAAAAAAGTAAAATAGCTTCAAAGCATTATATTATATTGGAAGCAGATGAAAATAATGTTAAATATATTAATAATTTGATTAAGCGAAATGCTTTAAATGAAATAGCTTTTTGGGAAAACGATATTTCTAAAATTATTAGTAATAAATTCAATGCAAAATCTTGGTACAAAATGATAGAAACAATACAACCTAAAATGACAAATATTATTAAGGAGTGATAAATTGAATGCAGAATTAGTTGCCACAAAAGCAGCCGTAGCAGTTGCATCAGATAAGCGAGGGCGTGTTGCAATCGCAACAATTCTTTGTTCAATAATTATGCTGTTCTTTCTGCCGTTGATTGTGTATATGGGTGTTATGAGTAATTTCGGCGAAGTTGAGATTGACACTGTTCAGGCACAGAAGATGATTGTGCAGAATATGTCAACAGAAGAAAAAGCAAAACTCCAACACCTTGAAAATGTTATGCTTGGAATCAGTAAGGAATTTCAGAAAAGAAAACTGAATAACTACACCATCAAAAAGGCGCAGGCATTGTATGTCTGTGCCTTTTATGATATTGAGAAAATCGATTCAGAATTTATAACTAAATATGCAGATTGCTTTGAAAAAGCCAAAGACGATACAGAACTTCTGTCATTGCTTGGCAATACATTCGGCACAAACATATCTGCTGATGAATTCAATAACCTTATGAGCGTTATCAAGAACACAGTCATTGACATTAATTTGACTGATACAGATAAAAACAATCTTGATTTAGTCAAGTGGGCTGAGTTTGCATACGAAAATAAATGGGGTTATGTGTGGGGGTCGCACGGACAGGTGCTTACAGAAAAAGAACTGAACAGATTGAAAGGTGTGTTTGGTTCTTATGTAACCGACAAAGAAGCATATATCCGCTCCCATTGGCTCGGCAGAAGAACAGCAGACTGTGTCGGTCTGATAAAAGGCTATGGCTGGTACAATGAAGAATCAGGTACTATTAAATACGGAACGAACGGAATGGCAGATGTTACTGCTGACGGAATGTTTAGTGCTGCAACAGAAAAAGGAACAATATCCACAATGCCTGATATTCCCGGTCTTGCCGTATGGCATCAGGGACACATCGGTGTGTATATAGGAAATGGGTATGTAATCCATGCGGCCAACACCTATGACGGTGTAATTAAAACACCGATAACCTCAAGTGGCTGGACACACTGGCTCAAAGTTCCGTATATAAATTATATTGAAAAAACAGATGAATAAAATTAAACAAACCTATAACGGCAGCCACAAGAAAATAAGTGGCTGCCAAATTTTATTTACGGAGGTGTGAAAATGAAAATACGAGCAAATATGCATTTTAAGGATGCATACACTTGTGATGAAGAATATATCATTGAAAGAGCAGTAACAATTAGTCCTGCTGAATTTGATTATATGTGCAAACACTTACTTGAGGACAACAGATATGTTGAAGACAATCTCGATGTGATGTATTGTGATGAAAACAATAAACTTCATTGCTTATTGCTGATTAATGAGAGTACAGGCAACGGACTCCTTATCAACAGCGAAGGCAGTGAATATGCAAGATACCATTCATATATCCCTAATGCAAGGCAGATTGTTATTCTTAACAAATATCCTGTGCTGAATAACTTTATTGAAAGAATGGAAAAGGTCACAGAAGATATACTCGCAAAAGCAATTGCCTCATCAACCGATGAAAACCACTCCTATGAGGTTGACATTGAAAAATACAACGTCCCCGGAGAGCCGATTATAAATCCTGCACTTCTTGACAATATGCTGACGGACAGCGGAATGATTGAGGACTCAATACTGCACGATGATTGCATTGAAATAACTTTAAACAGAATCAGCAACGAGCCTGTAAAAAGAGTTCTTGACCAAAAGGATGTAGATATACTGCTTGCAAAACATACTCTGTGGCTGAATGATGCAGGCGGTGAACAAGCAGACTTCGGTAATTGCAGATTGGAACACTTGCATTTATCAGGCAAAAATATGCTCAATGTTATTCTTGATGATGCAGAGATAATAGGATGCGATCTTGAAAATGCCGAAATGTGCTTTTCAGCTTGCAATAATACAAGATTTGAAACTTGCATTATGAAAAAGATAACAGCAGAAGAATGTGATTTCAAAAATGCAACCTTTGATAATTGCAATCTTGAACGAGCAGGATTTATGCATTCTGATTTTACAAATGCAAAATTTCTTTCAACAAAAATGTGTTATGCCGAGCTGTCAAACAGCTGTCTTGAAAATATGCAAAGTAAGAACACGGACTTATCACAGACCAATATGAATAATGTGAGCTATGATGAGGATGAGTGGTTATATGACGATGAAAATCTTGAAATGGAAATGGGGGAGGTATGTAAATGAGAAAAGTATCCGTGACTGTTCAGTACGATGAGGAAAAGCTGAAAACTCTGAAACTGTTTTTAGAAAAGAAAAGTATTGATATCAACGATGAAATTATTAAGTTTATTGACAGTCTTTATACAAAGCAAGTCCCTGCTCAGGTCAGGGACTTTTTTGGTATGAAGGCTGAATCTGAAAGAAAGGCATCGGTTAAACAAAATACGCAGCCGAAACAACAAGGTGATAAAAAATGAGTGATGGAGTAAATCAAGCAGCCCTACTTGAAAAAGGCTGGATGTGGATAGATTATGATGACGGCTCAGGTCATCTTGAAAGTCCGAACGGTGAAGAATATGTGTCCTATGATTTTTGTACGCAGGAATATAAGTACACAAATAAGAAATGGCACTTTATGGATGAGTATTCTGACAGAACATCTTTTTATCAGTTCAAAACAATTATGGAAAATGATGTATTGGGAAAAGGACTTGCATCATACAGTGATGAGATCAAGGCTATTACTGAACTTGAAAACAAACTTTATATTATTGAGTCTGACAGTATTCTGAAAAATGGTCAATTTAGAAATTGGGAATGGTATGGCAAACTCAGTGAAATCAAAAATACTTTGTCCGATTATCTGCTTGCCGGAGGTGAACCAAATGTGTTTGATTTAAGCATAGCAGACAGACTTTGTGATTTATATGGAGTATTAGCAACATCAATAATGCTTACTGATAATCAAAAAGAGCTTGTCGTTATCGGTGTTGAATGCGAACAGGATTGGAGTAATATTGTTCCACCGAATCTCAAACTGCTTTATGATAAAATCATAAACGCGCAAACGGAATCAGAAGAACCGACAATGCAGATGTGAGGTGTAAATATGCAATATAAAGATTTCACAATCATAACCTTTTTATCAAATGCAGTTAAAAAAATTGATGCCGAATCAAATCATATTGAAAAACACAATGGCTTTAACTGCTCTGTTTATTCAAAATATGATACAGCATGCAATACTCCAATTGATTGTTTTGACATTGCTATCGCTGCTGATATAAAGGGTATAGATTATTACGAATTAGAATCATTCATCAAAAATCATATTGATAATAACCTTGATGAATTAAAAGAACTTGAAAGCAGTTACTTTTGCAATGATACATCATCGTAGTTATAATATACACTTTTGCATAAATAATTGAAAATACAAAAATTAATGATTGAATAATGGAGGTTTTACTATGAATGGATATAAATGATATGGATTACTTAATTGAAAAAATCATCAATCACTGTTACAACTTAGATGAAGATACATACTGGATTCCTTTTGAAAAAATATTTGAATACAGTGAGTTTGACGATGACATTGTAAATCGTATAAAAAACGAATTAAACGCGCACAAAGATATTAGAATTTGTGAAGTCTGGGATTATTGTTTTTTGATACGGGTAAATAAATATTTTACGGAGGAAGAAATTGACAGGTAATTTTTATCAGATGCCTAATAATATATTTTCTTTCAATCTGAACAAATATGAACTTTCGGTATATTCATATCTTGTTTGCTGTGCAGGAAAGAAAAAAGAATGCTGGCCCAGTCTTACAACAATTTCAAGAGTGCTTGGAATTTCAAAAAGCTCTGCTGTAAAAGCTATAGATAAATTAGTTCAGTTAAGGCTTGTAGATCGTATACAGGTTATGAAAGAAAACAAAAACGGTATGATGACTATGAAAAATAACCATTATCTAATTCTCCCATTCGATGACGCATGGGAGTTTTTCATTAATAATGGTGTTCGTCACTAGAACTATACCAGTCACATAGTGAACGGTAATATATAAACAAGATAAATAAAACAAATTTAAAACCCCCTGTATGCCGATTTAAGCAAACTTAAATCGAGATTGGACAAGGGATACCATTTAAAAATAAAAATCGATTGTAGAGGAAAATTGAGCCAAAAATACGGTACTTCTTCTCCAAAATGAAGGGAGTTGACAAAGTGAGAAATGATATGACTTTTTTCAGAACTGAAAAAGGAAAAACAGCATATAACAAACACTGTCTGCGATGCATTAATAGCTGCAAACAAAGTTTCAGAGTAGAACTGATATCATGTCCAAGATACAAAAGATATGAAAAAATCAGAAAAAAGGAATAGGTTCTAATTCTGTGCAGGAATAAGGAACTGCGCCGTGAACGCAGTTCCGACTCACATCGTCGAGCAATGCTCGCCGATTTTAAGCAATTAAAATATACGCTGTTAAAAATCTCATTCAGCGTATAAAAGCAAAAATATACAATAACGGCAACAATGAAAATGTATGCCGAAAGGGTGTGGTGAATATGGAAATTAAAGACGCTCCTTTTTCAGAAAAAAGCCGATATTCCCTGTGGCTGTCTGATGAAAATATAAAAAAGGCTGATAGGATTTATCCGCTTGATCACTGTAAAAGCCGTTCAGAATTTATAGACAGGGCAATACGATTCTACTGTGGATATGTTGAAAGTAGCATAGCAGAGGATTATATCGCAGATGTATTTGTGCAAACCTTGTTTCCAAAACTTGATAACATGAAAAAGGATTTAATAAAATCCGTATACAATATGGCTTTGCAGTTATCCATGCTGATACACTTTGAAGCTGCATCCTGTGATTACAGTGACGAAGAATTAAGGCAATTAAGAAATAAGTGTATTGTTGATATTAAAAGAACTCAAGGCGTAATAGATTTTGAAAAAGCAATTCATTATCAGCGAGGTGACGAATGAGTCAGCTGATTGTTAAGTGGAGATATATGAGTCCCAACTCAAAATCCAATGCAAAAAACTTAATCAAATATATTGCTAAAAGAGATGGTGTTGAATTCACTGATGAATGTTGGAGAGGTAAAAAGGTTACTAAATATCAGGAAAGACTTATTAAACAATTAATAAATGATTTTCCCTCTGCAATTAATTCAGAAGAATACAAAGTATATTTTGAAAAAGGAACAAGGGGTTCTGCCTCTGATTTAATTACGCAAACACTTGATTACAACTTGGATATGGTTGCAAAAAGAGAAAACTATGTTGATTACATTGCACACAGACCGGGAGTAGAAACATACGGCAAGCACGGATTATTTTCAGATGTTAATGTTCCTGTTGATAATCTTGATAAAATTGCAAACCGAGTTGCAAATCAAAACGATAATGTTCATACATATATTATTTCGCTTTCAAGAGAAGATGCTGTCAGACTTGGATATGATAATGCGGAAAACTGGATGGGATTGATTCGGGAAAACAAAATGAATTTTGCTAAAGCACTCGGCATACCTTACTCTGATTTAGAGTGGTATGGTGCTTTCCATAATGAATCATATCATCCCCATGTGCATCTTGTAATGTTTTCAAAAAGTCAAAAAGCATTTATAACAAAGGACCGTCTTGAAAATTTAAAAATGAGTTTATCAAGACAAGTCTTTACTGATGACAGAATTGAGATATATAAAGAGCAAAACAAAATAAGATCTCAAATGAGTGAAACTGTGAAAGATAAAATTGATTTGCTCATTTCTTCAATCAATAATGGGAATTTTCAAAATGATAATATTGAAAAGACATTGATTGAGTTATCCGAATCGCTTGAAAATTACAAGGGCAAAACTGTATATGGTTATCTTCCTCAGCCAATGAAAAAGAAAATAAATTACATTATTGATGAACTTGAAAAAGATGAAAACATTTCTGAATTATATAATCTATGGTGCAAATACAACGATAAAATAATAGAAATGTATCAGCAAACAAAAGCCGAATACATTCCGTTATCTCAAAACAAAACCTTTAAACCATTGAAAAATATAATCATTAGAGAAGCTCTTAATATTTGTTACGGTGAAATTTCATTTGATGATATTGAAGATGAGGATGACGAACCCATCAATGATGAGTACACCGGCAAATCTTTTTACGAAAATCATCCCGGACTGTATGAATATCAAATGGCAAAAATGTGTTTGAATACTAATTCGGAAAGTTATGATGTTGTGCTCGGCATAAAATATTTAAAAGAATCTGCTGATTTAGGATATGAATTTGCAATTTACAAGTTGGGCAAATTTTATCTGGATGGTGAATATGTAAAAAAGGATTTGCACAAAGCTGAAGAATTATTAACAAAAGCAAGTGATATAAATAACTGCTATGCACAGTATAGGTTAGCAAAATTATATCTTAATAATAACAGTGATTTATTTGATTCAGTTAAGGGATTAGATTATTTACTTAAATCAGCATCAAATGGATACAAATATGCTTTATATCAACTTGGCAAAATATATTATAATGGCGTATTTGTTGAAAAAGACATAAATAAGGCTATACAGTATTTAATGGCAGCAGCCGAAAAAGATTGTGAATATGCTGAAAATTTGTTTGAGTATATAAACAACAACAGCAAGGAATGGCAGAGCTACACTGCTATCCTTGCTGTGTTAAACGATTTATCTAAATTGTTTAAGAAAGAGTTTGACAATAAGTACAAGCTTACACCTCATACTGACAGAAAAACACTTCAAAAAATCTATGAGAAGAAACAAGCTATGGGATTGAAATAAAAATTATTTTTTTGAATTCATTAAGGATTCCTTTTCCTTGTTTTTGATTTTAATTCGGCACTCATCATTTCTCCATAAATCAAACTCAATTTTATTTATTCTTCTATTGATTAAAACTGTAAAAAATACATATGCAAAAATCATGACAACGATTATTATAGTTAAAAGCGATGTGTTAATGTTAATATTTCCAAAATATGTTGCCACAATGTTAATGATTAAAGATAAAATTGGAATTGGAGACAATAGTTTTATCATGGCATAATTGTTATTTGCACGATCTAATAAATACTCATGATATCGTTTATCTTTGTCTAATCTGTCGTAAATTAGAGGATAATTATAAGTTTTTTTAGGTTCGCCAGTTGAAATGATCACATAATTATCATGTTCATAGAACTCATCATAAAACAAATAATAGGCCGCATTTTTAACTTGGTTACAAAAAACAATTTCATTAATGATAAAGAAAATAGAAATTAGAAATACAATTACGCAAGGTAACGAGAGTTTATTTGCTTGAAAAAAATCTAAAAACTGTTTAACATTAATATTTAATATTCTAAAGAATAATATTAAAGAAAATATTAACATTATTTGTACTAATAATTTTTTAGGCATTTCTCGCAATGCTATTCTATAGTGGTCATTACGTTGTTGCTCCTTAGTTGTTCCGTTACCTTCTTTTGTTTTGCAAAATGAAGAAATTATTTTTGCGAGCAGTATTCCCAAAAAAGTTATTGCAATAAAACAACAAACTTCTTCTACAATTGAAAAAATAATACTAATCATGACATCCTCCCAAATTATTCGTATCCTTAATCAATTATAAAGATAAACATTAATGGTTTTTTTGTCAATAATTTTGCAAAAATATATAATTAAGAATTCAAAACTGTTGCGTTAAAATGCAAAAGTGTCTTTTAGGAAAATTTTTTCGTTATCCTAATTTGTATATTATAATTTGCAAAGTGATTTTTGCTTCTTCGACAGGGATTGACAAAACCTTAAATAATACAAATAATGTATGTAATATATTATTCAAGGAGGATTATTTAATGAAATGGCTCCATCTTTCAGATTTGCATTTTAATTATAAAAACTATGATTCCGAAAATTTAAAATCAAGTCTAATTAAAACTCTTAGTGATATAAAAGATATTGAATTCATTGTGATAACGGGAGATTGTATATACCAATTTGATAGAAATCCAAAAAATACAGACAACTTAGTTGATTTCATTGAAAAAATAAGAAAAAAATGTAATGTAAAAAAAGGAAATCTTTTCGTTACACCAGGGAACCATGATATCAATAGAGATGATCTAAAAAGAAAGGAAATTATTGATAGTGTATTATCAAAAAAGGATACAGAAATCAATAATGATGATTTTGAGCAATTAAAGTCAAGGGGATATAGTGACTTTGCAATATTACATAAAAAATTAACTGGACGATATTATGACTCGTCTGCTTGTTTGAATAGAGATGGCTATAATATTATAAATGTTGATACTTGTCTTACATATTGTGGAGATGATTCTGATGGTAAATTATTATGTTATTTAAAACCTTTAAAAACAAAAGATGATGATAGCATAAATATTGCAATTATGCATCATGGAATCAGCTTTTTAAAAAATAGTTATTCAAAACGCTTTCAAAATTGGGCCGAGGATAATAATATTGATATTATTTTATGTGGTCATAGTCATCGTGCAGGTGTAAAAACATTTGACGATTTATCATCTGGTTTGAAACAATTCACTTGTGGTGCTGCATTAGTTGATGATTACGCTATTCCTAGTTTTATAATATATGATTTTAACGATAAAACATCCACAATTAATGTCAATATGTATACATACTCAAAGGAAATAGAACAATGGACTACATCCTCCAATCAAAGTAGAGCATTCAATAATGGTGCTTACAATTATTATATTCCTAGAAAAACTAAACTTGTTAACTCAGATATATATAACAATGCAGATATAAAATTGCTATCTAAAAACGAACTTAATATTATAAAAAATATCAACCAAAAATTCAAAGATGTATATGGTAATGAATTCTATTCATCTAAAACAGGTCAAAAGGAGGGGTTTGATTCAGAAACCGCAATTTATTCTATTGTACAAATGGATGTTCCCTATATTTACGCATTGCAAATTGTTAATAATGCAATAAATACGATTTGTACTAATAAATATAGAAATACATTAATTAATCAAGAAATTTGGTCTTCTGACTTTAGAAAGGTAATATATCAAACTATATGTGAACTTTCTCCAAATGAACAATATACCAAAGAAGATTTGAACACTATTGCAAGTAAATATGCAAGAAGATATGGGCATGATAGTCGAATGAAAATATTCAAAGGTGAAAAAGCCATTGAACTTGATCATGAATATACGGAAAAGTTGTTTAATGAAATAGTTAAAAAAACAACAGGAATTGAACAATACGAATTACCGCGTTCAGAAAAGAATGCAATAGAAAAGTTCTTAATGTCATTTTTGCAACATTTAGATATACATGAAATTGATAATACAAGTGTTGTAAATTTTCTTGCTGTTATTGTTACTTCACCTCCACATCCGTGGTTGCTTTCAAAGGGAAAGGAAAAAGAAATACGAAAATATCATGAAGAAAAAGTAACGTTTCATCTTCCTGCTCTCAAAGAAAATTTTAAAGAATTAACTGTTGTGGAAACAATATATCATACATCTGCTCTTTTTATAAGTTACTATTCTAGAGTCTTTGGTATTAGTGAGAAATATCCACTAATAGTTTTAGAAAATACACTTAATGAAATTTTGAATGGTAATTATTATTCAAATCTTCCCGTGTCAACTATAAATAAAGTTGAATTGACTAAAGATTTGAATAGTTTAAATGTTGATATTAAGCAATTATATGATTGTGTTAATTTTCTTCAATTAATTTTAAAAAAACCACTTTTTAAAATTGGTGACAAAGAGAAAATGATTGATAATATTGAAGGTTTTAAAGAAATAACCTTTAAAATCTCAGATTATGTCAATAATAAGAAACATAAAATCGTTAGTAGTAGCGAAATAATACAAGCAAAAAACAAAGACAAATTAACTATGATTAAAGCATTTTTTTCTGGAATTAAAGGGATATTTGTTAAACAACCGTTGAAACAACTTGAAAATGCTTTTTGGATAACACCTCATTTCAATGAAAGCGAAATAGATTATAACCAAATATTAATTGCTTTATATTCAAAAGAATATGAGGATGATCTTGTTGATTACATCAATAGAGATAATTGTAATATAAAACGAAGTTCGATAATTATGATAAAACCATCTTTAGATGTGTTCAATGATAATGAAGTGAATTCATTATTGGATAAATTTGAAGATATAAGAAGGATATATTACTTTAGCAGAAGTGAGATAAATATCATTAATAATTCTCAAGACAAAAGAAAAGCATTTAAAAATATTCTTATAGAGAGAGAGGATATGCGTAAGTAATTTGATAAAATTAATAATTGTAGCAACAGTGATGGGATTAGTTTTTCTTCTCATCACTGTTTTTTCATACATATACAGTTTGAACAGTATAAAAAGTAAAACGGTTGGTGACGGACAGCATGGCACAGCCCGTTTTGCGACAAAAAATGAAATAAGAAAAACATATAAGGAAATTCCGTTTGAAGTTGAATTATGGAGACAAGGTAAAAATCTTCCGGAAATTCAAGGTACGCTTGTAGGGCAAAAAACGATTGGGAAACGAACAAAAGCATTAATAGATGACGGAGATGTTCATACTTTAATGATTGGTGCTGCCGGAGTTGGTAAGACAGCATATTTTTTATATCCTAATTTAGAATTTGCATGTGCCTCAGGGATGAGTTTTATAACCTCGGATACCAAAGGTGATTTATACAGAAACTATGGAGAAATTGCAAAAAAATACTATGGATATAATGTATCTGTTATTGATTTAAGAAATCCAACAAGATCAGATGGATTCAATCTTTTGTATCTGGTTAATAAGTATATGGATCTTTGGAAAGAAAATGAAGATGAGATTTCATACAAAGCTAAAGCTGAAAAATATGCAAAAATAACATCAAAGACAATTATATCGAGCGGTAGTGACACTTCTTCATACGGACAAAATGCATACTTTTATGATGCGGCAGAAGGTCTATTAACGGCATCAATTCTATTGGTATCTGAATTTTGTCCCAAAGGAACTCGTCATATAATAACTGTTTTTAAAATTATACAAGAACTATTAAAAAAGGAAGATTCGAGTAAGAAAAATGATTTCTCAAAAATAATGGATTTACTTCCGGATGAACATAAAGCAAAATGGTTTGCAGGATCTGCACTCAGTACATCAGATCAGTCAATGGCATCTGTCGTATCAACGGCATTATCAAGGCTTAATGCTTTTCTTGATAGTGAAATGGAACAGATTCTTTGTTTTGATACTTCAATAGATGCAGAGAAATTCTGCAATGAAAAGTCTGCTATTTTCCTTGTAATGCCTGAAGAAGATTCAAGTAAATATTTTATGATTTCATTAATCGTTCAACAGCTCTACAGAGAAATCCTTTCAATAGCAGATGAGAACAAAGGTAAACTGGAAAACAGAGTAATGATGTATCTTGATGAGATGGGAACAATACCTAAAATTGAATCGGCAGAAATGATGTTTTCTGCCTCCCGTTCAAGACGAATATCCATTATTGCCATCATACAGTCCTTTGCTCAGCTCAATCAAAATTATGGTGAACATGGTGCAGAAATCATTGTAGATAACTGCCAGCTTACAATATTCGGTGGGTTCGCTCCGAACTCAAAATCTGCTGAAATATTATCAAAGGCAATGGGAAGCAGAACAGTAATGTCCGGTTCTGTCAGCAAAAGCAAAAATGATCCATCGCAGTCATTACAGATGATTGAAAGACCTTTAATGACTCCTGATGAACTTAAATCCATGCCAAAAGGACAATTCATTGTTATGAAAACAGGAACAAATCCTATGATATCAAAACTTAAATTGTTCTTTAAGTGGGGCATAAAATTTGGTGAAGAGGTTTACGAGATTGAGGACAGAGGCAACAGAACTGTCAGATATTCTGACAAAGATGCACTTACAAAAGAAATTTTGAAAAAGTATCCTCTCAGCAAAAAATCATATGATGAAACATTCCCAAATGACAATCCACAACCACATAATAATTCAGGCAGAAAAAGAAATCCTCCAAGAAACAGTGAATAACAAATACGCACTTTTACTCCACAAATTAACATTTAAATATTTAAGATTATATATTAACTGTTAGAATGTCTAAAAAGGAGCTGATGTTATGAAAAGAATCAAAGAAATTTTTAAAAGCACAGTTGATATATTTGAAGGGCTCATTCTCATAATTATTCTTGTTTTTGGATATCCTTTCTACAAAAAATCATTAAAAGAAATGTGGAAATTAATTATTGAGCATATAAATAAAAAAGATAAATATTAGCAATCATAAAAAACTCTTATGCACAAATGCGTGTATAGGAGTTTTACTATTATATGGAGAGGTTTATGAAAAACAAAATAGAAATAAAATCAATAGCAAGTCACATTGCATCACAGGAAGGTCAATATCTTTTCAGTGCGAGTGAAATATCGAAAATACTTGGTGTATGTAAAGATACAACAAGAGAGATTTGCAAAAATCTTGAACCGGCAGAATTCGGAAGAATAAAGAAATATTTTATCATTGATGTACTTGAGTTTATGTATAAAAAGAAGTAAAAAAATAGTCTCTAATTTTGTTGGTATTGGTGATGGATAAATAAATCTCTTTGTGGTAGTGTTGATATTACCAAAGAACAAATAAGGAGGCAAAATTATGTATGAACTGTACGATAAAAACGGCAATTTTATTTGCTATCGTATAACGAAAAGAATTAAGAATGACTTGGGAGAGTATGATGTACTCACTGCAAGGTCAAAGAAAAGTGAAAAAGAATGCAGAAAGATTATGGATGACAAAATCCGTGACTATTACATTCAAAAGGAAGAACACAAACACAAAGGTGTATTTCCTGATATGATCTTCAAAGACTTTGCTGACAACTGGTTTGAACTGAACGTCAAAAATGCAGATTGCAGTCAGGTAAACAAAGAAAACTATCGCAACTATGTTTATACCCACATAATTCCATACTTCAAAAACTATAAACTATGCGATATACATGAAGATGACTGTCAAAGATTTTTGAATCAGTACGTTGGCAAAAGCAAGGCTATGGTATCAAAGCTAAGAATGACACTACGCAGAATCATGAGAAAAGCTAAAAAACAGAAATTGATACCCGATAATCCTGCTGAAGATATTATCTTGCCAAAGGTAACACAAGGACAACGCCGACCGATAACTGATACAGAACGAGCAATGATACTCAAAACGGCAGAAATACACTATGCCGGATGTATGGTTTTAACAATGCTATACTGTGGACTCAGACCGATTGAAATTCGCAGAATGGAATGGAGTTGGATAGACTTTGAAAACAGTGTACTGACCGTAGGAAAATCGAAAACCCAAGCCGGTACAGGCAGAAAGATACCAATTCCACCACAACTAAAATCCGAACTGATAAAGCACAGATTCAAAAGGCAGAACGAACAATATGTATTTGTCAGAGTCAAAAACAATGAATTGCCGATGGATGAAAATGCGTTTTACCATGCTTGGCATAACTTCAAAAGAGAAATGGATATTGCAAACGGTGCTACGGTATATCGAAATCAAATCATAGAGTCAACACTATCGGAAGATTTAGAACCTTATCTGCTCCGACACACATTCTGCACCGACTGTCAGGCTGCAGGAGTACCAATCAATGTGGCTAAAGAACTTATGGGACACAGTGACATATCAGTAACAGCAAAAATCTACACTCACATGATAGATGAGGTATTTGAACAAAACAGAAAACGATTACAGGAATATACTGAACACAAACAAAATCAAACAGTAACTGCGTAAAAATACACAATGGGTGTAATCAACAAATCATGTTGGTTGCACCCATTATTTTTTATTCTATAAAGTCTCGCAAAAATCTCTCACCTTATCGCCATCAATCAACCTCAGTGGGTTTTAGAAATTGAAGATTTCAGGTCTCTGAAAGTCTTACAGAAAATTTCAGCAGAAATAACTTAAGAAAAATCGCCCTTAAATCAACAGCAGATTGAGGGCGATTTCGGACTATTTGAGGCTATTTTGAACAAAAAATAAGGCTGAAAGCCTAAACTTTCAGCCTGCTGGCAGAGGTATAAGGATTCGAACCTTAAATGACGGAGTCAGAGTCCGGAGTGTTACCGTTACACTATACCTCTATATTATTCAAAGCGGTGTGACTAATACAGCCGTATCGCTTAGTGCTGAATAATATTATCACATTTATATAAAAAAGTCAATAGAAAAATTATTCTTTTTCTTTATTTTTGTATTTTTCAAGGAAGTTATGTTTTACTCCGTCTTTTTTAAAAGCAATTACGGTATCAAGATTTACATTTTCAACGCTTTTGAAAATATTGCTTTCAACTTGCGGATTGATTTTGCTCATTTGCTTAATCATATTTTTGATTTCCTGCCTTTTTGACGCATTGTCGGGATTGCAGGAGGTGCAGGTATCCGTAAACTTGCAGGCGCATTGAATGAAATGCAAATCGTTATAATCTCTCCAGCGTTTAATCTCGTTTTCACGGATAAGATACATAGGGCGAATAAGCTCCATACCCTCAAAGTTTGTTGAATGAAGTTTAGGCATCATAGTTTGCACCTGACCGCCGTAGAGCATACCCATTAAAATTGTTTCTATAACATCGTCATAATGATGGCCGAGGGCGATTTTATTGCAACCAAGTTCCTTTGCTTTATTATAAAGATGACCTCTTCTCATTCTTGCGCAGAGATAGCAGGGGGATTTTTCAACGTGGAGTACGGATTCAAAAATATTTGACTCGAAAATTGTTATCGGAACATTTAAAAGCTTCGCATTTTTCTCAATGATTTCTCTGTTTTCGGGGCTGTAGCCGGGGTCCATAACAAGGTATACTACCTCAAACGGAAATTTGTTGTGCCTTTTAAGTTCTTGAAAAAGCTTTGCCATAAGCATAGAATCCTTGCCGCCTGAAATGCAAACGGCAATTTTATCACCTTCCTCAACAAGCTGATAATCGTTTATTGCGGCGGTGAATTTGCTCCAAATTCCTTTGTGAAATTTTTTGTTTATGCTTCTTTCAACATCCTTGGCTCTGTCGTTACCGCTCTTAAGATTTGCAAGCATATAGCCGTAGTAGCCCTCTTTTAAATTAGCTGCATTAAAGCCGTGCTTTCTTAAATTTTCTGCGACGGGGTCGCTGATAATTCCGCTTTTGCAGCAGATAATCAGAAGCTTATCTGTTGGGAGAGTATCAAGCCTTTCCTTAAGCTGATTTTGCGGAATGTTAACCGCTCCGTTTATTGTGCCGTAAGTAAATGCTATTTCGTCTCTGATATCAATAACAACATATTCGTCACTTTTTAATTCAAGCATTTCACTTATGCTTATTTCTTCGTATTTTTTCATAATGTTTACCTGAACAATTTATTTTTTGATAAGGTCCTTAATAACCTCGCCTGCGATAATTAATCCGACTGTTGACGGAACAAATGCATTACTGCCGGGCACCTGCCTTCTTGCAGTGCATTTTCTCTCAGTTCCCGGAGGGCAAATGCAATGGTGTTTGCAGCTGTTTTCCGTATCCTCCGTCGGCTTAATCGGAATTTCTTTTGAATAAACTACCTTAAGCTTGCGAACCTTGCGCTTTTTAAGCTCATATCTCATAACTCTTGCAAGCGGGTCAACACTTGTTTTGTAAATATCCGATACTTCAAAAGCGGTTGGGTCCATCTTATTTCCTGCACCCATTGAGCAGATGATAGGTGTGTTATGTTCCTTTGCCTGCATAACAAGTGCGATTTTGCCCGATACCGTATCAATTGCATCAACTACATAATCATATTTTGAAAAATCAAATTCGTCTGTCGTTTCGCTTGAATAAAATGTTTGGTGCTTATATACAACGCAATCGGGATTGATTGATTTAATTCTTTCCTCTGCAACGTCAACCTTGAATTTTCCTATCGTGTCAGTTGTGGCAATAATCTGCCTGTTAATATTGGTTGGGCAAACCTTATCGTCATCAATAATATCAATAGTGCCGATGCCGCTTCTGACTAACGCTTCAACAGTGTATCCTCCGACACCTCCGATGCCGAAAACTGCCACACGTGAATTCTTAAGCTTTTCCATAGCTTCATTTCCTACCAATAATTCAGTTCTTGAAAAACGGTTTAACATAACTGCACCACCAATAATATTGTTTAATTTATTATTTTATAAGATTATATATTTCTTAACCTACCTTGTCAATAGGCTAAGTTATTAGTCGATTAATATATTAATAAATAATTGCGGATATTGACATTTGTCAGAAAAATGTGTATAACTAAGATGAATCGAGTAATAATATAACAAAAATCGGAGATATTATAATTTATGAGATATGATATAGGAATTGTCGGAACGGGGCCTGCGGGCATTTCTGCCGCAATTACCGCTAAGATAAGAAATAAAAATATTATCATTTTCGGCAATAAAGATTTAAGCGAAAAAATGGTAAAGGCTCATTCAATAAAAAACTATACCGGCTTTCCGAATGTAACGGGAAACGAACTTGCAAATGATATGAAAAAGCATCTTGAAAGTCTTGATATAGAAATCACGGATAAAAAGGTGAATGCTGTTTATTCTATGGGCAAGTATTTTGCTCTTCAAGTCGGCAAGGAAATGATTGAATGTTCTTCATTGATACTTGCAACAGGCGTTATTCAGTCGAAAACGCTTAAAAATGAAGATGGATTCGTCGGCAGGGGAGTAAGCTACTGTGCAACATGTGACGCTCATTTTTGCAAGGGTAAGGATGTCGGAGTTATTGCTTACGGCAAGGAAGCCGAGGAGGATGCAAAATTTTTGAGCGAAACGTGCCGAAAGGTCAAATATTTTCCGCTTTATGATTTTGAGCCTAAGGTTTTTGACAAAATAGAAAATATTGAAATAATAAACGATAAGCCGATTGGATTTATCGGTGAAAATAAGGCTGAAAAAATAGCTTGCCAAAACGGTGAGTATGACGCTTTTTCGACTTTTGTAATTAGGGACAGCATCGCCGCCGATAAGCTTGTGCCGGGGCTTAAAACAGACGGGGCACACGTAATTGTTGATTTACAGATGAAAACGAATATTAACGGTCTTTTTGCCTGCGGCGATATTGCCGGCAAACCGTATCAATATATTAAAGCAGCAGGGCAGGGAAATGTTGCGGCACTTTCAGCCGTTTCCTACCTTGCAAATCAAAATAAAGGAGAATAACAAATGATTGAAGAAATTAAAAACAGCGATTTTACAGACGTATTAAACAGCAAGCTTGCGGTTGTTGATTTTTCTGCCGTTTGGTGCGGTCCGTGCCAAATGCTTGCCCCTATTATGGAGGAGCTTTCCGACGAAATGGACGGCGAGGTTGATTTCTTTTCGGCAGATGTTGACGAAAACAGGGATTTAGCATATCAATTTGATATTCAAAGCATTCCTGCTATTGTGGTTTTTGCAAACGGAGAAGAGGTTACAAGAACAGTAGGTTTTCAACCAAAGGAAGAACTTAAAGAATTAATTGAAAGTTGTAAATAATTTCGGTTGTGAATAAGTAGGCAAAAAGAAAAGGATTAGATATTCGTAAATTAATACGCTTATCTAATCCTTAGTTTTTATTATTATGCCTTTTTCTTTCTGCCTGTAAATATTGAAATGCCGAATATTACTGCAAGGAGGAAGACCGCAAAGATGAACCAACCGACAAGCATTGCCGTTCCCTTTGATTTGAACGTATCGTAATATCCTTTAAGATAAATTATAGTTACTATAACAGGTAAAATGTATTGCATATAAAGTCTTATCCAATGCGGGAATTTGATTCCGTCGCCGTGATTAGCCTCTTTAATGAAATTCTCAAAGCCCCAGCCGTTCTTTCTTACACAGAACATAACAAATGCAAGGCTTCCGAGAGGCAAAAGGTTAGAGGAAACAAGGAAATCCTCAAGGTCCATAATTGAACTGCCTTCGCCGAGCGGCTGAATGTTTGAAAGAAGATTGAAACCTAAAATAGCCGGCATTGAAAGAGCGGTTATAAGTACAAAATTAACAGCAACAGATTTTTTTCTGCTCCAAGAGCACATATCCATAAACATTGCAATAATGTTTTCAAATACTGCAATGATAGTCGAAAGAGCCGCAAATGACATAAAGATGAAGAAAAGCGTTCCCCAAATTCTGCCGCCTTTCATACTGTTAAATAAATTCGGAAGAGTAATGAAAAGAAGCGAAGGACCTGAGTCGGGTTGAACACCGAATGCAAAGCAAGCCGGAATAATGATAAAGCCTGCCATGAGAGCAACAAATGTGTCAAGCAAAACGATATTAACTGCCTCTCCTGTAATCCTTTTCTTTTTATCAAGATAGCTGCCGAAAATTTCCATAGCGCCGATACCGAGACTTAATGTGAAGAATGCCTGGCTCATTGCGGCAAATACTGCGTTGCCGATACCTACTTGCTTGACAGATTTGAAATCAGGCACAAGGTAAAATTTAATTCCCTCGCTTGCATTTGGCAGGAAAACGGAATTGACTGCAAGTGCAATCATAAGTACAAGAAGCAAAATCATCATTACCTTTGTTACTTTTTCGACACCTTTTTGAACGCCGAAAGCACAAGCACCGAAAGAAATGACGATTGCGACTATTGCCCAAAGCGCCATGGTCTGCGGGGTGGAAAGCATATTACTAAATGCGCCCGAAACAGCAGTATTGTCAAGCCCGGCAAGTTTGCCTGTCGCTTCCATATATGCGTAGTAAAGCATCCAGCCGCCTACCATTGTGTAAAACATCATAAGAAGGTAACTACCCAAAATGCTTATCCATTTTAAGTGATGCCACTTTGTTCCTTTAGGTTCAAGCTTTTCAAAAGCTTTGCCCATACCCATTTGGCTTCCACGACCTACGGTAAACTCGCATACCATAATCGGAAGACCGAGTATAACTAAAAATGCAAGATACATTAATATAAATGCCGCACCGCCGTACATTCCCGTAATGTAAGGAAATTTCCAAACGTTGCCGATGCCTATTGCGCATCCTGCCGAAACCAATATAAATCCAAGTCGTGAGCCGAATTGTTCTCTTGTTGCCATATATTTTTCCTTTCTTATAGCAAGTGTGTTTTTAAATTTTATCATATTAATATATTAATATCAATACACCGCTTTTAAGCGTTAAAGTAAAGAAAAAACGCAAATAGAAAATTACACAAAACAATGTCTAATTGTGAATTAATTATTAACATTAGCACTCTCCACTTGACAGTGCTAATTTATAGTGCTATAGTGTAGACAGAACGAAAGGAAAGAAAGTTAAGAGAAGAAAAAAGGCGAAAGCCTTAAAAACTCCGCTTTGTTTTCTCATCCCCGAGTTCATAGAAAACAGGTAGTCACATATAGTTAAATGTATGGTGTTTTTTATGAAAGGAGCGATGACTTATGTTGATGCCTAGTGTATTTGGTAAAGATTTGTTTGATGACTTTTTTGATTTTCCGTTTTATGATAATAATGAAATGGATAAGCTTGAAAAGAAACTCTATGGTCATAGGGGTAAGAACCTTATGAAAACAGATGTTCAGGAATCTGATGACAGTTACATTATGGAAATGGATTTGCCGGGATTTTCTAAGGACGATGTTAAGGTTTCTCTTAAAGACGGTTATTTGACTGTTAAGGCAGCCAAAGGACTTGACGAGGAGAGCGAAAAGAAAAATACAAAATACATTCGTAAGGAACGTTATGCCGGCGAGTGTGAGAGAAGCTTCTATGTGGGCGATGTTAAGGAAAGCGATATCAAGGGCGAGTTTAAGCACGGTATTTTGACCTTGACAATTCCTAAAGTTCAGCCTCAAAAAGAAGTTGATACTACAAAATATATTGAAATCGAGTAATATTTAATTACTCGTGTTCCCCTTTAAGTTACAAGGCGGTGGGTGCTTATGCGCCCGCCGCCAATTGCATTATTATACTTATTAACAAAGCACTAAGCCATTGATGACTTAGTGCTTTTGTTTTTACTGAACTGATTTTTTGAAAATTTTTTTATCTAATTTTCTGCCGACTATTACGTAATAGAGAATTGTTCCGAGAACAAGCATAACTCCAAGCTCACCCAAAGCAACTAAACCGCCCTGTGTTAAAAAGCTTGCAAAATGGAATTTGCCCTCAATGAAGAACACTTCAATTTCCCAGCCGATAACAATTCCGTTGAAAACAGCAGGCATAAGAAGAGATAAAAGCGGATAATTTCCGATTTTTACATTTCTTAAAAGGTACATTGCCGTTGTTGCGCCGAGTGTTGCAAGCGAACCGAATATCATATCAAGCGGTAAGCCTGAACCGATATTGTAAATATTTGAAAGCACACATCCAAGCGTAAGCCCCGGTATAGCCGCAGGGGTGAAAAGCGCTAAGACGTTGAGTGCCTCGCTTACTCGAAATTGTACGGCGGCAGATGTTGTGCCGGGCAATAAAAAGTTTTGCGCATAGGTGAGCGCCGCATAGAGCGCCGCAATGATTGCTGTTTGAACTACGAATAATACTTTCTTGTTCATATTCTTTTGTCTCCTTAGTTTTGTTTTTAGAAGCACCGCAATTGCGATACTGGTCAGGATTTTGCGAACTGACAGAAAGTATTATATTCTATTTGGATTTAAAAATCAAGAGAAAATTATATATGCTCCTTAATGAGCATTATATCGCCCTTAGGGGTGATATCGATTACGCCGTAGTCGCCGTTCATACCGACAGATCCGGGATTCATAATATACAAGCCGTCAAGGTATTCGGTATATTGATTATGAGTGTGACCGAAAAGGACGATATCGGCATTTCTTCTTTTGGCCTCGGCAATTATGTTTTCATATCCGAATTTAACATTATATGGGTGGCCGTGAGAAAAGAAAATTCTTTTGCCGGCAAATTCAATTTCCATTTTATCGGGATAATTTGAATACCAATCGCAGTTGCCGCAAACACGCTCGTATTTAATATGAGGATATGCGTCAATAACTGCATCAAAATCGTCCTCGCCGTCGCCGAGAAAAATATATAAATCCGCATTGTCAAGATGCCTTTCGACAGCCGCAAAAAGCCTGCCGACATTCTTGTGCGAGTCAGATAAAACAACAATTCTCATTCATAAATCACCGTGACCTTTCATAGATTATATTAAGTTAATTATATATCAAAGGGGATTTTATTTCAATGAAAAAGGAAAATATGAACGAGTTAAATAAAAAGGTTGGCTTTGACGTGAGCAAAATGAAGGAAGCGGCAGACAAGGGCAAGCTTGACGAATTTGTAAACAAGAATCTTTCCGAAAAGGCGACGAAGCAGTTAAAAGACGTTTTATCCAATAAAGAGGCTTGCGAAAAACTGCTCAATTCACCGCAGGCTAAGGAGCTTATGAAAAAGCTGAAAGAGGGAAAATAATTTGGATAACACACCTAATATCAACGATATTATCTCGAATTTAACGCCTGATGATATCAATATGTTAAAGGGCGTGGCCTCGTCTATTTTAGGCGAGGGTGCGCCTGAGAATACGCAAAGTACCACGCAAAATTTTAATAACAACCAAAATAACAATCAAAATGCACTTCAATCGCTTAATTCTCTCGGACTTGACAGTCTTGATTTTAATATGATTATGAAAGCAAAATCGATATTTGATAAAATGAACAATACGCCTAATAAAAACGTTGATTTGATTATGGCGCTAAAGCCGCACCTGCGCCCGGAAACGCAAAACAAAGCAGACCAGGCAATGAAAATAATTAAGCTTTTTGAGGTGTTGCCGCTTTTAAGGGAGCTGTTTTAATTGGCTTATTTCAGCGAAAATGATATAAATGAGGCTAAAAAGCGTGTGAACGATATGCAAAAAAGAGCAAAAAGCCTGACAAACGACAATGATAAAGAGCATAAAAAAACCGATGATGAAAAAAGTGAGGCGCTAAATGAAGAAAACAAAGAGGAAAAGGATGATTCTTCTTTGATAATTTTGGCTCTTATTATGCTCCTTTCCCACGAGGGTGCGGATAATATGCTGATTTTGGCACTTCTTTATCTTCTTTTTTAATAATTATTAACTAATAATATATGGAAATTATGGCAATAATATGTTATATTATAATTTAGTGAAAAATATTATCGTATTTTTTCGGAGGATAAATAAGTGGAATTTATTAAAAAAGATATATCCGACGGGATTGAGGTTGTAGGCGTTCCCGTCAATAGATTTAAAACGAATTTGATTACCGTCAGCATTGCACTTAAGCTTGAAAAGGATAAGGTGAGCGCTAATTCGGTGATGCTCGGTCTTTTGGCAAGGAGAGGCAAAAAATATCCCAATATGCTCTCTTTAAACAGAAAACTTGCTTCTCTTTACGGCGCAACGCTTAACGATACCGTTTCAAAAATCGGTGAATGTCAGGTTTTGTCGCTCAGCGCAACCTGCCTTAACGATAAGTTTTCTCTTGACGGGGAAAGTATTGCTTTTGAATGTGTTAAGCTTCTTTCGTCCCTTATTTTTGAACCTAAACTTGATGAAAACGGCAACTTTTTTGATGAGGATATTGAAGCTGAAAAGAGAATTCTTATTGAAAAAATTAATTCTGAGGAAAACGAAAAACGAATTTATGTTTTGAGGAAAACCGAGGAAAAAATGTTTTCAAACGAGCCTTATTCTATTAATAAATACGGATATGTTAAAGATGTTGAAACGCTTTCAAGCGACGATATCAAAACTGCTTGGGTTAATGCTCTTTCAAAGGCAAAAATTCTCGTAACCGTAGTCGGCAACACGGATATTGATAAGGTATATAATCATCTTTTGGGCGAATTTAAAAATATTAACAGAAATTATATTCATTTGCCAAATCCCGTATTTGTCGGCAAGAGCGAAAAGGTGAATAATTATATTGAAAGAATCGATGTTAAGCAAGGTAAACTTGTTTTGGGCTTTAGGGCAGACGTTAAGCCAAAGGACGACCTTGCAAAGGCAATGCGAAGCTTTACCGATATTTTCGGCGGCGGTCCTTATTCTAAACTTTTTGCAAATGTCAGGGAAAAAATGAGCCTTTGCTATTATTGTTCTGCTCGCTACACAAGGCTTAAAAGCTGTATTTTAGTTCAATGCGGTTGCCTTGAAGAAAATATGGACAAGGCTGTTAATGAAATTTTGCATCAGCTTGACGTTATCAAAAGCGGCGACTATGAGGAGGAATTTAATTCCTCAAGAATGGCGCTTGTTGACGCAGTCGGCGCTGTTTGCGATATGCCGGAAACTATTGAAAGCTGGTATATTCAGCAAATTTGTGACGAAAGATATAAAACGCCGCAGGAGGTTTGCGACGATATTAACAATGTGAAATATGGCGAGATTAAAGAGTGCGCAAATCTTGTTTCGCTTGATACTGTATATAAGCTTGTTGGTCAGGAGGAAGAGTAATGGTAGAAAAAGTATCCAAATCGCTTGATGAAAAATATTACGAAATTGACCACAAATCGGGCTTGAAAATATATGTAATGCCAAAGGAAAATTATAATTCCGCCTATGCGATTTTCGGCACTGATTACGGCTCAATTGATACTAAATTTAAGCGTTCCGATAAGGACGAATGGACTGTTGTGCCGGAGGGTATTGCTCATTTTCTTGAGCATAAGCTGTTTGAAAGTGAGGACCTTGATGCTTTTGCACGCTATGCGAAAACAGGTGCTTCGGCTAATGCGTATACTTCGTTTGACAAAACGTGCTACCTTTTCCAGTGCAGTGATAATTTTGAAGCGTCACTTGAAATCTTGCTTGATTTTGTCACTCACCCTTATTTCACAAAAGAAACCGTTGAAAAAGAACAGGGTATAATAGGGCAAGAGATTACTATGTATTATGACGTTGCCTCTTGGATGAGCACGTTTAATCTTCTTCGCTTGCTTTATCATAAGCACCCGGTAAGAATTGATATTGCCGGAACGGTTGATTCTATAGCGCAGATTACGGACAAGCTTCTTTATGACTGCTATGACACTTTCTATAATCTTCATAATATGACGCTTGCAGTTGTCGGCAACGTTACGCCTGAGCAGGTGTTGTCCGTTTGTGACAAGATGTTAAAGCCGGCACCTGAGCTTTCTATTGAGCGCTCTTTTGAAAAAGAAGAAAGGGACGTCGTCGGCGATTATACAGAATATAATCTTGCAATGAGTATTCCTGTATTTTCATTCGGATATAAGGAAGCGTGCGAAAAGCCTAAGCAGGATTTGAAAACTATCGTTGAAACTACTGTTTTGCTCGAAATTCTTGCCGGTAATACCTCGAATTTGTATAATTCGTTGTTTGAACAAAATCTTATTAATGAAAGCTTTTCCAAGGAATATTTTATCGGCTACGGCTACGAGTCAATCATTTTCGACGGCGAAAGCGAAAATCCCAAAGAGGTTGCAAAGCAGATAAAAAAAGAGGTCGAAAGGCTTAAAAATGACGGCATAACAGACGATGAATTTGAATCGGCAAGGCGTTCGCTTTACGGCAAGGAAATTATGTCATATAATGATATTGATACCCTTGCAAACGGTCTTGTTGCGGCTCATTTCGGCGAATATGATATGCTTGATATTGTTGAAATTTACAAAAATATAACTAAAGCCGATGTTTTATCTCGCTTGGCACAGGTTATGGACGAAAAATACAGCGCATTAAGTGTTGTTAAGCAATGTGAGGAATAAATATGAGCGATTATACAAGAGTTTATTTTGAAGGGCTCGGAATTGATTTTGATGTTCCGAGTGTAGCTTTTACAATCGGCAGCTACAGTATTCATTGGTACGGCATAATCATTGCTTTCGGTTTTGCACTTGCCGTTCTTTACGGTGGCAGAATGGCTTATAAATGGAAAATGAGCCTTGACGGAATGACCGACGTTTTGATGTGGGGCACTATTTTGGGTATCATTTTCGCAAGAGCGTATTACGTCATTTTTGAATGGTCTTATTATAAAGAACATCTTTCCGAAATTCCTCAAATTTGGAACGGCGGCATAGCAATATACGGCGGTATTATAGGCGCATTTATAGGCGCAATTATCGGTTGTAAAATCGGCAAGATTGATTTTAGAAATTTGCTTGATTTGGGCGGTCTTGGGCTTCTTATAGGTCAGGGTATCGGCAGATGGGGCAATTTCTTTAATCAAGAGGCATTCGGTACAAATACTACTACTGCCCCTTTTAGAATGTGGAGTTTAAAAATTCACGATACTCTTGCCGCAAGCGCAGATACTTTGGCGGCAAAGGGAATTGATGTTGACCCAAGCGTGCCCGTTCACCCAACCTTTCTTTATGAAAGTGTTTGGTGCATTTTAGGATTTTTTATACTTAACTATATTGTGCATAAAAGAAGAAAATACAAGGGCGAGGTTTTCCTTCTTTATGGCATTTGGTACGGACTTGAAAGAATGGTAGTTGAAGGCCTTAGGACCGATTCACTTTATATCGCAAATACCACTATTCGTGTAAGTCAGCTTTTGTCGGCAATTATAGTCGTAGCATTTCTTGTTATGCATATAATCAATATGGTTAAGCTTAAAAAAGGCACGTTGCCGCAAAGATTAAGTCTTGCTACTGCTCCTGCCACGGCAAACGGCGCAAACGCAGAGAGCGTTGAAAAAATAAAAGATAATAATGATGAAAGAGAGAATGAAGATGTCACAAATAATTGACGGTAAGCTTGTTTCAAAGCAGGTTAGGCAAAGAGTTAAAGAGGAAACCGAAAAGCTTAAGGCAAAGGGCATTACTCCCGGTCTTGCGGTTATCATTGTAGGCGACGACCCTGCTTCACAGGTTTATGTAAAAAATAAGGAAAAGGCTTGCGATGAGGTAGGCTTTTACAGTGAAAAATATGCACTGTCTGAAAATACAACTCAAGAAGAATTAAATAATCTTGTAAAAGAACTTAACAATAAAAAGGAAATCAGCGGCATTTTGTGCCAACTTCCGCTTCCGAAGCATCTTGATGATAAAGAGGTTATCAATCTTATTGACCCTATTAAGGATGTTGACGCATTTCATCCCGTAAACGTCGGTGCAATTATGATAGGGGATTATAATTTTCTTCCTTGTACTCCGGCAGGCGTTATGGAACTTATTCATTCAACAGGTGTTGATGTAACGGGCAAAAAAGCTGTTGTCATCGGTAGAAGCAATATTGTGGGCAAGCCTATGGCAATGCTCCTTCTTCACGAAAATGCAACTGTTGAAATTACTCATTCAAAAACTGTTGACCTTAAAGAAGTTACCAAAAGTGCAGATATCCTTGTTGCCGCTATCGGTAAACCGAAATTTGTAACTGCCGATATGGTTAAAGACGGCGCAGTTGTAATTGACGTCGGAATGAATAGGGACGAAAACGGCAAGCTTTGCGGCGATGTCGATTTTGAAAGTGTTAAGGACAAATGCTCGTTTATCACCCCGGTACCGGGCGGTGTAGGCCCTATGACAATTTCAATGCTTATGCAAAATACATTAACTGCCGCTAAAATTCAAAACGGCTTGGAAAAATAATAAAAGAGGTTAAACCTATGGCACTTGAGGAACAGGTAGTAAAAAAACTTATTGAAAAAAATTTTCATATTTCTTTCGCAGAGTCTTGCACTGGGGGTATGTGTTGTGGTACAATAGTAAACGTTGCAAACGCATCAAAGGTGCTTGACGTTTCTTTTGTGACTTATGCAAACGAGGCTAAGATTGAGTTCCTCGGTGTCAAGGCTGATACCATTCTTTCTAACGGAGTGGTCAGCGAAGAGGTTGCTTATGAAATGGCACAGGGTGTTGCCAATGTTGCTAAAAGCGAGGTCGGCGTAGGTGTAACGGGTGTTGCAGGCCCCGGCGGCGGTACTGCTAAAAAGCCTGTTGGTATGGTTTGCTTCGGCTTTTATGTAAACGGCAAAACGGTGACTTATACTTGCCGGTTTGGCGAAATCGGGCGCAATCAAGTCCGCAAATCAAGCGTGGAGTTTGTTATGGCAAAGCTTCTTGAATTGCTTGATGATTAATTTAATACTTTGCTGATATGGCTCAGTTGGTAGAGCAGCGCATTCGTAATGCGCAGGTCGTCGGTTCGAGTCCGACTATCAGCTCCAAAAAAGACAGAGAAGATTTTTCTTCTCTGTCTTTTTTATTAGATTAAATTTAATAATAGCTTATTCCATTCATTTGGCTGTTCAAAATTCACCATATGAGCGGCATTTTTTATTTTTATAAATTCTTTATGCGGTGCTTTTAAATTATCAAACCAATTTTGTGTGGCTTGTACCGGACAAATCATATCGTCCTCGCCGGAAATTAAAAGAACCGGTACAGTTAGTTCGGTAATGCGGGAAATACTGTCTTTTTCGTTCATTTCTATATTTAGGGTTTTAGACGATTTTAACATGCCTTTTATTACTTTAATAATATTGAATTTATAGCATTTGATATAGCAATTCAAATATTTGTTAGTGTTAAATTCATTTTTATCGCTGATATATCCGCCGTATTTATGAATCATTTTGCCTATGTACTGCTTTGCTTTTTTATCATCGTGACTATATGTATATTTTATTGGTTCGCCAAAATGGACTAACTTTTTAATAACTTCGGTGTCATTTCTCAACTCGGCTTGCTCTTTGACGAAATTATATTTATAAATTTCATCTGCAAATGAAGAAATACCCTGACCCGTTCCTATATAATATTTTACATATTCGGGGTGCATAAACGAAAAACGCAAACCAAGATAGGCTCCCCAAGAATGTCCGGCAATATAGATTTTATCTTGATTATATCTGTTTCTTAGAAATTCAACAACACTTTTCAAGTCATTCAATATAATATCTATTGTTAAATCTTCTTTTGTGTAGCTTAAACCACTGCCTCTTTGGTCCCAACACACAACGGTATAATATTCAGCAAGTTCACTATTGTATTTCTTTACTAACGGTCTGTCCGGAGAACCTGCTCCGCCATGAACAATAAGTAAAACAGGATTGCTGTCATCTGAGCTTATCGTCATAATGTTTTGACGAAAATTATTTATATTTATATACTCGGTTGTTGTATTAATGTTCATTTGATCACCAATCTAATGTCTTTAATTTGCTCTATCTATTATAACATATAATTTTTTAATATTGAAAATAATTTTTTAATATTAAGGAATTAATCTTCGGTTTTTAAAATCACTTTGATAATTAGGATAACTTATGATATTATAAGTATATAATTATCAATTTGTTTTGAGGAGTAAGATGAAAGAGTATATATGTAAAATCGCTTCTATTGATGAAGTGATAACAAAATGGAATTATGAAATAAGAAAACAAAAGCGGAAACAAAAAAAATCGGCTTTAGAGTTGGTGAAAAATAATGCAGTTGAAAATATAAAAAACGGTCAGGCTGTTATATATTACGGTAAATTAAATGACAAAATCATTTGTCAAGCGACTGCAATGTTTGATGAAGATATTATTCAAAACAGTGACGGTCTTGTTGGAACTCAAACTGTATATCTGTGTAATTTCAGTACAGATAAAAAACATCAAGGCAAAGGATATTTTTCAAAGCTTTTCAAATTTGTAATTGAGGACTTAAAAAACAAAGGTTACACAAAGTGCACTTTAGGCGTTGAACCAAAAGAAATAAAGAACTTGCAAATTTATCGGTATTTTGGGTTTAATACACTGATAAAATCAGGGCAATTAACCTATCCAGACGGAACAATTATTGATGTTGATTATTATGAAATGGAATTAGATTAGAACAAAAAATCTCACTCTTTTTTACAAAGTGAGATTTTGTTCGTTTATTCGATTTTCAGCCCAAGACCATCTATTGACCATTTATGAATTTGCCGCATTTTCGCCGAGTAAATTTCCCATTGTGTTTGCAACATTCTCTTGCATGAAATCCGTTACATGTATATAGGTGCTCATTGTAAAGCCGGCGTCTGTCTGACCTAACATGTGCGATACTGTTTTAATGTCCATTCCTTGTTCAAGGGATAAGGTTGCAATAAAATTATTGAAAAACAGTTTATTTAGACTTGTGTATGATTAATAATATATTGTCTTGAAAATAGTTCAATTTAGGAGTATAATTATATTGCGTAATGCACATTTGTTTGGAGGGGTATTGTGGTAAGTTTTAGGGAAACTTTGCGTGAATATATAAAGAAAAACGGATATTCAATTAATGAATTTGCAAATAAATGCAATATAGACAGAGCATGGTTGAGTAACGTTCTTTCTGGCAGAAAGGAACTTAGCGAGGCAAAGTTTAAAAATATTATTGAATCTAATATTTTGAGCGAAGTTCAAAATGAAAATTTGACTTCGCTTTACAGGCTCAAGGATTATACGCCTGAGCAAATTGAGAGAATTGAATATATGCTTGAGCGCCTTTCAAGAAAGGTCAGAAGAACTGAATGTTTTATTCCTATTGATTTTGATGATGACAGGCAAATATATATCGGAAAAGAAAATTTGCTCTCGGCTCTTTTTAAAATTCTTGCAAAAAGAGAGGAAATATCGTTTATTTATACCAATATTACGGCGGAAAGTGAACAAGCAGTTGACGTTCTTTATCATTTTATGAAAGAGGACAAGTATAAAAATATAGATTATAAGCATATTTTTATGACCGACGGCGGTACATCAAATCATAATCTTAATACATATTTTACCGTTTGCGATTTTGCCGAGCTTGGGTACACAGGTTTTTCGGTTATTAAAAATGTTGAAATTAAATCGATAGAAGATAATGATTTTCTTCCTTATTTCATTTTGACCGACAAAGCAATGATGATGTTTGACCCCGAATTTAATAACGGAGTGTTCATTGATGACGAAAATATTATTAAGGTTTATACAGGAAAGTTTATGAGCCTTTATGAAAAGGGCGAGAAAGTAATTGTTTCTTTTTCAAATGCCGTTGAGCTTATGAGAACGCTTACGACTATGCATGACAGTACCTCGGAGCTTTCGTTTACACCCGATTTTTGTGTTACTCCGTGCCTTGATTATGATGTTCTTTCCGATAATGCTTCTGAAAATTTGCCTAATAGGGAACTTTTAATTCGGGCTGTTTTAAACCACTATAATCTTGATTATTCCAAGTTTTCAAATTTCTTGACTGTTGAGTCACTTAACAGATTTGTTAAGGATGGAATTATTTATGAAATTCCGAGAACATATCTTAAGCCGATTGATATTAATAGCAGAGTTAAGCTTCTTAAATGTATTAAAGATAATATCGAAAAGCACGGCAAATATAACACATATATTTTAAACCCTACTAAATTTGAATATAATTCCTATGACGTTCAGGTTGAAAAAATCGGTGTTGTTACTATCTGCGGCATCAGGCAGGGTAATAAGGAAAACGAGGAAAGCTTTATGGGCGAATGGCTTTGCTCAATAAATGATGAAAACATATTTAAGGATTTTATTAATTTGAAACGTTTTCTTGTTGAAGGATTGTATGTTTACTCCGATGAATTTTCAAGCAGTTATGTTTCAAATCTTATTTTGGAGCTTACTGCCGAGCTTGGCGGGGAGAAAAGCTGATGACGCTTCATACCATTGCTCCGGTTTTCGACGAAAATTCAAAAATTCTTGTTTTAGGCTCTTTTCCGAGTGTTAAGTCAAGAGAGGAGGGCTTTTTCTACGGCCACCCTCAAAACAGATTTTGGAAAGTGATAGCAAATGCCTTTGATACTCCCACTCCGCAAAATATAGAAGAAAAGAAAGCACTTCTGCTTTCAAACGGCATTGCCCTTTGGGATGTTATTCATTCGTGCGATATCGTCGGCTCGTCCGATTCGTCAATAAAAAATGTTGTGCCTAACGATATTTCAAAAATTCTCAAAACGGCAAATATTGAAAAAATTATCACTAACGGCAAAAAGGCGGATTCGCTTTATAAAAAATATATTGAGCCTAAATTTAATGTTAAAGCCATCTGCCTGCCGTCAACAAGCCCTGCCAATGCACAATGGTCACTTGATAGGCTTTGTGATGTGTGGAAAAACGAATTAAGATAAAAAATGGCTGTTCATTTGAACAGCCATTTTTTGTTATTTTGTATAGCTATCACATTCGATGAACACCGTTAAGAAATATTTTGTCCTTAAACTTGCCGTTGGCTTTGTTTTTCTTAGAACGCATTTCTTCAAATTCTTTGCCGTTAATGTTCCTATAATCTAAAATAGCGCTTATTACCTCAACAAGGTCGCATAATTCCAAGATATCATCGGATTCATTAAATTCAGTTAATTCTTCCGAAAGCTTCTTCTTTAATTCATTATAGTAATCAAAGGAATCAAGAATTACAAAATCCGGTTTATCTCCTTTTTGCTCTATTATGTTAGGTATATTATCTCTTACAAGCTTATTCATTTTTTCGTACATAAAATGACATCCTCCATCACTCGCCTTACTGTAAAAAAATTATTTAATCAGCGCTACGAGGCCTACGCCGAGGCCGCTGACAGCCATAAGAGCCGCAAGAATTACTGCGGTTACCTTAACCCATTTTTGTTGCATTGTTTATATCTCCTTATTTCATAAGCTCGTTTGCATCATTAAGAAGCCTTTGAGCAATTTCTTTTGCATTTTCCTCACTTTGGCCGATAGCGGTAATGTATGCCTTAATTTTAGGCTCTGTGCCTGACGGACGAACGATTACCTTGTTACCGTTTGTAAGCGTGTATGCAAGAACGTTTGATTTAGGAAGAGTGATTTCACTTTCCTCTCCTGTTTTGACAATTGTTGATTTCGAGGTTTTGTAATCGTCAATTTTAGTGACCTCATATCCTGCAAATGATGAAGGCTTGTTATCTCTTAAGCCGTCCATAATAGCCGCCATTTTTTCCATTCCTGCCGCACCCTCAAAGGTGTAGCTTTGAACGGTATTGCAATAGTAGCCAAACTCGTCATAAAGACCGTTCATAACGTCAATAAGAGTTTTGCCCTGAGATTTATAGTATGCTGCCATTTCGCAGATGAGCATAGAAGCAACTACAGCGTCCTTATCCCTTGCGTGAGTGCCTGCAAGATAGCCGTAGGACTCCTCAAAGCCCATTACAAAATCGCTTGCCTTGCCCTGCTTTTCAAGCTCGGTAATAAGCTCGCCGATATATTTAAAGCCTGTGAGAAGATTTTTAAATGTGCAGTTATATTTTTTTGCAATAACTTCTGCAAGGTCAGTTGATACAAAGGACTTAACTGCAATTGAACTTTCAGAAAGAGTACCTTGTGCCTTTTTCTGCGATAAAAGGTAATTGAGAAGCATTGCGCCGACTTCGTTACCCGTCATAAGCTGAAAATCGCCCTTGCCGTTATTGACTGCAATGCCTACTCTGTCGCAATCGGGGTCTGTTGCAAGGAGTAAATCAGGTTTAACGCTTTCTGCAAGCTTGAGCGCACATTCAAACGCTTGCTTAATTTCCGGATTAGGGAATGGGCAGGTCGGGAAGTTGCCGTCGGGATTTTCCTGCTCAGAAACAACAGTAACCTTTTTAACTCCTATTCTGTCAAGAATTTTTCTTACCGGCTTGTTGCCTGTGCCGTTTAACGGTGTGTAAATAACATTGAGGTCAGCTTTTTCACAAATTCCGAAATTAACGCATTGCTTGATTACCTCGTCAAGGAATAAATCGATAACATCCTGACCCATATATTCAATAAGACCTTTTTTCTTAGCCTCATCAAAGTCCATAGTTTTAATGCCCGTGAAGTAGTCAACCTTTTGGATAAAATCATAGGTTTCGCTTGCTTCCTCGTCGGTCATTTGATATCCGTTTTCATTGTAGCATTTGTAGCCGTTATATTTTGCCGGGTTGTGAGAAGCAGTGAGAATAATACCGCTTGAGGTTTTAAAATGCCTGATTGCAAATGAAAGGCAAGGCGTAGGTTCAAGCTCCTCGTAAAGATAAACCTTAATGCCGTTTGCGGCAAGAGTTTTTGCCGCTTCAATCGAAAAATAATCCGACTTGATACGTGAATCGTAGCCGATAGCGATTGACGGATTTTCAAAATGCTTGTTAAGAAAATCCGCAAGTCCCTGCGTCGCTCTGCCGACGGTGTAATAATTCATTCTGTTAGTGCCTGCGCCGATAACGCCTCTTAGTCCTGCAGTTCCAAATTCAAGACTGCGATAAAATCTGTCTAAAATTTCTTCGTCCTTGCCCTTAATTGAAAGCAATTCTTTTTTTAAATCAGGGTCAGCAGTTGCCTTTTCAAGCCAAAGGTCATAAATCCTATTTATATTTTTGTTTTCCATTAAAAACACGCCCTTATATAATTTATATTTATATTTTAACCTTTATAAAATATATTGTCAATATTCTTATTAAATGTTATAATTACAAATGGTGATGAAAAATGTATTCAAAAGTCAAAAGCTTAGGCATATCGGGTATCGAAGCGTTCAATGTTACTGTTGAATGTGATATCAGCGGTGGGCTTCCACGCTTTGACGTTGTTGGCTTGCCCGATACAGCCGTTAAGGAAAGCAGGGAAAGAGTAAGGTCGTCAATTAAAAATTGCAAACTTAATTTTCCCGTTTCAAGAATAACCGTTAATATTGCGCCTGCCGATATTAAAAAAGAGGGTGCGATTTTGATTTGCCCGTGTTTATCGCTATACTGAAATCAAGCGAGCAAATTAAAGAAAATATTGACGATTATGCATTTTTGGGAGAACTTTCTCTTGACGGTGAAATTCGCAAAGCAAGCGGTATTTTGCCTATGATTATGGCTGCAAAGGAATATAATATTAAAAAAGTTTTTGTGCCTTTTCAAAATGCGTATGAGGGAAGCGTTGTTGACGGGGTAGACGTTTTGCCTGCTAAAAATGTTATGGACGTTCTCGCTCATATTAAAGGTGAAAAGGTTATTGAAAGCGTTAAATATGATTTTGACGCCGAAGAAGAAACTAAATACAATGTTGATTTCAGCGACGTTAAAGGTCAGGACCAAGCCAAAAGAGCACTTGAGATTGCGGCGGCAGGCGGTCATAATTGCCTTCTTATCGGTCCTCCCGGTTCAGGCAAGTCTATGCTTGCAAAAAGACTTCCTACCATTTTGCCGGATATGACTTTTGAGGAAAGGCTTGAAACGTCAAAGGTTTATTCAATTGCGGGCAAAATTCCGTCGGGCAAGTCGCTTGTAACAAAAAGACCTTTTCGTTCTCCGCATCATACCGTGTCTGCCCAAGCGCTTACAGGCGGCGGTGCAAACCCAAAACCGGGAGAAATAAGCCTTGCTCATAACGGCGTTATGTTTATGGACGAATTTCCGGAGTTTGACAGAAGGGCGAAAGAGTCGCTTCGTCAACCTCTTGAGGACGGAGTGGTTACTATTTCAAGGGCAGCAGGCACTTTTACTTATCCGTCAAATATAATGCTTGTTGCAGCAATGAATCCGTGTCCGTGCGGCTATTTCGGTCACCCCACAAGGCAGTGTACTTGCTCTCCTGCCGCTAAAAAGAGATATCAGGACAAGGTTTCCGGTCCGCTTCTTGACAGAATTGATATTCATGTTGAAGTTGCGCCGGTTGAATATAATGAACTTTCGGATAACAACGAGGGCGAAAAGAGCAGTGATATCAAAAAGCGTGTTGATAAAGCGAGAGCTATTCAGCAAAAGCGATTTGCGGGAACGGGAATTACCTGCAATGCAAAAATGACTCCTAAAATGACTAAGGAATGTTGCGTGTTAAGTAAGGAGGCTGACGAACTTTTGCATGAAAGCTTTGATAATTTTTCAATGAGCGCACGTGCTTACGATAAGGTTTTGCGCCTTGCAAGGACTATTGCTGATTTGGCAGACAGCGAGGAAATCAAGCTTGAGCATATCGCCGAGGCACTTCAGTTTCGTGCCCTTGATCGAAAATATTGGGAAGTATGACAAATGAAAAAATCTGTTAAAATAATCATTCTGATTTTGGCAATTGTTTTGATAGGTGCAATTGTGTTTGATGTGACGCTTGTTAACAATGCGAAAACAGGAAATGAAAAAACCGCTTCAACTGCTCAAACTGTCAGCGAGAGTACAACAAAAGCGGAAAAAACATATTCCGACCCTGTCGAGGCGCAGGCGAGGGAAATGATTAAAAATATGACTCTTTATGAAAAGGTAGGTCAAATGCTTCTCTACTATATTCCTAAAGAGGAGGACCCCACAAGAATGATGGCAAGGTGGCAGTTCGGAGGATATATCCTTTTCTCCCGCAATTTTGAAAATTCCACTCCTGCCAAAACAAGAAGTGATATAAACGATTATCAGTCTGCGGCTAAAATTCCGGCATTTATGGCAGTTGACGAGGAGGGCGGCGGAGTTAATCGTGTTTCGCAGTATAGCCAATATCGAAGTGAGCCGTTTCATTCGGGAATTACAAATTATCAAAAAGGCGGCTGGCAGGCGGTTGTTAATGACGCTGAGGATAAAAGCGAGTTTATGCTTGACCTTGGTATCAACACTGTTTTAGCCCCTGTTGCCGATGTGCCTTATTCAAGGAGCGACTATATTTATTCCCGTGCTTTTTCAACTGATGCTGACAGCGTGAGCGAATATGTATCAAAAACAGTCAGCACTATGAATGAAAATAACTTTTTAAGCTGTGTTAAGCATTTTCCGGGCTATGGTAATAATACAAATACTCATACGGGTATGAGTGTTGATGATAGAAGCTGGGAAAGCTTTGAAGAAAGGGACTTAAAGCCTTTTAAGGCAGGCATTGATGCAGGCGTGCCGTTTTTAATGGTGAGCCATAACGTGATTGACGATTATGATAAGGGTGTTCCTGCCTCTCTTTCCAAAAAGCTACATAATTATATTCGTAAGGATATGGGCTATGACGGCATAATTCTTTGCGACGGTCTTGGTATGAGCGGCGTTCGTGATTATGTCGGCGGCGATAAAGGTGAGGTCGCTGTAAGGGCGGTTATGGCAGGTAACGATATGCTCTGCGCAACCGATGTAGGCGTTCAGCTTCGTGCAATTGTTAAAGCTGTCAAAGACGGCAGAATTAAGCTTTCTCAAATTGAAGATTCAGTCACAAGAATACTTATGACTAAGATAAATTACGGCTTAATTGAAAAGGAGTAATAAATTATGGATATTCAAAAAACTATGCAAAATCTTGAGAAAAACGGAATAAAGCCTTATTTCGTCGAAAATAAAGATGAGGTTGTCCCTCTTGTAAAAACGTTAATTAATAACGGCGAAAGTGTTTCGTGCGGCGGCTCTGTCACTCTTGATGAAACGGGAGTTAAGGCACTTATGCAAAACGGCGATTATGATTTTATCGACCGCACGGGCTTGCAGGGTGAAAAGCTTAGGCAGTCATATATTAAGACATTCGGCTGCGACACGTTTTTTACTTCATCTAATGCAGTTACGGAAAACGGCGAGCTTTATAATGTTGACGGTAATTCAAACCGTGTTGCCTGCATTGTTTACGGTCCACGTCAGGTTATTATGATTGTCGGTGTAAATAAAATTGTTAAGGATATTGACGAGGCGATTTATAGGGTTAAAACCGTTTGCGCTCCTATGAACACTCAGCGCCTTGACGTCAAAACCCCTTGTAATAAAACAGGTAAATGTATCTCTCTTTCTAAGGAAAATCCGTACCTTTGCGACGGCTGCGGCGGCGATAACAGGATTTGCTGTAATTATGTCGTTTCCGCAAAGCAGCGCCATAAGGACAGAATCAAGGTTATTATCGTTAATGAAAATTTAGGATATTGATATTAAACAAGGATATCATGCGGTTTGCCCCAAATGATATCCTTATTTTTAAATTATTCACTTTTTGCGTATACAAAACAGATAGTACAAAACCTTTTATGGTTATGTTGATAATACATATAGAAAAGGCGGCGGCTCTGCGAGCGGACAAAGCTCCGGCAATCCTGAACCTGAACAGACTTGGGCTCCGAAAGACAAAGAATCAGAAAGATTTTTAGGCGAATCTGGAGAAATTAAACGAATTTAAATATTTTAAAATTACAGGAGTGAGTAAAATGAATAATGATTACAACGGCGATTTTAAAAGTAAAGAGGAATTTGAATCTGCAATTGGCAGAGGGTGCGAATTAGGCTTTGAATGGAAAGGTCACGAATACTGCATTTTTAGGCAAAATGATAATACATGGTTTTTCGGCTTAACAGGCACTGATACAAGCAAGGACATTTCCTTAAAAACTCTTGATGACGTTATGAATTATGAAATTGACGGCGAAAGGCTTGCTGATATCTGCACAAAATTCACGGTTATTGAAAGAACATTTTAAAATTATATATTTATTTTTATTAAGCACGTTGAGTTTTTCTCAATGTGCTTAATTTTTTTTTGAAAAATTCTATTGACAAGCGGTGAAAACTGTGATATAGTTCAACTGTGATATCTTGGATATCACAGTTGTATGATGCAGCTATTTTGAAAAAAAGGAGGGGCAAACGTGCTTTTTATAGATTATCATTCCCGTGTGCCGATATATGAGCAGATAAAAGAGCAGGTAATAATGCTGATTAATACAGGTGTTTATAAGCCGGGCGATAAGTTGCCGTCGATAAGGAATTTATCAAATGAACTTAATATTAATGTTAATACGATTAAGCGTGCGTTCGGTGAACTTGAGCATGACGGAATTACATATTCGGCTCAGGGCAGGGGAATGTTTGTAAGTGAAAACCCGATAGGAAATGCAAAAATCAAAGCTTCCGCACTTGAGGATGCAAAGCTTGTTTTGTCCTCCTGCAAAGCTAAAGGCGTCAGCAAGAATGAGGTTGTCTCTCTAATCGATGAAATATACTCGGAGGATAACGGCAATGATTGAAATTAAAAATGTGACTAAAAAATACGGCAATTATGTTGCCGTTGAGGATATAAGCTTTAAAGTTGAGGAATCGTCGATTTACGGTCTTGTCGGCTATAACGGCGCAGGCAAAACCACACTTTTAAAAACGGCGGCGGGAATACTTAAGCCGGAAAGCGGCGAGGTGCTTTTTGACTCGCAAAATGTTTATGATAACGGCAAAGTGCGCTCTTCTCTTCTTTATGTGCCCGATGAAGTTTACTTTGTAAAGGGTGCAAGCCTTCAAAAAATGGGAAAAATTTATAAAGGCTATTTTCCTAATTTTAATTCAAAAGTGTTTAAAAATATGACAGAGGCTATGGGTCTTGACCCTAAAAAGAATATAGGCTCTTTTTCTAAGGGTATGCAAAGGCAGGCTGAAGTGGTTTTGGCTATGTCTACAATGCCTAAATATATGCTTCTTGACGAGGTTTTTGACGGAATTGACCCGCTTAAAAGAAATCTTTGCAAGAAAATTTTTATTGAATATATGGCTGAAACAGGCTGTTCTATGATTATGAGCAGTCATAATTTGCAGGAAATTGCCGATTTGTGCGACCATGTTGCACTCATTAATGGCAAAAAACTTGCAATGAATGTTTCTGTTGATGACGCAAGCTCGGCTTATGTTAAATATCGCCTTATTTTTGATAGGGATATTGATAAATCAATTTTTGACGGGATTGAAAATAAGGGTATTACTATTGATAATAAACTTGCAACAATTATTGTGCCGTCAAGCTTTGACAACGGAGCGCTTGCTTGCCTTTGTCCTGTTCATATGGACAGCGTAAATCTTTCTCTTGAAGAGGTGTTTTTGAATGAAATGGAGGACAAGAATTATGACATCTCCAAAATCTTCTGTTGATAAGCATTCGGCAAGATATGATTTTAAGCGTTCGTTTGTTAGATTGATTGCTCCGGGCATTGTTTCACTTTTATTCTCGATTATATATTTTATTGTTATTCCCGTAGCAACAATTTCATCTGCCGGCACTTATTCGCTTAGCTTAAGAGCGGAAAATATAGCTTCAATAAGAAAGCAGCTTGCCTGTGCTCTTTTCGGCAACACAACAAGCAATTTTGTGTTTTACGGAGTTTATGCGGTAATAATCGGTGTCCTTTTTGCATTTTGCATATTCTTTCCGATTATGAGGAAAAGCAATGTTAATTTCTTTTTCTCGTGCGGAATTGACAGAAAGACATATTTTAAAAACAGAGCGCTCTCGTCGATTATCATAATGATTTTAACGTCGGCTGTGCCGCTAATGATTGATATTATAGTTAATATAAGATATTTAGGCCATGCAGATTTTATTATTCATCAAGGATTTTTCCTGTTTTTAGAGCATTTTACGTATATGCTTGCAGGATTTTCGCTTATGAGTATTGCGATGATGGCTTGTTATACTGTGACCGAAAGCCTTTTCTTCGGCGCCGGTCTTATTTGGTCACCAATGCTTTACATTGTTTCGATAGAATGGCTTTTCCAAAATTTCCTTAGGGGATATTCACAAACAGGCAGTAGTGTTATGCCGCTTGGAAGTTCGTCTTTGACGGTGACGGTAGATACGCTTTGGTCTAAGCTTTCGGTGATTAATCCGCTTATTTTCGGTACGGCGCTCGGTTCAAATAATGTTCGCAATAATATGTATTTCAATTGTTTGAGAAGCACTGCAAGCAATGGCGGAGTAGTTAACGATTTTTATTATGATAATGCAAGCGGAAATGTCGGATTTGAAAAAGCGGGAATGAATTATATTTTACCTATTCTTATCTGGCTTGTATTATCGGTATTGTTTATATTTATTTCTAATAAGCTTCTTAATAAACGTAAGCTTGAAAATACAGCACTTCATTCTTCAAACCTTTTTGTAACGGTTTTTGTAAGCCTTGAATTTTCGGTGCTTGTTGCAACGTTCTTTATGCCGTTATTGTCTGATTTTGATGTTATTCAGTCAAGTGTGCTTGATATTTTTGCCGGCTTAATTTGCGGCATTATTGCTTATTTCGTATTTATGTCGATTTCACGCAGAAAAATCAGGCATGGAATTAAGCTTGTAATTCCGGTAGGCGTGTCATCAATTGCTGTTTTGGTTATAAGTGTTATTTGTATTTCAGGCGGCTTCGGCTATTCAACATATTGCCCTGATATTAAGGATATTGACTATGCAACAATAAACAGTGAATATATAGACGCTTCGGGTGTTATGTCAACCAATCATTTTAATGACGGTTCACTTTCGGCAGGTACTGACCAGCTTTATTACGGCACGTATGAGCCTTCGGGCGCATATCTCGGTAAATTCAATACAAAAGACTCAATAGATAAAATTGAGAAAATACAGAATTATTCTTTTAAAAACAGAATTGCTAAAAGAAATGAGCCGTATGTTACCGTTAAAATAAAGTATTTACTCAAAAACGGAAAGGCTGTAAATCGTGAATACACTTGCACAAACAGTGACGTTTCACTTGATATTATCGAATTAACTCAAAGCAGCGAATATCAAAAAGAACTTGAATTTTTAATGTCATCAAAGAAAGCCGATGAAAAATCAAGCGGCACCTTTAATTCTGAAGATGAATCCCAATCTTACTTCGCTTATTTTGCAAATGAGAATAATGTAAAAAATGCACTTAATTTCGGTGTTGCATATATAGTTTCGAATGATGCCGTCACCAAAACTAAGATTGAAAATACGCCGGCACTTCGTGATGCAATACTGAAAGATATTGAAAAAGTAGGTTACAAAAAGCTTTTAACAAGCGGCAAGGCTCCTTTGGGCGCAATCAATTTTTCGTATGATGACAGCGTTCAAAATTATGATAATATAGATTATATGAATGACGCCACATATTATATTTGGGACGATATGGTTAACACCGTTAATTATCTTAAATCTATTAATAAGTTTACGGCGTTTACCGATTTGTCAAAGTCCGGTGAGATAGAGTATGTAACCGTTACCGCTCTTGAAACAAGGCTTTCAAGCGAGTTGTCGCTTACTGCGCTTTCCACCTTTGAAAGCGATACGGCAACACCTGAAAGCTATTATGAATATCAAGGCAGCGAGCTTAAAGAGGCAGATGTGCTTAAAACTTATAACGGTAAGAAAATTACCGACAGTCAAAAAGCGCAGGAAATATTTAACCAATCGTCAATTTACTCGCTTTGCAAAAAAGACGGCTATGTTGTACTTGTGAAATTTAAAAACAATACTTATGTAACTAAGTATCTTTCAAAAGAAAAAGCACAATCGCTTTTGAAATAATTTAATAGGTTTTACCTGTCTGTTTAATTATGTTTTACCCAATTTAAACCCAAAACCCTTGAGCAATAATATGCTTATCTTAAACTCCTTTTATAATTCAAACAGACGGTGAACATAAAAAAGGACTGCCGAGTAGCTACGGCAGTCCTTTTAGACTGTCGACAAAGTGGCTAAACCGTTTCGTGTTTAAAACGAAATTATCTCGCTTTCTCGAAGTCTAAACAATATTAAAAATTAAAGTTATCGTATCCCCATTTGTTTATCTCGTTATATTTAACATAGGTTCTCTCACTTTTAACCGACAAATATTTTTCGCTGAGTGAACAGATACGCTTTGTCAAATCCTCATAAGCTGATTTTTCTGCCGAGCCGAAAATTGCAATTTCAAACATAGCGCATGGCTCGTCACTGCCCTTGAAATACATATCCGCCTTATCCTCAAGCTTAACCATGAGCCAAGCCTCGCTTTTGCCGGGGATAGCCGTTATGGCATTTCCGAGTTCACTCTTGAGCGCATTTTTGTCTTTAATTTCACTGTTGGTCATTACATTGATAAAAGGCATATCTTTTCTCCTTTAACCTTTTTACTTTGAAATAGTTATTCCTTTTGCTTCTCTTTGCTGTGCAAGTTCGCTTTCGATTTTGTCTTTAAAATCGCCTGTAAGGTTGTAGAAAAACATAGGAATGATGCAAACGAGAAGAGAGATAGCAGGAATAAGCGATACTATGCTGAACATTCCCTGCCTTACCGAATGTGCCATTTCAAGCGGATTGGCAGTTACGTTTGAATTGATAGCTGAAATATCAAAGTCTACTATTATATACATTAATATAATAAATGACGTGCTTATTGCATTGCCAAATTTGTTTACAAAGCTGGAAACTGCCGAGCCCATTCCCGTAAGCCTTCTGCCTGTTTTCCATTCCATATAATCAAGGCAGTCACCAATCATAGCGGAAACACAAACGTTTATTGCACCGCAGGGAATAGTAGAAAGAATTAGACAAGGCACGCAAGCCCAGAAATGATTATATCCTATAAACCACATTGCAAAGCTGCCTGCCGCACCGATAAGTGATGAGCCGATAATTATTTGCTTATAATCAAATTTTTTAAGAAGCGGAGTGACGGCGAGCATTGTGCCCATCATTCCTACTGCCGAGGCAACGCTGAATACGGTTGAAACCGTAGAAATATTTGATTGAAGCGCACTTTCAACCTCAGCCGTGCTTAAACCTGTTAAGTCTTTTCCGATATAAAATGAATATCTTGCAACGTGAACTGCGCCTGCCTGATACATATATCTTGCCGCTGCTAAGATGCCCATAAGTGCGGTAAGCATTAACGGCTTGCAGGTGAGTATAAGCTTGAGCGCCGATGGTTCGTTTTTATCCCTTTTAGGTGGGTTTGGAATAACAACTCTTTCCTTAGTTTTAAAATATACACTGACGAAAAGAAGATTGCCTATAATTGAACTTACAAGCGCCATAACTGTATATTTTGTTTTTTCAAGCTCCGTTCCCGATAAATTGAAGTTGGGAAGAACGAAGCCTAAAATCATAAATATAGCCATAGGCACCGCCGAGCCGACTCCGTTAGCCGTTCTTGCTTTGGAAATTATTGAGCCACGCTCGTCTGCATTAGGCGTTAATGCGTTTGGCAGACTCCAAAACGGAACGTCGGACGCTGTATAAATCATACCCCAAGCAATATATGTAATTGCGGCATAAATCATTTTTTTACTGTCGCTTAAATTAGGTGCATAGAAAAGCAAAAGCGTTAATATTGCAACAGGAATAGGCGTATAAAGAATATACGGCTTCATCTTACCCTTTTTCGGATTTGCTCTGTCCATTATGTAGCCCATAATCGGGTCATTGATAGCATCCCAAATTCTCGCTAAAAGCATAAGAAGTAATACGAAAATGGGAGTTACCTTAAGTACATTTAAGTAAAAGTCAGAAATGTATGAGCTCATGATGGCATAAATCATACCTTGACCGAGAGCGCCTATGCAGTAGGTCATCCATTCCTTTTTCGGTACATAAAAATTCTTGTCCATAAATTTACCCCTTTTAAATTTACGTGGCAGTAGTTAATGTGCTTATATAATTATTCAATTTTGCCCGGATTTGGAAAATATCTGAATTTGACTTTTCCTATGATTTTTCCTTTTTTAACTGTTTTGTTATCCCAATACCTTGAATCCCAACTGTCATTTCTGTTATCTCCCATAACAAAATAACTGCCGAGCGGTACTGTATACGGGCCGAAATTGCCGGTTGGAATACAGTTAGTGATGAAATCCGTTCTTGCCGTGCTTTTGTTGCCGTTTTTGTCGGTTATATAGACAATTCCGTTCTTTACCTCGATAGTTTCACCCGGAAGAGCGATAATCCGCTTTGCAAAAAGCTGTGTTTCATCATCAGGATATTTGAAAATAATAATATCATACCTTTGCGGTTCGTCATTGATATATGCCAAACGGCTTGCAATTATTCTGTCGCCCTCTTGAATAGTGTTGAGCATTGAGCCTGTCGGGATAACAATATTTGCAAAAATGCAGGTTTTTAAGAATATGGCAATGATAAGCGCAACAACAATAGGAGTCATAAAAGAAATTGCTTCCCTCAGTTTTGACTTCTTTTGTTTTTCTTCGTTATTTTTTGCGGTATTATTCTTTTTGCTTTTTTTATTTTTGTTCTTTTCCTTTTTAGGCTTTTTGCTGTCTGTAACGCTTTTAGCATCGTCATTTTCTTTGAAAATGATATTTGCAGCGTCCGGTTGCCGTGATTGCTCCTTGACCGTTACGTTTTCTTCGTCAAGCATTTGAAGCATTTTTGTAGGACTTTTCTCTCCTATAAAATCGCTAACATCAAACATCATGGCGCCGCATTTGGGACACTCATACCATTCGCCGTTTTTAATCAGTGCATCACAGCCGCATTTTTTGCATTTTGTAATCATTTAAATAACTTCCTCTTGCCGACGCCTGCGAGAATATTTTTGAGAGTGATAATCTCGTCGTAAGGCGTAGCTTTTTCAATCACATTGAAATCTTCTGCGTTGCTGTCTATTACTGTGTTGATTTTAGCCTTGGCTCTTGAATCATAGCCAGAAGCATCAAGCTTTCTGTCAATATAAAGTTTAAGCGCCTTGCTTTTTTCTCTTACAACTGTAATTTTGTGAGCGCCGCCGCTTACGATTGAGTTTGAGCGAAGATGGCATCTTCCGCATTTTACGTTTACATATCCCTTAACGATTGAAATGTCAATGTCGTCATTATGGGCAATTTCAATATTTTCCTCACCTTTGTAGTTAAACGAAATAGTGAAATCCGTAACAGCCTCACGATTAGGATACCGTTTATCCTCACTGCCGAATTGGAAAATCTTAATTTCAAACGGCTGAAGAGCCAAGTCAATCTTGTCGCCGTAGGAAAAACTGTCAAAGCTTTCCTTGTTTGATTGATTATAAACATTGTATCGCTTGACATCCTTTAAGCTTTCAGGACAACCCATAAGCTTGTTGAGCGTAAGGGTAAGCGATGTTTTCTCGTCTGTCGGATTTCTCAACGCAATTATTCCGTCGCCGTTATCATTCCAGCTAAAGTAACCGTAAATATTGTTTTCCTCAGGGTTTCCGCCGATGAACATTGCGTTTTGCAAAATGTCATAGTTATTCTTTTGCCATTCAATTGCCTTGGCAAGCGTGCGCCACTTTGATTTGTTCATCATATTGTAGCTTAAATGAAGTTCATTGAGCGCCTGACCTCTTGCAACGTCAAAATAAATATACTTTTCAAATTCCTCGTCGGTGTAGCTTACCTTGGCGTAAGAACCGTAGATAGGCTCGTGATTATAGATATGCTTTAGCGGCATTTGAATTGCACGTGTGTTGAGAAGATTAAAATACCTTGCGTCACGGAACGTAATTTCCTTATCCACCTGTGCCTGCTGCTCAATATTATCGGCAAAACCGATATCTGCACTGTTTTGAAGCCAAATGCTGTTTACATATTGAAGCCACCATGGTGATGGGTTCACGTAGCAGGTCATATTAATCCAAAGGCCTTTGCCGTGTTTTTTTCTAAGCTCTCTTATCTTTTTGAAAACCTCAATCCAGCAGTGCCACATTTCACTCACAAAATACATATCATATTCCCCGCCGACAGGATGGCTGTGGTTGGGATTTTTGCAAGGAGAAAGGCAAAAACCGTCAAATTTCCAATAATCAATATCAAATTCCTGAGTCGATTTTAAAATGAAATCGGTTACGTTTTTGATATATGTTTTGTCTGCTACACAAATGTCCTTAGCCTCTGCATTATATGCTCCGAGACCACGCTTTTCCATTTTCTTTGCAAATAAATCAGGCCTGCCGTAACCGCCACGTGGGCCGAGCCACAAGCCGAATTTAGTGCCGAGATTAGCGGTAAGTTGAGTGATATCGTAAAGTTGGTTAGGAAACTTTTTGTTAAAACTCCAAAAGCCTGATTTATAATCAACCCAGCCGTCGTCAACAACATAAGCGTCAAGCGGAGCAACGCCGTTTGAAGAAAGTCCCTTTTCAATTTCATAAAATGACTTTTCAATATTGTCTGCCGTTATGTCTTTCATAAAGTCATACCAGCTGTTATATTGAAGCCTTAAGGTTGTCGGTGCGGCAATGCTTTCAATATAGTCGTAAAATGCTTTTTGAACGTCAACGAGTAAGTCGCTTTTTGCACCGCCGACTACTGTAACCGGGCATTTGTATTCTCCGTTAATCTTCTTTCCGATATAATATTTAACTTGACCTATGCCGTAAAGTATAATGTTTTGCGTGCCTGGAAATTCACAGCCGAAGAAAAGAGTGTCAATATAAAACGGTTGACCGAGAGCGGAAAGATATCCGTTAAGTTCAGGACCTTTAATGTCGGTCGGAACGCTGAAATGAGCCTTTGAATTTGTAATTCCAATATGCTCAAGAAGAATATAATCAATCGTTTTATCTCCGGTTTGGACAAAGCTTATCTGCTTTTTTAGCGTGCTTCCGTCAACGCCCGGCCAAAATGTCATAGTTACGGTAATGCCTTGCGTTTCCTCGAATTTGAATGAAAGCTTGCCGTTTTCCTGCTTACTGTCGGCAACCTTAAGCCCTTTTGAAGAAAATTCACTTCCATCTGTAAAATGGAATAAAAATTCAACGCTGTTTCCGTCAGGAACGAAATCCTGACCTGATAAAACGTTTCTTATTTGCGAGGCGTAAAGCGTTCCCTCATGAACAACAAATTCACGTTGTAAAATTTTACTTTCAAGCCTAAACATAAATTCTTCTCCTAATTATAATTGTTCCTCAACCTCTTCAAGCGCTCTTGCAAGCTGGTCAGGGCAGGATGTGCCTTTGAAATTGCAATCAATTCCTTTTAAAGCAGTGATGATTTCCTCAGGTTTTTTGCCTTTAACAAGCGCAGCTATGCCTTGCAGATTACCGTTGCAGCCGCCTGTAAAGCTGACTGAATTAATAGTGTTTGTATTTTCGTCAATGTCAATAACGATTTGCCTTGAGCAAACGCCGTGTGGTGTGTATGTAAACGTCATTATTTATATTACTCCTTTATACTGTTGCACATAAAACTATTATACATATTTCTGTCTTTCTTTGCAACAGTTTGGCAAACTTTTTAACATTTGTATAGATTGAACATATTTAATAAAAAAATAAGCTTATGTTGAATAATAAGTGTTGAAATATACAAAATTATATGATATATTTAATGTTGCAGAGTGAAAACTCTTAAAAAATTTTTAGTTTTACGAGGTAAATTTATGGAAAAACTTAAGGTTGGTATCATCGGTGCGGGACGTATCGGTCAGGTACACGCAAAATCAATTACATACCATATTCCGCAGGCTGAAATTGTTGCCATTTCGGATATTTATGTTGACGGCGCAAAGAAAGTAGCACAGGAACTTGGTATTCCTAATTATTATGAGGATTATCACGAGATTTTAAACAATCCTGAGATTAATGCGGTACTTATTTGCTCATCAACGGATACGCACGCAGATATCGCTGTTGAAGCGGCTAAGGCAGGTAAAAATATTTTCTGCGAAAAGCCTGTTGATTTAACAGTTGCTAAAATCAAAAAGGTTATTGAAGCTGTTGACGAGGCAGGAGTTAAGCTCCAAATCGGCTTTAACCGCCGCTATGACCATAACTTTGCAGAGATTAAAAATCTTGAAAACAAGGGCAAAATAGGCGAACTTCAGACTATCAAAATCACTTCACGTGACCCGGAGCCGCCTCCAATCTCTTACGTTAAAGTATCAGGCGGTATTTTCCTTGATATGACCGTTCACGATTTCGATATGGCACGCTTTATCGGCGGTGAGGTCGAAGAGGTTTATGCCAATGCCGCAGTTACCGTTGACCCGGCAATCGGTGAAGCCGGCGACGTTGATACTGCTCTTGTTGCTCTTAAGTTTAAGAGCGGCGCAATCGGCGTTATTGATAACTGCCGTAAAGCTGCTTACGGATATGACCAAAGGCTTGAAGTATTCGGCAGTAAGGGTCAGGCAAGTGCCGCAAATGACACTCCTACTAACGTTTCATTTATTGACGAAACGGGTAATATGACCGATAAGCCGCTTTATTTCTTCCTCGAAAGATATATGCAGTCGTTTACTGACGAGATGACAGAGTTTATTGACTGCGTGATTAATGATAAGCCGACTAAGACTACTGTTTATGACGGTCTTGAGGCTCTTCGTTTGGGTCTTGCTGCTAAGCTTTCGGTTGCTGAGCACAGACCTGTTAAACTTTCTGAAATTGAGGCATAATCTATGAAAAGAGTAAGACTTACTATGTCGCAGGCGCTTGTTAAGTTCCTCGACAATCAGTATATCGAATGTGACGGTGTTGAAACAAAGTTTGTCAGCGGTATGTTTGGCATTTTCGGCCACGGCTGTGTTGTCGGCGTTGGTCAGGCTTTGGAGCAGGGCGGTCATAATCTTAAATTTTATCAGGGTAAAAATGAGCAGAATATGGCTCTTGCCGCTGTTGCTTATGCAAAGCAGATGGACAGAAAGGCAATTATTCCCTGTGTATCTTCTATCGGGCCGGGCGCTACCAATATGGTAACTGCCTGTGGCTGTGCAACTGCTAACAGAATACCGCTTCTCGTTTTGCCCGGCGACACTTTTGCATGCCGTCAGCCGGACCCTGTTTTGCAGCAGGCAGAATTTTTTGATAACTACGGCAGAACGGTAACAGATGCTTTCAAGGGCGTTTGCCATTATTTTGACAGAATACTTCGCCCTGAGCAGCTTATGACAGCGTGCATTAACGCTATGCGTGTGCTTACAGACCCTGCTGATACAGGCGCTGTTTGCCTTGCTATGCCGCAGGATGTTGAGGGTGAGGCTTATGATTATCCTGAGCATTTCCTTCAAAAGAGAGTATGGCATCTTGACAGGCGTCCTATATCTGCAGCTCAGCTTGAGCGTGCAACAAGGCTTATTAAAGAGGCTAAAAAGCCTATTATTGTTTGCGGCGGCGGTGTAAGATACAGCGGTGCTGAAAATGAACTTCTTGAATTTGCAACTAAATATAATATCCCTATTGCCGAAACTCAGGCAGGCAAGGGATTAATTAAATGGGATAATCCGCTTAATGTCGGCGGTATCGGCGTAACAGGCGGAAAAGCGGCTAACGTTATCGGTCGTGATGCTGACCTTGTTATTGGTGTCGGCACTCGTTTTACCGATTTCACAACCTCATCAAAGTGGCTTTTTAATGAGCAAAGAAAGGTTTTAGGTATCAACGTTTGCCCGTTTGACGCTTATAAAATGGATGCCGAGGCTATTGTTGCCGACGCTAAAGAGGCAATCACTGCTCTTATTTCCTCTTGTGAGGGATATAAGAGTGAATATACAAACGAAATTGAAAATGCTAAGGCAGAGTGGGATAAAATCGTTGATAAATATTATTCTACAGAGCTTGAGGGCGGGCTTAACCAAACTCTTGCACTCGGCATAATCAATGAATTTATGGACAATGATGCTATTGCACTTGGCTCGGCAGGCTCGCTTCCGGGCGATATGCAACGTCTTTTCAGACCTAAGGACCGTGGCACTTATCATATGGAATACGGTTATTCAAATATGGGTTATGAGGTAAACGGTGCTCTCGGTGCTAAGCTTGCTAAGCCTGAAAGTGAGGTTTACACTTTCTGTGGCGACGGTTCATTCATTATGGGTCACAGCGAACTTTATACTGCTTTGCAGGAAAATCTTAAAATCAACGTTTGCCTTTTCGATAATATGGGCTGGGGATGTATTGAAAATCTACAAAACAACCAAGGTACTGACACCTTTGGTACTGTTTTCAGAGCGAGAAATCCTGTAACCGGTATGCTTGACGGTGACGAAATTGACGTTGATTTTGCCAAAATTGCAGAGGGCTACGGCGCTAAGGCTTATACTGTTCGTACGTCTGACGAATTGCGTGAGGCATTAAAGGACGCTAAAAAGCAGACTAAGAGTTGTCTTTTTGATATCAAGGTTTTGCCTAAAACCATGACTCCGGGATTTGAGTCTTGGTGGAGAGTTGGCGTTGCCGAGGTTTCAAAGAGCGAAAGAGTTGCTAAGGCGTACGATGATATGCAAAAGCACATTAAAGAAACATTTGATTATTAATTTTGAAAGGTAATATAAATATGCTTAATCCTGATAAAGTAAAGCTTGCCATTGCTCCAATCGGTTGGACTAATGACGATATGCCTGATTTGGGCGCTGAAAATACGTTTGAACAGTGCATAAGTGAAATGGCACTTGCAGGCTTCAAGGGCTCCGAAATAGGTAACAAATATCCTAAAGACCCTGATGTTTTAAAAAAATATCTTGATATTCGTGGCTTGCAAATTTGCAACGCTTGGTTTTCATCGTATCTTACTTCTAAGCCTTATGAGGAAACAATTGAGGCTTTCAAAGCTCATTGCGATATGCTTTATAAGCTTGGTGCTAAGGTAATAGGCGCTTCTGAGCAGGGCAATTCTATTCAAGGTTGTCTTGATAAGTCAATTCTTGATGAAAAGCCTTATTATACTGACGAGCAATGGGAGATTGTTACTAAAGGCTTTAACGAAATGGGCGCTTATGCAAAATCCAAGGGTATGTTCTTTACTGTTCATCACCATATGGGTACAGGCGTTCAAACAGTTGAGGAAATTGACAAATTAATGGATATGACAGACCCTGATTTGGTTTATCTTCTTTTTGACTCAGGTCATCTTACCTTTGCAGGTATCGACCCTGTTCCTGTTTTGAAAAAATATATAAATCGTGTTAAGCACGTTCACCTTAAGGATGTAAGAATGGACGTTTATAATAATCAGGTTGTTCCTAATCATATGTCATTCCTTGATGCGGTAAGAGCAGGCGTGTTCACCGTTCCGGGCGACGGCGATGTCGATTTCAAGCCTATTTTTGATATCCTTGCCGATAATGATTACGAGGGCTGGGTTGTTGTTGAGGCTGAGCAGGATCCTGCAAAGGCTAATCCTTTTGAGTATGCAGTTAAAGCAAGAAAATATATTGCAGAAAATACAGGCCTTTAATAAATTAAATATTTCAAATCTATAATTGAATTGATATAAACAAAAAAGAGAAGCATTTGGGGCGCACTACATAAAAAATAATTGCTCAAAAAAATAAAGAAACAGCGAAATACTGCGTTAAAATTATAGCGCAGGCGGCAAGCCTTCACTATAA